>Ga0208826_1002888_pt1 | contig 12359 bp, 10 predicted proteins | sample AD_UKC115_MetaG_FD_184451 | JGI IMG/M metagenome (GOLD analysis project Ga0208826, IMG submission 184451) | Active sludge microbial communities of municipal wastewater-treating anaerobic digesters from Hong Kong - AD_UKC115_MetaG (SPAdes)... | ecosystem: Engineered > Bioreactor > Anaerobic >... | reverse complement strand
ATATGCTCGCCACAGGCGACGATTATTTTGCAGAGCAGAACCTTCTGGATATCCGCCTTGTCTCCACCTACGGCTTCAATGAAAACGACATGGAGGCCGTCCGCGGCGTCGAAGGCGTCCGGAGCATCCTGCCTTCCTATTCCAAGGACGTTTTTGTCAAAAACGACGGCAACGCCAACATCCTTGCAAAGGTCATGGCCCTGCCGGACGATACGCTGCCGGAGTACGCCGACGCCTCCGTCAATCAGGCCGTTTTGCTGGAGGGCCGCCTGCCGGAATCGCCCGACGAGTGCGTGATCGAGCGAAACGCCCAGATGCCTGTGGATTTTGAGATCGGCGACGTCCTTTCGGTCTATACGGACGATCCGGACGATCCGCTGGAGGACAGCCTCGCCCGCTCGAGCTGGACCGTCGTCGGCGTGGTCCGTTCGCCGCGCTACATCAGTTTTGAGCGCGGCAGTACGGATATCGGCAACGGCGACCTCGACACCTATATCATGGTGGATGCGGAGAACTTCACGATGGATGTCTTCACCGAAGTCAGCGTCACGCTTGAGGATACGGCGGGCGTCTCCGCATTTTCCGATACATATGAGGATGTGGTGGAGAAGTATAAAGACACGTTTGAAGCTCTCGCGGATATCCGTGAGGAGGAGCGTTACGGAGAGATTCAGCAGGAGGCCGACGAAAAGATCGCCGACGCCGAGCGGGAGCTGGAAGGCGGGGAGCTCATGGCCAATGAGGAACTCCGTGATGCGCGGGTCGAGCTTTATGACGCGAAACGGGAGCTTCACGACGCGCGGACGGAACTGGACGACGGCTGGGTCAAATACCATGACGGCGAAGCGGAGCTTGCCGATGCAAAAGAGGAATTCGCCGATAAAATCGCCGACGCCGAAGAAGAGCTCGCCGATGGGCAAAAAAAGATCGACGACGGCTGGGACGAGTACCACGACGGGCTGGATGAATACAAGGCGGGCGTCAAAAAGCTTGGGCGGTCGAAGGAACAGCTTGAGGAGGCGCAGGCGGAGCTGGATGCCGGCATCGCCGAGGCCGGGTTTTCGAGCCTCGACGAATTTGAGGCCTACCTGAATGCCCAGCAGAGCGCGCTGAATTCGCAGCGGCAGCAGCTCGACCTGCAGGAGACTCAGGTCCGGCAGGCCTATGCCGCCGGGCTCATCAGCGAAGAGGAACGGAACGCCTCTCTCGCCGAAATCGCCGGGTACCGGCAGCAGCTCGATGCGGCACAGACCGGGCTCTCCGGCTACTTTGACAACCTCAATACGATGAAATCCGCGCAGGCGCAGATCGACGCCGGCTGGGAGGAATACCACGACGGCGAAATCAAGCTCGAAGACGCGAGAGACGAACTCTCCGAGGCGCGGAGGAAGCTTCGCGACGCGGAAGAGGAGCTTGCGCAGGGCCGCCTTGATCTGGAGGAGGCGCGCGCCGACGGGCAGAAGGAGATCGACGACGCGGAAGAGGAACTCGCGGATTCTTATCGGGAGCTGACCGACGGCGAGGAGGACTATGCCGAAGGCTGGAAAAAATATGAGGACGGCCGGCAGGAGTACGAGGACGCCAAGGCCGACGCCGATGAGGAGCTTGCCGACGCGCGGCAGAAGATTGACGACGCGAAGGAGGAACTTGCGGACCTCAAAAAGCCGGTCTGGTATGTGCTGGACCGGAACGACGATCCGGGCTACGGCACCTACGACGGCGACGCCCACCGCATTGAGGCGGTGGCAAAGATCTTTCCGCTCTTTTTCTTCCTGGTTGCCATGCTGGTCTGCCTCACCACAATGACGAGGATGGTCGAGGAGAAGCGCACGGAAATCGGCACCTACAAGGCGCTGGGCTATCACCGGGCGCAGATCGCCTCAAAATTCCTGGTCTATGCCTCGGCCGCGAGCGTTATCGGCGCGGCGGCGGGCATTGCGGCGGGGACGGTGGCGTTCCCGGAAGTCATTTACAACGCCTATGCGCTGATGTATATCATGCCCGGGCTGAAACTGGTGCCGGACTGGGGTCTTTGGGCCGCCGTCGCGGCGGTCTGCCTCACCTGCACGGCGCTCGCGGCGATCTGGGCCTGTGACCTGGAGCTCCGGGCACAGCCTGCGGAGCTGATGCGCCCGAAAGCGCCGAAGCCCGGCAAGCGCGTCTTTCTCGAATCCGTCGGTTTTATCTGGAAGCGCCTGAGCTTCCTCAAAAAAGTCACCGTCCGCAATATTTTCCGCTACAAAAGGCGCATTTTCATGACGGTGATCGGCATCGCCGGCTGTACGGCGCTGACGCTGACCGGCTTCGGGCTCTATTCCTCGATCAGCCGGATCATGGACCGCCAGTATTCCGCCGTTTTCCGCTACGACCTGACCACCGCGCTGGATGAGAACGCTTCGGAGGCGGAAAAGGCGGAGGTGTACGAGGCGCTGGAGGAAAACCCGATTGCGGAAAAGAATCTTCCTGTCTACGAAAAGAGCGCGGAAATCGGCGGCGTCTCAGAGGTCTATTTCCTCGTCTTTAAAGACGGCGAAGCGGCCCCGCAGTTCATCAGCTTTCACGAGCGCGTCTCGGGAGAGGTGCTCGCCCTCACGGACGACGGCGTGCTCATCACGGAGAAACTCTCCGAGCAGCTCGGCCTCGCCGTCGGGGATGAGATCACCTTCACCGCGGATGGAAAACAGATCACCGTTCCGGTCTCCGGCATCACGGAAAACTATGTGCTCCATTTCATCTATATGACGCCGGCCTGCTGGGCGCGCTGCACCGGAGAGACCCCGGAACCAAACGCCGTGCTCACGATCATGAGCGATCCGGGCGAGGAGGCGCAGAACGCGCTCGCCTCCGAGCTGATTCAAAAGGACGCCGTGCTCGCGCTGACCTTTTCGAGGGATTCGAAGGCCTCCTTCGCCGATACGGTCGGGAACCTCAACTATGTCGTGGCGCTGATCATCCTCTCGGCGGCGGCACTTGCCCTTACGGTGCTCTATAATCTGACGAATATCAATATCACGGAGCGCATCCGCGAGATCGCCACGATCAAGGTGCTCGGCTTCTACGACCGGGAGGCCTCGGCCTACGTGTTCCGGGAGAGCCTGCTGCTGGCGCTGCTCGGTGACGCCGCCGGCCTCGGCCTCGGCGTCTACCTCCACCGGTTTGTCATCGGCGTCGCCGAAACCGACGCCGTCATGTTCGGCCGGGATCTGCCCGCGTGGTGTTTCTTCGCGGCCTTCGCGGCGACGATTCTTTTCACGCTTCTGGTCGACTGGATCATGTATTTCCGGCTGAAGAAAATCAGCATGGTCGAATCCATGAAATCGGTGGAATGAAAGTAAAAAACAACGAAAAATTTATACAGAATCCCTTTTAATTGGGAATTTCATGTGTTATAATAACTCTATAACAAATCGGGGAGGCCATAATTATGCTTAGCATTGAAGATCAGATCAATAATTCTACCGTAATGATAAAAACTGCGGATTATATCGAGTCTCAGATCCACAAGGTCAAGAGCGACGGCGGTGCTGCCGACGAATTCTCCACGATGGCTGTCGATATGGTCGAGAAACTCCGCGATATGATGAAGCAGTACGGTATCATCCGCTGAACAGGGATCCGAATACACAAAAAAGAGCAGCGCCGCCCGTTTCGGACGGCGCTGTTTTTGTGCTCAAAATTTCTGCTCTTCCATATACCCCGGGAAGACCTTGGAGGCCCGGTCCGCGCGGGATGCCGTACCGCATGGCCGGAGTCTCCGCCGACCCGCCGCGTGCTCCGCGAAACCCCGGAATGTACCGACCGCACATCGCGGCGCGAAAGAAAAAGCAAGCATGCCCGCGCCCCTGCGGCGGGAATCGCCTGAAGCCCCACCCGGAGAACGGCTGTGCCCGCGTCTGCGGCATGGACATGAACGGCGGCGAAGTCGCGGCGGTTCCATCCGGGATGCTCACCGGGATCGGCTGCTCCGATGGCTCATGGCATCTTTGCCCGCCGGGCGTAACCGTAAAGCCGAAAAAGAGGCGGAGCATCCGCCTGTCTTACACGAAAAAAAGGCGGCGCTCAGGCCGCCTTTTTGTTTTTCCTTTTTAGTATCCCAGCATGCCCGCGCCGATGATGCCGGCGTCGTTGCCGAGGAACGCGCGGATGACTTTCGGGGTGGGGATGTCGCCGGATGCGTAGCAGAGCGCCGCAACCTTCTGTTCCAGCGGAATCAGCAGGGAGTCGCCCTGGTTGCTGACGCCGCCGCCGATGACGACCGCCTGCGGACGGAAGATGTTCACAAAGCCGCTGATCCCGTCGGCCAGGTAGTCGAGATACTGCTCAACGACCGCTTCACCGGTCTTGTCGCCCTGCTCCGCCGCGTCGAAGGCCGTCCGGCCGCCGACTTTCGCAAGGTCGCCCCCGCAGAGCTTCCAGATCAGCGATTCCGGATGCGCTTCCGCAGCCGCCCGGGTCTCGCGTTTGAGCGCGACGGCAGAGGCGTAGCATTCGAAGCAGCCCTTCTTTCCGCAGCTGCAGGGCAGGCCGTCGTGAACCAGCGTGACGTGGCCGTATTCCCCGCCGAGCGGTGCGGCGAAAAGTTTCCGATTGAGGATCACGCCGCCGCCGATGCCGGTGCCGATCGTCAGCATCACCAGGCTGTCGTATTTGATGCCGGCTCCGGCCTTGGCCTCCCCGAGCGCGGCGCAGTCGGCGTCGTTTCCGAGGCAGACCGGCATGCCGAGGCGGGCCTCCAGAGTCGGGACGCAGTCGATATTTTTCCAACCGATGTTCGGCGCAAAAATGACCGGCCCCTTTTTGGATTTGCAGACGCCGGGAATGCCGACGCCGGCAAACGCGATCTCCTGCGGCTCCATGTTCGCCTCAAAAATCGCCATCCTCGCGGTGTCGCCGATCTGCCGGACCAGGTCCTCGGGGCCCGTTCCGGAAGGGATCGGAACGCTGACTTTGGAGACCAGATGGCCGTCTTCCCGGACAACGCCGGCGCCGATATTTGTGCCGCCGAGATCGACGGCTACGGAATACTTCATACGAAACCCTCCATTCCGTTTCTATCCGGATCTACCGGAAAAAAGTCAATCATAAAACAGCGCCTTGCGCCGGTGGGTCCAGACGCTCAGCACCAGCCCCATTCCGAGGTAGGTGATCAGAACGGAGGAGCCCCCGTAGCTCAGCAAAGGCAGCGTGACGCCGATGACCGGCAGCACACTGAGGCACATGCCGATGTTCAGCGCGCACTGGAAAAAGATCATGGCAAAAAAGCCGTAGCAGATGTAGGCACCCAGCGGGTCCAGCGCGGTGACGGCGGTGTGGATCGAGCGGATGCAGATTGCGAGCAGCAGCCCGACCACCGCAAGCGCCCCGATGAATCCCAGCGCCTGGCCGATGAAGGAGAAAATGAAGTCGTTGTGCATTTTCGGGACGTACCAGTAATCCTTTTGAAACAGCCCCTTGCCGGTCATCTGGCCGGAGCCGATGGAGATGCGGCTCAGGCGCTGCTGGTAATCCGAGCCAACCGGATCGGCATAGGCGGAAAAATAGACGGAGAGAAACCGCTTCCGCTGGTCCTCCGAAAAGACGTACTGCCAGACGATCGGCACCGCAATGGCGGCGCAGCCCGCCGCGGGGAGCAGATATTTCCACGAGACGCCCGCCAGAAAGACCACGGTCACAAAAATAAACAGGAAGATCAGCGCGGTTCCGTCGTCGCCCTGCAGATGGACGAGCAGAACCGGAAAGGCGCCGTGCAGGCAGAGCAGAATCATGTTGGCTGGCCGGTTGATGCCGCCCTTTATTTTTGAGAGGTGATAGGCGAGGCTCAGGATAAAGCAGATCTTCATGAGCTCGGCCGGCTGGAACGTCATGCCGAAAGGCAGAGTGAGCCATGCCTTGTCGTCGATGGTCTCGTCGACCTGGACGCCGTAAAAAAAGGTCAGCCCGACCAGAAACAGGGCGAGCGGCACATAGAACTTCCAGAGCTTGGCGAGGACGTGGTAATCCAGCAGGGAGAGACAGACCGCACAGAACATGCCCATGCCGATGGCACCGATCTGAACGATGACATTTCGTTCGTACGCGCCGAGCTTGGGGCCGATCCCGGAGTGGACGATCGAATACAGGCAAAGAACGCTGATGCCGGAGACCAAAAGGCACAGCAGCAGCATCAGCTTGTCGGTGAAGCGGATATATCTCAGAGCGGAAGCCCAGAATCTTTTCATGAAGAGAGGCCTCCTTTCCGGGATACCTTTACCGCTATTCTATCATTTCAAATCCTGTTTGTAAAGCGAAGAGGCACCGTATAAGCTTTCCAGCTCGGCGGGAGCGCGCGCACGGGGCATCCGCTTTTTTTCTCTTTTGGCCGCTTTTGGCGAATTTTAAATTGTAAACGGAGGGAGCCGGTGTTATAATAAAATTTTAGAAACGGAGGTCGGTATTACGCGCAGGTACACATCCCATTCCGAATCGGATACCGCAAGGGCCGCGGAGGAGATTGCGAAGGAGCTTCGCCCCGGCGATGTCGTCGCGTTCACCGGCGGGCTCGGCGTGGGCAAGACCACCTTCACCCGCTATCTGACCGCCGCGCTCGGCAGCGGGGACGATGTCTCCAGCCCAACCTTTGCGCTGGTGCACTGCTACCGGGGCCCGGTGCCGGTCTGCCACTTCGACATGTACCGGATTCACACCTTCGACGACCTCTATTCCACCGGCTTTTTCGACTATCTGGAATCAGGGGCCGTATTGGTAATTGAGTGGAGCGAAAACGTCGCCGGCTTTCTTCCGGAGGGCGGCATCCATATCGACATTCGCCCGATGGGGGAGACGGACCGGGAGATCACGGCGGAGGGAGGGCCTTTCTGATGAAGATTCTTGGCTTCGATACGGCGGCCAAAACCGCCTCTGTCGCGGTGACGGACGAGACCGGCCGGCTGCTGGCGCTCTCCTGCCTCGACAGCGGCTTCACGCACAGCGAGACCGTGCTCCCGATGGCCAAAAACCTGCTGGATGCTCTCCATATCGTCCCGTCCGACATCGACCTTTTTGCGGTCAACTGCGGGCCGGGCTCGTTTACCGGCCTTCGGATCGGCATCGCGGCCGTCAAGGCGATGGCCTTTGCACTGGACAAGCCCTGTGCTGGCGTCTCGACGCTGGAGGCCCTCGCGTGGAACGCCGCAGACTGGCAAATGCCGGTCTGCACGGCGATGGACGCGCGCTGCGGGCAGGTTTACTTTGCGCTTTTTGACTGCTCCTCCGGCGAGCCCCTCCGCCTCTGCGGGGATCGGACGGCCGCCGCCGGTGATCTTCGCCCGGAACTCGAAGCCTGCGCCGCGCGGTACGGCAGGATTCTGCTGATGGGCGACGGCGCAAAGCTCCTTGCGGATCTTTACGGCGATCTCTGCCGCCCCGCGCCGCCGAACCTCGTCTTGGGCAGCGCATACGGCACCTGCGCCGCGGCACGAAAGATATACCGGGAGGGAAATACCGTCCCGGCGGGCGCGCTGGTCCCGAATTATCTCAAGGTCGCGCAGGCCGAGCGGGAGCGGGAAGCGAAACTCGGACAGAGCTGACCTTCATAAACGAACAAAAAAGGTTTTTAACAGGAAAGGAAGTTGTCAAATGCTTGCGATCGGTTCGGATCACGGCGGTTATCTGCTCAAGGAAGAAGTCAAACAGCATCTCGCCAATATCGGCGTCGCCTACGAGGATTTCGGCACGGATTCCGAAACCTCCTGCGACTACCCGGCCTTTGCGGAAAAAGTCTGCCGCGCCGTCCGGAGCGGCGAGTGCGAGAGAGGTATCCTGATCTGCGGCACCGGGATCGGCATGAGCATGTGCGCCAATAAAATCCGGGGAATCCGTGCCGCGCTCTGCGGGGACTGCTTCTCCGCCGAGTATGCCCGCCGCCACAACGACAGCAACATCCTGTGCATGGGCGCGCGCGTCGTCGGCCCGGGTCTTGCGCTCAAGATCGTCGACACCTACCTCACCTCAGAGTTCGAGGGCGGCCGCCATGCCCGCCGCGTCGCCATGATCACGGAGCTGGAGGACCGGGAATGCCTGTGATCGGCAAATTCGACTTCGGTAATTTCTATAATATTATTTTCAAGGAGGATCCCAACATGATGAAACAGCCCGTAATTCTCGACCACCCGCTGATCCAGCACAAGCTCTCCATCCTTCGCCGCACCGACACCGACACCAAGACCTTCCGCGAGCTCGTCACCGAGATCGCCATGCTGATGTGCTTCGAGGCCACCCGTGACCTTCCGACGGAGGAAATTGAAATCGAGACCCCGGTCGCCCCCTGCGTCGCGCGTCAGCTCGCCGGCAAACAGCCCGCCATCGTCCCGATTCTCCGTGCGGGTTTAGGCATGGTCGACGGCATGCTGAAGCTCCTTCCGCAGTCCAAGGTCGGCCACATCGGCCTCTACCGTGACCCGGTCACCAGCAAGCCGGTGGAGTACTACTGCAAACTGCCGGACGACATCGCCGAGCGCGAGGTCATCGTCGTCGATCCGATGCTTGCAACCGGCGGCTCCGCCACCGACGCCATCAGCCAGATCAAGAAGCGCGGTGCCGAACATATCCGCTTTATGTGCATCATCGCGGCTCCCGAGGGCCTCAAGGCCCTGAACGAGGCCCATCCGGACGTCCCGATCTACTGCGCCGCGCTGGATGACCACCTCAACGCCCACAACTACATCGTCCCCGGCCTCGGAGACGCCGGAGACCGCATTTTCGGTACGAAATAATGAGGATCCTGTCCGTAGATTTCGGGGATGCCAGAACCGGGCTCGCCGTGTGCGATCCGGCGGAGATGCTCGCCTCGCCGGCCGGCGTGATTCATGAGCGGCATCTGGAGCGCGTGCTCGAGAAGACCGCCGCCGCCGCGAAGGAGAACGGTGCTCAGAAGATCGTCGTGGGCCTGCCCCTCAACATGAACGGCTCGGAGGGCCCGCGGGCCGGGCTCTGCCGGGAGTTTGCCGGGCAGCTCACCGCCCTCTCCGGGGTCGAGACGGTGCTCTGGGATGAGCGCCGCACCACCGTCACCGCCGCCGCCTATCTCAACGATACGGATACGCGCGGCAAGAAGCGAAAGGCCGTGATCGACGAGGTCGCCGCCGTCGTAATCCTCGAGAGCTACCTCGCTTGGCGCAGAAACCATCCGGACGAGCCTTAACCATAAGAAACATGAAAAAGCCTCTGTTCCAAAACGGAACGGAGGCTTTTTTCGTGAAGTTTTGATTAAGAACAGCAAAAACCCGTACAAAAAACGCTTCTTTGTGCCCCATGCCTTACGGCGCGGGCCGCTCATGGGAGGACTCGGACTAAGGCCGGTGCGGAGCTGAATTTTTTTGGAGCCCCGCCGTAAAGGCGTTTCGGGGATGTTTCCGGCTCGCTTGCCGCGCTCGTTCTTCCTAAGGAAATCTCCCGGGGGAGCGGGCGTACCCGGCTTTTGACGTCCGAAGTTTCCGCAAGACGGCCGGAGGGCGGGTCTGCCGTTTTTCGGCTCTCCCGCGGGGGCGTCCGCTTCGGTTTTGCGATAGGATTTGCTTACCGCTTTCCCTTGTCGTAAATTTCGCCCAGTGCCCGCGGCGCGCGGTTGTTGCCGGAGAAAAAGACCAGCAGCAGCAGCGTGACGACGTAGGGCAGCGTCATGATGAGGTCGGAGAAGATGCTCTGCAGGCCGAGAATCTGCACCAGCTTGTAGCCGCCGCTCCGCGCAAAGCCGAAGAGCAGGCAGGCGCCGAAGGTCGGCAGGATCTTCCAGTTTCCGAAGATCAGGGCGGCGATGGCAAGGTAGCCGTAGCCCATGTAGATGCTGGAACTGAAGCAGGTGGAGATCGAGTAGGCAAAGCAGATGCCGCCGATCCCGCAGAGCCCGCCGGAGATCATCACCGCGAGGAAGCGGATCTTTGAAACGTTTGCGCCGGCCGCGTCGACCGCGTGCGGGTTGTCGCCGCAGGCGCGCAGGCGCAGGCCGAACGGCGTCTTGTAAAGCACATAATAGGCGATCAGCGCGGCAAGGAGGATGACGAACTCAAACGGATAGATGTTGGTGAAAAAGCCGCCGAGAACCGGCACTTCGCTGAGCGCCGCCCAAGTAAGCCGGTTGCAGGCGCCGAGCTGGAATTTATCCGTGAATGCGCCGGTGACGGCACCGTTGATCTGGGAGGTCAAAAAGCCGGTCAGCGCCATCGCAAGGATGTTGATGACGACGCCGGAGATCACCTGATTGGCCTTGAAATTGACGCAGAGAATCGCGTGGATGACGGCGAAGAGCGCTCCACCGACGGCGGAAAACAGCATCGCCGCAAACATCGTGCCGGTCGAGCCGCTCGGGAAGACGCCCGCGGCGAGCGTGACCACCAGGGCGCCGACAAATGCGCCGAAGCCCTGAAAGCCCTCGACCGCGAGGTTCGTGATGCCGCTGCGCTCGCTGTAGATGCCGCCGATTGCCATGATGAAGAGAGGAAGCGCAAAGGCAAGCCCGTCGGTGATGATCGTATTCATACGCGTTCGCTCCTTTCCGCTTTTCCGGCCGCCTCATCGAGCCGTTCCTTCTCTTTCGTCCAGCGGTAGCGGATGAACGCGCCGCAGGCGGAGAACAGCAGGATGATGCCGATGATCAGGGAGGCGATATCCTGATCGACGCCGACGGAGGAGCTCATGTAGGTGCTGCCCTTCGAGAGGATCGTGATCAGGAAGGAGGAGGCAAGGATGCCGACCGGATCGGAGTTGCCGAGCAGCGAGACCGCGATGGCGTCGAAGCCGGTGGAGATCAGCACCCGCGGCTGAATCGAGCTGAAATAGCCGAGGTAATACGCAACGCCTGCGAGGCCGGAGAGCGCGCCGGAAAGCGTCATGGCGAGCACGATGCTTTTGCCGACGCGGATGCCGGCGAATTTGGCGGCCTTGGAATTGAGGCCGACGGTTTTCATCTCAAACCCGGTTTTCGTGCGGCTTAGGAAGAAGCGCACGGCAAACGCCATGAGCACGGCGAGCGGGAACGCCAGCGGCAAGACGGTCTTGACGTCGCCGAACGCGACGTTCTGCAGCGTCAGGCGGGAGGCGTCGGTCACATACTTCGACTGGCGGGAGACCGGGTCGACGAATTTATAGTAGATAAAGAAACTGATGACGTAATTGAAGATATAGTTGAGCATGATGGCCGAGACGACCTCGTTGATGTTGAACCGGTATTTGAGCAGGCCGATGACGGAGCCGGCGGCCGCGCCCACAACGAGGCCGACGACCAGTACGGCCGGTTTCGCAAGATAGGCCGGCAGCTCGCTGTAGCCGACCAGCACGGTGGCGCTGAAGCCGGCGATCAGCATCTGGCCCGACACGCCGATGTTGAAAAGACCTGCCTTGGCGGCCACGGCGACGGCCAGCGCGGCGAAGATCATCGGCGTCCAGGCGTCGAGAAAGCTCATGAAATCGGTGAAGACGCTCTTGCTGCCCGGATATTTGAGCTTCGGCCACAGCCCGCAGCCGCGCAGGTAGCTCAGCAGGGCATCCCAGGGGCTGACCTCAAGGATCAGGTAGACGGCGGCGCCGACGATGAGGCTGATCAGGATGGAAAACAGCGGGATGCTGATCTTCTGGCGCTTCTCGTCGCCAAGCAAAAAGACGAATGCCTTCCGCAGTGCGGTTCCGACGCGTTTCATTCTTCCTTCACCCCCATCATGTACCGTCCGACCTCGTCCTTGGTCATGGTCTCGGCCGGAGCGGTCTTGCGCAGTTCGCCGTTGTAGATGACGCCGATGGTATCCGCGAGCTGCATGATTTCGTCGAGCTCAAGGGAGACGAGCAGGATCGCGCGGCCCTTGCTGCGCTCGGCGAGGATCTGCCGGTGGATGTTTTCGATGGCGCCGATGTCGAGGCCGCGGGTCGGCTGCACGAAAATCATCAGCGTGGAATCCATCTCGATCTCGCGGGCGACGATGGCCTTTTGCTGGTTGCCGCCGCTCATCGAGCGCACCTGCGTGCGGATGCCCTGGCCGCTGCGGATGTCGTATTCGGCGATCAGGTGCTCGCCTTTTTTGTCGAATTCCTCCGGGTGGAGGATGCCCTTGATGCAGTAGGGCTCCTGATAATAATTTTTGAGGGAGAGGTTCTCGGCAAGGCTCATATCGAGCACGAGTCCGGTATTCTGGCGGTCCTCCGGGATATAGGCCATGCCGGCCTCGGTGCGGCTGCGCACGTCGAGGCGGGTGATGTCCTCACCGTTCATCGTGAGGGTGCCGTCCGCGAGCGGAATGATGCCGGCGACGGCGTCGGCGATCTCCTCCTGCCCGTTGCCGGAGACGCCCGCGACCGCGAAGATCTCGCCGCCGCGGATTGAAAAGGATACGTCC
>Ga0208826_1002881_pt1 | contig 12376 bp, 8 predicted proteins | sample AD_UKC115_MetaG_FD_184451 | JGI IMG/M metagenome (GOLD analysis project Ga0208826, IMG submission 184451) | Active sludge microbial communities of municipal wastewater-treating anaerobic digesters from Hong Kong - AD_UKC115_MetaG (SPAdes)... | ecosystem: Engineered > Bioreactor > Anaerobic >... | reverse complement strand
AATTTGCTGCCAATGCAATGACTGGAAATACACGTATGCGTATCCGTTTGTATGACGGCACTTTCGGAAATGGAAACAATGGCCCTTGTGGAGATGAAACTTACGGCCAGGTAGAAGATTATACAATCAACATTCTGCCCTGCGAACCCGTAACAATCTCTAGCCAACCTGCCGATGTTACCGCCACCTGCTCCAGCAATGCTTCTTTTAGCATTGAAACGGAGGGTACCGCTCCTAGTTTCCAATGGCAGGTTAGAACTTCCGAAAACGACCCATGGACTCCTGTAGTGAATGGTAGCGTTTATTCCGGCCAGGGAACCAATACGCTGAATATTTCCGGACTTACCGATGCCATGGATGGCTATCAATACCAGGTGGCTGTTGGTGGTGGCTGTACCGCTGTATTTCTATCTTCTACAGGTACACTTACCGTTTCACAATTGGTTCCAACGGTAACACCTGCTTCCGTATTTGTATGCGCTGGTTCTACTGCCCCCATCAATATTACAAATACCGCCCAACCAACTACTTCACCTTATATCTCCTCCGGTGCTATAAATATGACCATTCCGGATGATAATGTGGCTGGTTCTGGAGCAAATGCAGGGATCAATAATTCTATCAATGTTACTTCACTTCCCTCCGGAGCCCTCATCAGTGGGCTTAGTGTGAAATTGAATATTGTGCATTCGTATGCGGGCGACCTCATCATTGTATTGAAAGCTCCAAATGGTCAGGTATTTAACCTGGATTATGCGATGACCAATACAGGAGGGGCTGGCCCAACTACCGGATTTACTAATACGGTATTTAGTTCAACCGGTACAACTGCACTTATTGATGGTACAAACCCATATACTGGAACCTTTGCTCCGGATAACCAGGATCCTGCGGATGCTGATCCAACCACGGTGCCATTAGGACCTGCCGGATTTATCCCAACAACCCGCATCCTGTCTGATCTGTACAGCATAGGTAATGGCAACTGGACACTCGCCTTGTACGATTATTATGGCGACGGCCTAACCTCTAACCTGTTAGTGGATTGGGGTATTAGCTTTACTTACGGCGCACCACAAACCGGTATCTTTAGTCCGTCCGCCGGATTGTTTACGGATGCTGCAGGAACCGCTCCATATACCGGAAATGCAGTTTCTTCTGTGTATGCAGGCCCTGCCCAGTCTGGCAACTATTCGGTTACCTTGCAAACCCCGGGTTGTGCTTCCGCATCAACAACCATTCCTGTAACGGTTACAAATGCAATAACCGCCATCACGGTTCCAAACATTACCATTTGCGAAGGATTGCCGTTAAGCGTTACCGCTACGGTTACCGGTGGCCCGGGAGCATACCAATGGGAAGCTAGTGCCGACAATGGAGCAACCTGGATTGCAATAGATGATGTTCCTGGTGAATTAGGTGGAACAAAGACCAACACACTTACTGTAAATGAAGTGCCAATAGATAATAACGGTTATCAAATCCGGCTTGTGGCAGTGAGTTGCGGTAATACGGTAGTTTCTAATGCAGCTACTTTAACCGTTAACCCAACCCCATCCGTTTCTATTAATAATCCGGCAACGGTTTACCCAGGTTCTCCTACCTTGCTCACCGCCAGCTCTAATCCGGGTGGTGCTGCTTACCAGTGGTTCCTTAATGGATCTCCTATAGCAGGGGCAACCAACGGTACCTTCAATGCCACTGTTGATTATATTGGAAATGTATCGGTTAAGGTTACCGATGTAAACGGTTGTGTGAATACCAGCAGTGCAGTAACAGTAAAAGGAACCCCCAATACCGTATTGTTTATTTATCCAAGTCCAACCACCGGCCAATTCTCTGTTCGCTATTACAGCGAAGCAAGTACTACGCCGTTGGTGCGCCAGGTAAATGTTTATGATTCTAAAGGTTCAAGAGTTATTTCAAAGACCTTTAGTATTGCAACACAATACCAAAGCCTGGATATCGATTTGAGTAAGTACTCAGCCGGTATTTACCGTGTTGAACTGCTCGATCGCTCCGGAAACCGGATTAAAACCGGTTCTGTGATCAAGCTTTAATTTTAACGTTCATAAATAAGGCTTTAAGGGCTGCCCCTATGGGTAGCCCTTTTTTTATTTTCCCCCCGCATTATTTCATACCTGATGTTTGAATACCATTCCGTTTTTGCCTGTTTTTCAGGTATTCGGCCGGGAAAAGGAATTGCTGTGTCAAATTGTCCTTCCTTTTCCAAATGGTCTTTTTTTTGATAAGTACCTGCCGTTAATTTAAACTTACCAGATATGCAAAAAGGAAATATCCGTGTGCAAACGGAAAACATTTTTCCCATTATTAAGAAATTTCTTTACAGTGAACACGACATTTTTATCCGGGAATTGATAAGTAATGCCGTGGATGCCTCCCAAAAGTTAAAGACCCTCGCCTCCCTGGGTGAAGTAAAGGGGGAAATTGGCGACCTGAAAGTGGAAGTTTCCATTAATAAGGAGGCAGGTACGCTCACCATCGCAGACAATGGAATTGGGATGACTTCCGAAGAAGTAGATAAATACATCAACCAGGTTGCATTTAGCAGTGCGGAGGAATTTCTTAATAAATACAAAGGGCAAAACGAAAATAGTATCATCGGCCACTTTGGACTTGGTTTCTACAGTTCGTTTATGGTAAGCGATAAAGTTGAAATCTTTACAAAAAGTCATAAAGAAAGAACCACCGCCGTGAGATGGGAATGTGATGGCAGTCCCGAATATATTTTGGAAGATACCGAAAAAGAAAACAGAGGAACTTCCATTGTGCTTCACCTCAATTCGGAGAGTAAAGAATTCCTGGAAGACCATCGGATTTCGGAAATGCTGGAAAAATTTTGCCGGTTTCTTCCCATACCTATTTTTTTCCAGGATAAACAAGTTAATAATCCCACTCCCGCATGGACCAAAAAACCATCTGAATTAACCAATGAAGATTATGAAAAGTTCTATAAAGAATTGTATCCATTTGGTGAAACCCCTTTGTTTTGGATCCACCTCAATGTAGATTATCCGTTTAACCTAACCGGTATTTTGTACTTCCCGAAAATTAAACAGTCGTACGAAATTCAAAAAGATAAAATCCAGTTATACAGCAACCAGGTATTTGTAACGGATGAAGTGAAGGATATTGTTCCCGAATTTCTAATGCTGTTGCACGGGGTTATTGACAGTCCGGATATCCCGCTGAATGTAAGTAGAAGTTACCTCCAGGGAGATCCGAACGTAAAAAAAATAAATGGATATATCACGAAGAAGGTAGCGGATAAACTGGATGAAATTTTCCGTACCGACCGGAAATCGTTTGAAGAAAAGTGGGAAAGCCTGGGCCTGTTTGTTAAGTATGGGATGATGACGGATGATAAGTTTTTAGAAAAAGCGGCGAAGTTTTTTATTATGGAAGATACCGAAGGGAAATTCTATACACTCGATGAATATAAGCTGGCCACGGAAGCGATTCAGAAGAATAAGGAAGGAAAACAGGTGCTGTTGTACAGTACCAACCCGGTGCAGCAGGATGCCTTTATTAAAGAAGCTAAGGAGAAAGGGTACACCGTGGTGAAAATGGAAACCCTGGTGGATGCAGCTTTCATTAATAACATCGAGATGAAATGGAATGATGTAATATTTACACGGGTTGATTCCGATATAGCAGATAACCTGATTGATAAGTCGGAAGGAGCGGAATCAGTATTAAATAAAGAAGAAATTGAAAAGTTGGAGAAACTATTTAATCAACCTCAGGAGGGATTGCACATCCAGGTTTCTGTAAAGGGGCTCCCGGCAACAAGCCTACCGGTTACGGCTACACGCCCAGAGCAAATGCGCCGTATGAAAGACATGGCTGCGATGGGGGGAGGAATGGCGGCATGGTATGCCCAGATGCCGGATGAAGTTAACCTCACCGTAAATGGCAATCACCCGGTGTTTCAGCAAATACTTTCCGAAACTGACAACAGCAAGCAGGAAAAACAGATAAAGAACCTTTCCGATCTCGCCCTGCTTTCGCAGGGGTTACTTACCGGCAACCGGCTTACTGCGTTTATTCAGCGTAGTGTTGAACTTATGGAACACAACACAGAACCGATCAGTTAGGGGTTGTTTCAAAACAAATTAGTAATGGCTGGGCTTTCGCTCAGCCACTTTTTTTTAACACGATGGCTTCCATATATTCTTCCGGTATGAAGCGGGCAATAACATCATATCCGGATTCAAAGAACAGGTCTTTATACAAGGGTGTAATATAGATTATATACAATCGCCGTGGATTTTGTTGAAGGCTGTTCTCTATGTTTTGAATTACTCCGGCCAGTAAGAATTCATCAAATGGATTGAAGATCAAAATGCAATCCGCCTTGGCAGGAATATCGAAATAATAAGCATCGTTGTGATGTATTTTCCAATCGAAAGTTTTTTTTCTATTGCAGCGGGCCAGGTTAGCTTCGGCCTCCATGCAAAATTTTTTTGAAAATTCAACGCCTTCCACGGCTTGAAATCCGAAAGAGGGAGCCATGCACAGGGCCCTGCCTTTTCCTGCACCAATGTCTAAAAAATGATGTAACGAAAACGGTTGCAGGTAATTGAAAATGTTTTCCAGTAACCGGTAGGGGGCCGGCATGTAAAGGGTGGCATGGCTTATGTCGATGCCTTTTCCTGCCACGTGCCTGAGATCGTCGAACCCTGTGCTATCAATTCCATATTTTCTTTCGCCCCTTCGGTCATCAAGGATGGATTTCCAGGCAAAAGATATATCCCATTTATTCGCCAGGAAGAAAAAATATCGGATATAAATGAAAAACTTCAAGCAGAAAAATTATGGAGTGGCCCTAAAATCGATTACTCTTAACTGTAAGGAACGATTTCCATTCCATATATTTTCTTCAATGCAGTACAATATGTCAATATTTTCAGATTCATCCAGGATTTTCATTTTTTCGGACATCCTGAAACCGATCCCTGAAAATATGCTGTTCTCCTGCTGAAGGGAAAATTTTATATGCTCGTTCTTAATAAGGTAAGATCCCCTATTTTTTACTTTCCGGGTAAGGAAGACCGGGAACATATTTTCCGGGCCACAGGGTTCAAACCTGGAAAGTGTATTGTAAAAGGATGGGGTAATATCTAAAAAGGAAATTTCGGCATCAATTAAAATTTCAGGCACCAGCAGGTTGGGGGAGATGGTAGAACACACAACGGAATCAAAATCTTCCCTGAACCGATCAACCATATCGGGTTGCATCGACAATCCGGCCGCGGCAAAGTGCCCGCCATAAGCCACCAGGTTATCCCGGCAGGCATGAATGGCCTCGTATAAGTTAAATCCGGGAACGCTTCTGGCGCTGCCGGTAACCAGATCGCCACTTCGGGTAAGTACAACGGTTGGCCTGTAATGATGTTCAATTAACCGGGAAGCAACAATTCCTACCACTCCTTTGTGCCAGCTTTCATGAAAAACAACAGATGATTTTCTGGATTCAAACTTTGGGTCGGCCACCAGGATTTCTAATGCTTCCCGGGTAATGCTGCTGTCTGCCAATTTTCGGTCATGGTTATCGGAATGGAGCATTTTTGCCAGTTCCAGCGCTTTTTGTTCGTCTTTTTCAATGAACATTTTCACTGCTTTTAAGGCATCATCCATCCTACCTGCCGCATTTACCCGCGGGGCAATTACAAAAACTACGTTGCTGATGTTTAAGGGAGGCTTAATTCCTCCAAGTTCAATCAGCGATTTTATTCCCGGTGAAGGGTTGGTATTAATTTTTTGTAATCCTAAGGTGGCAAGGCTTCTGTTTTCACCGGTCATGGGAACAATGTCTGCGGCAATAGCGGTTGCAACCAGGTCGAGGTACCGAAAGTGGGTTTCATCCGGCAATCCGAGTGAAAAGGAAAGTGCAGAGATCAATTTAAATCCAACGCCACATCCACAAAGTTCTTTATATGGGTACAGGCATCCATCCTGTTTTGCATTGAGGATAGCGAATGCGGGAGGGAGGGTATCATCGGGCAGGTGATGGTCGCACACAATAAAATCAATACCCATTTCTTTTGCACGGCCTATTAATTCCACAGATTTAATACCGCAATCCAATGAAATGATCAGGGTGCATCCCTTTTCCTTTGCCAGTTCAATTCCATTTAAACTCACACCATATCCTTCCCGATACCGATGGGGAACATAATAAAACAAATGGCTTGGATCATATACTGCTGAAAAATATTGATAGGTCATGGCCACAGCAGTTGTCCCATCCACATCATAATCTCCAAAAATCAGGATATTTTCCTTTTTACGAAATGCCTCCTTTATCCTTTCCACTGCAATGATCATATCTTTCATCAGAAAGGGATCGTGAAGGGCGGCCGTACCGGGATTAAAAAATTCTTTCGCTTTTTCAAACGTATCAATTCCCCGTTGTATTAATATCCTGCAAATCGCAGGATTTATTTTTAGGGATTCCTTTAATGCTTCTACTTGCTGTGCCTCTGCAGGCAACAGCGTCCATTTTTTTTCCACGGTCTAATATTTTCGATCAGTTGTATATCGCACCAGCTCTTCAAATGCGTCCCTTACTTCGGAAGGTGGAAAGGAATGAAGGATATCCAATGCAGCATCCCGGTATTCAATCATTTTTTTTTCTGCATACGCCATTCCACCGGAAGCAGTTACGGTTTCAATTACAAAATTGACGCTATCTTTTCTCCGGTTCTCATTTTTGAGGATGTATATTAACCGGCGTTTTAGGTTTTTTTCAACCCGATTAAGGGTATAAATTATGGGGAGGGTAAGCTTTTTTTCTTTTATGTCATTTCCGGTTGGTTTGCCTACATCGGCTGTTCCATAATCAAACAGATCGTCTTTAATTTGAAAGGCAATTCCCACCAGTTCTCCGAATTTTTTCATTTTCTCAGCGTCTTCGGTATGGCCCGTAGCAGAATAAGCCCCCACCGCACAGGCTGAAGATAATAAGGAGGCGGTTTTGTTGCGGATAATTTCAAAATATATCTCCTCCCGAAGGTTTAAGTTCCTGGCCTTTTCAATTTGAAGCAATTCGCCCTCGCTCATTTGCTTTACAGCTTCTGATAAGATATGAAGGTGTTGAAAATCATTGTGTGAAGTAGATAAAAGCAATCCTTTCGAAAGGAGGTAATCCCCCACCAGAACGGCTATTTTATTCTTCCATAGGGCATTAATTGAAAAAAAACCCCTTCGCTCCATCGAGTCGTCAACTACATCGTCGTGAACCAGGGTGGCTGTATGCAATAATTCTACCAGGGCAGCAGCCCGGTAAGTGCTTTCATTTACCGTACCGGTTAGTTTGGCACTCAGGAAAACAAACATCGGCCGCAACTTTTTCCCCTTTTGCCGGATCAGGTATTTCATAATCCGGTCGAGCATGGGGGTATTACTCTTCACCGCATCGGCAAACTTGGTTTCGAATGTTTCTAATTCGCTGCCGATGATTTTTTTTACATTTCTCATTTATGATGCAGCAATTTACGCAAGCAAACAGCCTAATCAAATTATTTTGGAAAAGCTGGCGGATTTTTGAAAAATACTCCAAAAAGAGGATATTAATACTCCAAAAGGGTAGGTATTATACATAATTTCAAGGAGATATGAATATTTTCACCCTTAAATAAAAGTAAAAAAATTTGGTTATTGGCTTCCATTCAATACATTTGCATCTAATCAACTCGTATATTTAGAATCTATCAATCATTTAGTTATGACAAGCAAAAAGTTAAAACTACTTTGTTTGGGATTATGTACCCTGCTTACCGGACTGGTATATGCCCAAAACGATACCCACTCATCCATTTACAATGGGAGCGGGTACGATACCAAAGACTCCTCTGTTGTTCCCAAAAAAAGACTCCCTCAGTACAACGAGTTTTGGAACAACACGTATAACTATCCGGCTAAACCCCGCAATATGTGGGAAGTAGGTGTTTCTGCAGGTGCATTATCCATTAGCGGCGATGTACCCATTGTTTTCCCAACGCTGGGATGGTCGGTACATGTACGGAAAGCCCTTGGGTATGTTTTTTCTTTGCGCATGGAATATATGAACGGCGTAGGCAGAGGCCAAAGCTGGCTCGCTTCCGAAAATTTCGGGAAAAACCCGGCCTGGAAAGGTTATTATGCTCCGCTTCGTTCATCTGCCGGACCCATTGTGTATTATAATGGTATTGAAGGATCTGCCTTTGGAAATGCTCCGGATATCGTTTATTACAATTATAAGGCGCATGTTCAGGATCTTAGCCTTCAGGGTATTGTAACCCTCAATAATGTGCGTTTCCACAAGAACAAAACAGGTTTTGTTGTTTATGGCGGTGCTGGTATCGGAGCTACAATCTATAATACCAAGGTGAATGCATTGAATGATAATGGTGAAAATTATGCTGCTGCTTTCCGTAACATTTATAACCAATACGGAACCGTTTATAAAGACCGTAAAGACGTTCGTAAAGCCTTAAAAGACGCTATGGACGATTCTTACGAAACGCCTGCCCAAACCTCCGGCGAACGCCGTCCAACTATCGGCAGCAACACCCTGAAGCCTTCCGGAACAGTTCTTGCCGGTGTGGCCTTCAAATTGGGTAAACGTATTAACCTCGCTATTGAAGACCGCCATACCTTCATTAAAGACGACCTTTTGGATGGACAACAATGGTCTGAACACGCCTATGGTGATGCTTCTACCACCGGCGATTTCGATTCTTACAACTATCTTTCAATTGGGCTGAACTTCAATATTGGTGCAAAAGCTGTTGAGCCACTTTGGTGGGTTAACCCATTGGATTATGCCTACAGCGAACTTAATGTTCCCCGCCACATGAAATTCCCCAAACCACAGTTTATTGATTCTGATGGCGATGGCGTTATTGATGAACTGGATCGCGAACCCAATACACCGGCAGGTTGCCCGGTTGATACCCATGGTGTGATGAAAGATACCGATGGGGATGGTGTTCCAGACTGCAAAGACAAACAATTAATTACACCCACTGAATGTCAACCTGTTGATGCAGATGGTGTAGGTCATTGCCCTGATCCTGAATGCTGCAAAAACATCCAGGCTGCTCCGGTAAAAACCTGCCCAACCGACTACCCAAGTCTTAGCTTCAAAGGGAATACTTCTGCACTTAGTAAGGATGCCCGTGCTATGCTGGCTACCGTAGCTGCTAAAATGAAAGCAAACCCCGATTGTAACATCACTGTTTCCGGCTACCCTGAAACTTCTAAAGCTTCTCAGGCCCTTTGCCAGAAAAGAGTAGATGCCATCAAATTGTACCTCACCGAAAGAGAAGGTATCAGTTCCGATCGCATTACTACCGATTGTACCGTTGGTGGTGGTGAAAAGAATACGGTTGACATTAAGTCAAACTAAAATAAGTTTTAATTCCACTTTTTGCTCAATGACGAACCCTCCCATTTTTGGGAGGGTTCTTGTTTATGGAATCGTTAACAGCCAGTTTTTGGATACTATCTTTTTATCCGGCATTTTTGGAAAAATTACCGTAATTTTGCCCCTCTTTATGCGAATCCTCCGGCCGTTTCTGTTTTTTGGTTGCCTGTTGTTCTTTATTTCCTGTAATCCGGTAAATAAGATCCAGAAAAGTAAGGACTACGATTATATGCTTTCGAAAGCGGATGAGTTTTATGCAAAAAAGAAGTATAAGTATGCCCAGCCTTTATACGAGAGTTTGTTCCCGGTTTTTAAAGGCACCCAAAAGTTTGAAGATCTTTATTATAAATACGCCTATTGTTTCTATTATCAGAAATCCTATCCGGATGCCCAAAATCTGTTCAAGGGATACCTCGAAGTATTCCCAAACAGCAGCCGGGCAGAGGAAGTGGATTATATGAAGGCACTGAGCTTCTACAAGGAATCGCCAAAGATTGAACTCGATCAGGCTAATACGGTAAGAGCCATGAATATGATGCAGACTTTTATTAATACCCATCCGGGTTCCGAAAGGATAAAAGAAGCATCCGCAATCATCGATCTTTGCCGGGCAAAACTGGAGCAAAAGGAATATCGGGGTGCCCATTTGTATTATAATCTGGGGCAGTACCGGGCTGCTGCCATCGCTTTCGGTAACCTGCTTAATAGTTATCCCGAATCAGCAAAAGCTGATGAGTATAAATTGTTGTCGCTAAAGTCGTATTATAAATTTGCCCAGATGAGTATCCGGGAAAAGCAGGCAGAGCGGTATGAAACGGTAGTGACGGAATTTGATGATTTTGCCGACCGGTTCCCAGAAAGCCCCTTGCTTAAAGAGGCAGAGAGTTTCAAAAAAATGAGTCAAAATAAAATAAAAGAAATACAAGATGAGCAAGCTTCGTCGTCAGTTAAGCGCTAATACCAGCAGTGTTGTTGAACCGAAAAAGTTAAACGACCTTAAAGATATGACCGGCAATTTGTACGAGTCTATTGCTATTATTGCAAAGCGTGCCAACCAGATTAATATTTCCATTAAGGAAGAATTGCATAGTAAACTGGAAGAATTTGCCAGCCATACCGACAGTCTCGAAGAAATTCACGAAAACAAAGAACAAATCGAAATTTCAAGGGCGTACGAGCGGATGCCGAATCCGGCACTTTTGGCTACCACCGAATTTTTGGAGGGTAAAGTTTATTTCCGTCAGAACGATGAGGACTTATTCAGTTAAGGGTTTACCACATCTTTTAAAATAGAAATCATATTTTTATCCCGCTATTTGGCGGGATTTTTTATGTTAAAAGGAAAGAAAGTATTATTAGGGATAACCGGCAGCATCGCCGCCTACAAATCGGCCTATCTGGTGCGTTTACTGGTGAGGGCAGGGGCAGAGGTGAAAGTGGTTATGACCGATGCTGCAGCCGGTTTCATTGGCCCCCTAACCTTATCCACGCTTTCACGGAACGAAGTGTTAACCCGGATTTCCTCAGATGATACCTGGGCGAACCATGTCATGCTGGGTCGATGGGCCGATGTTATGGTTGTAGCACCCTTAAGTTGTAATACCCTCGCAAAAATGGCACATGGGATTTGTGATAATCTACTCCAGGCCGTTTATCTTTCTGCAACCTGCCCTGTTGTGGTAGCACCTGCCATGGATGAAGACATGTGGAAGCATCCTTCTACCCAAAATAACCTACAGCTTATTTCATCTTTTGGAAATAACATCATATCAGTTAATGAAGGGGAACTGGCCAGTGGGCTTTTTGGTCCGGGACGGATGGCAGAACCGGAGGAAATTGTTGAATGGCTGACTACCTGGTTTGAAAAAAAAAATGACTTTTCAGGTAAAACAGTTTTAATAACAGCCGGCCCCACTTACGAAAAAATTGATCCGGTACGGTTTATTGGAAACCGGAGTAGTGGTAAAATGGGTATTGCCATTGCCTCCGCTTTTTTGGAACGGGGTGCCAGGGTTCAACTGATATTGGGGCCTTCCTCACAACCTGTTCCTGCCGGGATCCGCACCATCAAAGTTGAATCTGCCCGGGAAATGTACGAAGCCGCTTTAACCGCATTTGAAGAAGCGGATATCGCCGTGTTGTGTGCGGCTGTTGCCGATTACAGCATTGCAGCACCTGCATCTGAAAAATTAAAAAAAGAGAATGGGGCTCCTCAGATTTTACTTACCCCAACCCGTGATATCTTAAAATCTCTGGGCGAAAAGAAATCGGGAAACCAGCTATTAGTTGGTTTCGCCCTCGAAACACACAATGAAGAGCAAAATGCCCTGAAAAAGTTAAAGGATAAAAGGGCCGATTTGTTGGTGCTAAACTCCCTTCAGGAGGAAGGAGCCGGTTTCGGCTATAACACTAATAAAATAACTATTTTTGATAGGAAAGGCGGTGTAACCCGCTTTGAGAAGCGCCCCAAAAAGGAGGTAGCCAACGATATTCTCAATACCATTTTAAAATTTTCCGATGCGTAAAGTATATGTGGCGCTTGTTTTAATGTCTTTTACCGTAATTGGTCAGGCTCAGGAGTTTGATGCAAAAGTAACGGTTGTGAGTAAACGCGTAGGTACCACTGTAAGTCAAAGTACATTCCGCACACTTCAAACGGCATTGAACAATTTTATTAATACACGTAAATGGACCTCTGATGTGTACGCCCCCAAAGAACGGATTGAGTGCAACTTTCTGCTGAACCTTGAATTGGCCAATGATGCCAATTATTATAAAGGCTCCCTCACCATCCAGGCAGCCAGGCCGGTTTTCAATTCGTCTTACCTTTCTCCTATCATGAATTATAAGGATGATGATATTTATTTTAAGTACATCGAATTTCAACAACTGGAATTCAATGAGAACAGGGTAGGGGGCACAGATGCCGCTGTGGCCAATCTT
>Ga0208826_1002874_pt1 | contig 12388 bp, 10 predicted proteins | sample AD_UKC115_MetaG_FD_184451 | JGI IMG/M metagenome (GOLD analysis project Ga0208826, IMG submission 184451) | Active sludge microbial communities of municipal wastewater-treating anaerobic digesters from Hong Kong - AD_UKC115_MetaG (SPAdes)... | ecosystem: Engineered > Bioreactor > Anaerobic >... | reverse complement strand
TTAAAGAAGATTACAAACAGATGGTTATTGTTAAGGATATTGAGCTTTATTCACTGTGTGAACACCATATGCTTCCTTTTTTTGGTAAGGCACATGTTGCATACATTCCAAATGGATATATTACAGGACTCAGTAAAATTGCAAGGGTTGTTGAAGCATACGCAAGGAGACTTCAGGTACAGGAGCGACTTACGGTTCAGATTAGGGATTGCATCCAGAGCACTTTAAATCCTCTCGGAGTTGCAGTAGTCATTGAAGCATCTCATATGTGCATGCAAATAAGAGGGGTACAGAAACAAAATTCTGTAACAACCACATCTGCTTTTACTGGAGCCTTTCTGAAAGATATCAAAACAAGAGAAGAGTTCATGAGTCTTATTGGTACATCTTTGCACTAAGGCTAAAGTCAAACTGAAGGCCTCCTTCCTCTCTGTTGCAGACGGTAATGGAACCATTGTGCAGCAGAACAGAATTCTTGACAATCGAAAGACCTAGACCGGAACCTCCGCTTTTTCTACTTCTTCCAGCTTCAACCCTGTAAAATCGTTCGAACAATCTTTCGAGATGTTCTTCAGAAACTCCTTTGCCGGTGTCATAATATCTGAACCAGATAATATCAGGATCAATTTTTGTAGTCTGGATATGTATCTCCAAATCTCTTCCTGCATGTTCTATTGAATTGTCAATGAGATTTTTGAAAAGAGAGTATATTAGTATATACACACCTTCAATTTCAATATTATTACTTACATCTGTATATAATTTAATATTATTTTCAGAAAGGCTGAAGGATAAATCGCTCTCAATCTCTTCTATGCATTTTTTAATATTAATTTTCTCTGTTTCATATTTCCAAGAGGCCTCTTCTATATTATTAAGAGTAGAAATATCTGTAATCAGCGAAGAGAGTCTTAAAGTTTGCATATAAGCTCTTTCTATAAAGAATTTTCTTTGGTCTTTATCCATCTCTTGCTGCATCAGGGTTTCCAGATAGCCTCTTATACTTGTGACAGGAGTCTTGAGTTCATGTGCAATATTATGAGTAAGTTGCTGCTTGTACCTCTTTGTTTCTTCAAGTTGTTTAAATGTCTGAATTATTTTTTCTTCTATTTCTCCCAGTTCATTCTTTGAGAAACTTATGTTTTCGTAGTTTCCGTGTCCTTTCTGAAGGAGGTTCAGAAACTCTTTAAAATCTCTGATTGGTTTATTGACTTTCCTGTTGAAGAAGACGACTGACCCTATAGAGACAGCTAAAAGAAAAAGTATACTTAATAAATATCTCTCATGGTATATAATTAGTAAATAAGCAATTACTCCGGCTATTACAAGAAGCGCCAGAGCTATTAAAAGAATCCCACTGTTGTTATCTTTTATCCTTTTCAATTTCATTTGGATTAAAACAATATCCGAAACCGGATCTATTGATAATCATTGATCCATAAAAGCCGAGTTTTTTCCTTAATCGAGCGATATGTACATCCACAGTTCTTTCCAGGACATAAACCTCATTTTCCCATACTGCATCAAGAATCTCCTGCCTTGAATAAAACTTGGAAGGGGAAGATGCGAGCATGTAAAGAATTTCATATTCCTTTTTAGTTAGCGAAAGAGTTGTACCATTTACGATTACCTGTTTTGAGCCACTATCAATCTTAAGTCCAGATATTTCAACAACTTGGTGCCCAGGATGTTTTTTGTTGTACTCTCTTCTCTCTTCTTCTGCCTTTTTATATAAAGCAGTCCTGCTGAGAACTGCCTGTATCCGTGCCATTACTTCTTTAATTGAGAATGGTTTAAGAATATAATCATCAGCTCCGACATTAAACCCCTTAAGTTTGTCATCAACAGTGTCTTTAGCAGTTATGAAGATAATAGGTACATCATTGTGCAACTCTTTTCTGATCACATCAGCCAATGTAAAACCGGAAATTCCACCCAACATAACGTCAAGAAGAAGCAGATCAAAATTCTTTGCCAGTTTTATCAAAGCCTCTTCAGATGAATAGGCTGTGTCAACTTCATAGCCGGCGTTTACAAGATTGAATTTCAATATTTCGCAAACATCCTCTTCATCATCTACTACCAGGATTTTTTTTTTGTCATCCATACGTTGATGCAATTATTTTTCAAAAATAACCATATTTATTTAAACACTTTATAAATGTTTTTTTCTTAATATTTTCTTAAATATTTCTTAATTATTTTTTAATGGTTTTGTCATAATATCGTAACATGTCACTTATAGCTTTGTCGTCATAATTTAAAAAGTATAAACAGTGAACAGATTATTTAAAAGAACCACAATTTTCTCTTTATTATTAATAATGTTTTTCTTTAAAACGACTTTAGCACAAAATTATTCTATTCTGACCGGGACAGTGGTTGAAAAAAATACAGGGTTACCTGTGATAGGGGCTTCTGTATATATTGACAGTATAAAAAAGGGTGGAGTTACTGATACTGCAGGTAATTATGTTATTACAAATATCCCGCGAGGCATTTATAATCTGGAGATATCTTCTATGTCCTATAATTCTGTGAAAATAAAAGATCTTAGAGTAAATGCCCCTTATGTGAAATTTGATATAATAATGGAGGAGGCAAGTAACATATTAAATCAGATTGTTGTGACATCTGCCAAAAGAATGAGTTCGGAAATAGCTATTATTCAGTCTATAAAAAGCGCAGATGTTGTTATGAGTGGAATATCAAGCCAGCAAATTTCTAAATCTCAGGACAGAAGTGCAGCAGAGGTAGTCAAAAGAATTCCTGGGGTTTCGGTAATTGATGATAGATATATAATGGTAAGGGGATTGTCTGGGAGATACAACAATGTTTGGATAAATAATGCTTCAGTTCCAAGTACCGAGGCAGATACACGAGCCTTTTCTTTTGACATGATGCCGAGTTCTCAGATAGAGAGTATTATGATTGTTAAATCTCCATCAGCAGAGATTCCATCGGATTTTTCAGGTGGTTTTGTTAAGATAATGACGAAAAATATGCCTGAGTCCAATGAAACTCTTTTAAGTTATGGATTGAATTTTAATACAAGTACCCATTTTAACGATCATTTTTACAACACCTCATCACCTACAGATTTTTTAGGGTTTGACAGTGGTGAGAGGGCTATCAGGAACATAGTTCCTCAGAGACTTGATAATAACAATCCTTCTCAGGTAGAAGAAGTAACAGCAAGAGGCTTTAGGAATGACTGGAGAGTGCATGAACACAGGCCAATTGCTGATCAGAGAATAAATTTGATGATTAGTCGTTACAGATTTACCGAAAAAGGTACAAAGCTTGGAATTACAGGAGCTTTGAACTATTCCTACAGCTCACATACCTATTCAGAAATGCTGAATGCTCGATTTGGTGTATACAATACTGTTTCTGACGAACCGGAGTATATTTACAAATATGTAGACAATCAATACAGTATAGATGCAAAACTCGGAGGCATGCTCAATATTACATGTATTAAGGGGAATAACAAATTTGAATTTAGAAATATTTTTAATCAGCAGGGTAAAAACAGATATACTATCAGAAATGGCTGGCAGAATATAAGTGCTCTCTATATGCAGGAAAAAAGGGAGTATTTATATTCGAGCAGAACCACCTATTCCGGACAATTTGCAGGAAGCCATAAAATTAAAAGTTCAGAGATTGACTGGATCGCCGGCTATTCATATGCAGGTCTTAACCAGCCAGACAGACGAATGATAAACAGAGAAGAAAATTTGATTTATGGTGATAAATATTATGGAATGATGGCTATAGATCAAAATGAAATAACCAGAGATTTTGTCAATCTTGATGAACACACATTTTCAGGATCTCTAAATTACACTCTTTCATTAGGTAAAGGCCATACAACTACTTCACAGATAAAGGCGGGTCTTTTTGGTGAGTACAAGAGTAGAGATTATAATAACAGACAATTTTTCTACAGGTTTAATCAATATAATTTACCTGAAAATTTCGTTTATCAAGATGTAGTCAATGAGATATTAAAACCTGACAATTATAGTTCCGACAAACTTTATATTTATGAAGACACAGATAACAGAAATAGTTATAAGGGTCAGAATGTACTTACTGCGGGATATCTGTCTTACAAGTTTAGTATAGGATTATTCAACATGTTGGCAGGAGTAAGGATTGAAAGCAATCGCATGAAACTGACGAACTATACCAAGATATATGAATTTGACACTGCAGACAGAGAATATAATCAGTTTGATATTTTTCCATCATTAAATGCGAGCTACAATCTTGACACCAAAAATATTATTAGATTGGCTTACGGCATCTCGACAAACAGACAGGAATTCAGAGAAGTTTCCCCTTCAGTCTATTACGATTTCAATCTTTTTTCTGATGTGAAGGGAAACACAGATTTGAAAAATGCCACCATTCACAATCTTGATCTAAGATATGAGTACTATCCTTCAAAAGACGAATATATAACGTTTGCATTATTTTATAAATACTTTAAGAATCCAATTGAGTGGACTTATCTCGATGCAGGTGGATCTTATACGTATACTTTTGAAAACGCTCTTTCTGCAAATAATTACGGAGCAGAGATTGATATGAAGAAGAGCCTTGATTTTGTTGGGTTGGATAATTTTACCTTAGGCTTGAATGCCGCTCTGATCTCAAGTCAAATAAATTTCGACAGCTCTTCAATGGAGACAGACAGACCTATGCAGGGTCAATCTCCATATCTCGTCAACACTTCACTTTATTATGATTCCAAAAAGACAGGGATTAGTGTGGGTATTCTTTATAACAGGATAGGGAAAAGAATCGTTGGTATAGGCAGGGTAGACACAGGATCAGGTGCCAGTATAAACAACGATGTCCCTGATACCTATGAATTGCCACGAGATCTTTTGGATTTTGTTCTGACAAAACGCATAGGGAAACATATTGAATTTAAAGCAAATTTCAAGGATATTTTAAACCAGAAAGTTGTATTTGCACAATATCCGAGATTTGAGGATGAAGATGGCAATATTAATAAGAGGAAACAGGTAAGCAAAAGTTTCAGGCCGGGAACGGATATATATATAGGTTTACAGATAACTTTCTAATAATTTTATAAATATGAGAAAAAAATTAAAAAATTTATTTATTGCAATCTCAATGATTGCGTTATGGTCACTAATGCCATCATGTTCAAAAGACGACAACCCAGGAAGTGAGGAAGAAGTAGCTGACAGTGTTTTATTTAATGGTAACCAAATTGGTAGTGGAGATCAGGAGTTTGAAATTAAGAGTTCTTATACCCTTAAAAAGGGAACTTATATTCTCAAGGGTTGGGTTTATGTGATCGATGGCGTTACTTTGACGATAGAGCCTGGTACTGTAATTAAAGGAGATAAAGATACTAAAGCTGCACTAATAATTGAAAGAGGAGGAAAATTGATAGCAGAAGGCACTAAAAACGAGCCAATTGTCTTTACTTCCAATCAATCTGCAGGATCCAGAAAACCTGGAGACTGGGGAGGAGTTATTATATGTGGTAAGGCCACAAACAACAAAAGAGAAATGATTATTGAAGGAGGACCTCGTTCAAGTCATGGAGGAGATAACGATGATGACAATTCAGGAGTAATGTCCTATGTAAGAATTGAGTTTGCAGGGTATCCGTTTAAGACTGACCAGGAAATTAACGGATTGACTCTTGGTTCAGTCGGTCGTGGCACCAGAATGGATCATATTCAAGTGTCCTATTCAAATGACGATTCATACGAGTGGTTCGGTGGTACAGTAGATGCCAAGTATCTGATAGCTTATCATGGATGGGATGACGATTTTGATTCAGACAATGGCTATAGAGGGAGAATTCAGTTTGGACTGGTTGTCCGTAATCCGAGGATTGCAGACAAATCATCATCCAATGGACTTGAATCTGACAATAATGCTGAGGGAACAACCGAACTCCCATTGACAAAACCGGTTTTTTCTAATATTACCTTTTTAGGGCCAAAGTCTCAGGATAACCTTTTTGAAAACACCACTTCATATATAACAGGAGGAGAGTATTATCCTGGGAATGGATCAAAGTTGGGGCAGTTTCAGGGAGTGATGCAGATAAGAAGAAGTTCTAATCTGAATTGCTACAATTCCGTTGCAGCCGGGTATCCTGTTGGTCTGCTCATTTGTAATGATAAGGGGTCAACTACTCAATCTTATGCAACATCAGGGGCAATAAACTTGAAAAATTTGGTTTTTTCAGATATGACAATCTTGGGTAGCGACAAAGATGCCTCATTTAAGGACTCACTTTCAACCAATGCGTCAACATTCGATAAAAATGCAACCGAATCCTTTTCTTCATCTTTTTTTAAGGCAGTCAACAATCTGAATACAGTTTATTCCACCATTTCTGACTTGAAATTGTCACAGCCAAGCAGTTTGATAGCTTCACCCAATTGGGGGCCGTTATCAAATAGCCCATTGCTCAATAGAGCGAATTTGTTTGTTGACGATAATCTCTCTGCTTCATTTTTTGATAGAGTCAATTTCATAGGGGCTTTCAGATCAGATTTACTTGTCGATAACTGGTCTGCAGGTTGGGCTAATTTTAATCCACAATACACAGCTTACTAAGCTGCAATTGGCATATAAACTTATTTTGTTTCCTTACATACAAGGCCGAGTTCACCGGCCTTTTTTTCCATTAACATTTTAGCCTCTTCAAAATTGTTTGCAATTATGCCATCAAGTATAGAATCCTTGATATACTCCTTGATAATTCCCACCTCTTTAGAAGGTGGAATACCGTAGTGCTCCATAATATACTCGCCGGAAATTGGATTCTTGAAATTTCTTATGGCATCTTTTTCTTCAACTTGTACCAGTTTCTCTCGGACAAGAGCAAAGTTTGCCAAGTGCTTTTTAACTGTTTTTTGGTTTTTGGAGGTAATGTCTGCTTCACATAGAAGCATCAGGTCGTCAATATCGTCTCCTGCTTCAAAAAGAAGACGTCTTACAGCGGAATCACTCACCTCGTCCTGTACAAGTGCTATTGGCCTAAGATGAAGTAAAACTAGCTTCTGAACATATTTCATCTTCTCATTAAGCGGTAGCTTAAGTTGCTGGAAAATGCCGGGAATCATTTTGCTTCCCAAATATTCATGACCATGAAAAGTCCATCCTGTTCCAGGTTCATAATTCTTGGTTTGTGGTTTTGCAATATCATGCAACAATGCCGCCCATCTAAGCCAAAGATTATCACTTTTTTGCGCCAGATTGTCAAGTACCTGCAAGGTGTGTGAGAAATTATCTTTATGCCCTACACCCTCCACAGACTCAGTACCCTTAAGTTTAACAAGCTGTGGTAGAATTAGTTGTAGCAAGCCTGTCTGGTCAAGAAGTTGAAATCCGACAGACGGCTTTGGCGACAATATTATTTTAGAGAGTTCATCACTGATTCTTTCTTTAGACAGAATGTTTATTCGTTCTTTGTTCCTTTTTATAGATTCTATTGATTCAGGGACTATTTTAAATGAGAGTTGTGAGGCAAAGCGGATAGCGCGAATCATTCTAAGGGGATCATCGCTGTAAGTAGTGTCAGGTTCGAGAGGAGTGCGAATAATTCCTTGTTGAAGATCCTTTACTCCTCCAAACGGGTCAATTAATTTGCCATAGTCTTCTTTTTGAAGGCTGAATGCCAAGGCGTTGATAGTAAAATCTCTTCTTGACTGATCATCTTCAAGTGTCCCATTTTCTACTATTGGCTTTCTTGAATCGGATCTGTAAGACTCTTTTCGTGCTCCGACGAACTCAACTTCAATATCATCATACTTAAGCATTGCTGTGCCGAAGTTTTTAAAGACTGTAACCTTAACTTTTAGTCTTTTAGCTACTCTTTCAGCCAGTTCTATCCCACTGCCTTCAACTACGATATCAATATCATTGCTTTTTCTTCCCAGAAAACAATCTCTTACATATCCTCCGATAACGAAGGCTCTCATGTTGATTTTCTGTGCCTCTTCGGCGACTAAAGTAAATATTTTCTTATCTAAAAAGTTCATTATAAGGAGGTATTTCAGTAATAAACTGATAAGTCCCACAATTTGGGTCAAAAGATGCAAAATATGTTGTTATTCCGTTTGTTAACAGCAGATATTTAACGCTTAATGCACTATTGTATCTAATAATTTGCTCAAAAGTATCTCGCCCGATTTTGATGGATGGTGCCTTACATTCAGCCAGAAAAAAAGGGTTAAGTTCTTTGTCCAAGATTACCAAATCTCCACGGTATTTAAGCCCATTAATCTCGACCGAATATTCGCAGACCATTCTTGATATGGGATATCCCAGAGTATTGCTTAAATAATCTATCAACTGTTGTCTGACAGACTCTTCTGGTGTAAGAGCCACTTTTTTTCTTCTGACAGGGTCAAAAACCTGTTCCTTCATCTCAAAGGTAAAATTTGTACAAAGATATAAAATTTGTAAGGTTTACATTTTTTCATAATTTAGCTGGGATAAAAGAAAAATATAGTGGCAAGCAGAGAAAAAGATACTGAAAAAGAATTTAGAAAGATTCTTGCAAATATTAAGGCAGGGGAATTTGCCCCTTTTTATCTTTTAATGGGAGATGAACCTTATTATGCAGATGTTTTGATCGAAGAAATTATTAACAGAGCAATATTGCCGGATGAGCGCGATTTTAATCTTTTAATCTTGTATGGGATGGATGTTTCTTCAAAAGATGTAGTAGAGGCCTCCATGAAATATCCCATGATGGCTGCCAGACAGCTTGTTATAGTAAAAGAAGCACAATTTCTTGATAAAATGGAACCTTTTGAGAAATATTTTAGTAATCCTCTTTCGACTACGCTTCTTGTTTTGGCGATGAATGGCAAAACTATAGATGGAAGGACTATTCTTTACAAGAAAGCACTTGAAAACGGAGTATTGCTTGAGACTGTGCCTCTCAAAGAAAACAAACTTGTCTTCTGGATAGACGACTATGTTAACAGTGTCGGTAAAAAAATTGATGCAGATGCTTCCATGCTTATGGCCGATTATTGTGGTACTGAATTGAGAAAATTAGCTCACGAACTAAATAAATTAATTACAAATCTTGATTCATCTGAATCTTTGATTACTACTCGGCACATAGAAGATAATATCGGAATCAGTAGAGAATACAATCTCTTTGAACTTACAAAAGCTCTTTCTTTTAAGAACAGAGCAAAGGCTTTTAAAATAGCTTCACATTTTGGGGACTCTCCCAAACTTTATCCTCTTGTAGTTACACTTGCCGTGCTTTTTTCTCATTTTTCGAAAGTTCTTAAATATCATTCGCTTGTCAATAGTAATAGTTCGGTTGACAATAATGCTATCTGCTCAGCATTAGGCATTAAGACGTATCATCTTCAGGAGTATGTGATTGCATCAGATAATTATTCATATGCGAAGTGTATGGAAATAGTCTCTTTGATACGAAAATGTGATTCAGTAAGTAAGGGCAATGAAAGAGGCGAAGCAACTGATAAGGAATTACTTACCGAGTTGGTCTTCAGAATTACACATTAATAATATTACTCTACCACTCTCTTTACTCTGGCAGAGATGGAGGTAAAGATTTCATAAGGGATTGTCTTGAGAATATCAGCAATTTCCCGGGCTTTAGGATCGTCTCCGAAAATCGTAACCAGGTCTCCTATCTTCGCATCAACTCCTGTTATATCGAGCATAGTAGCATCCATGCATATATTTCCTATTGTCGGCACTCTTTTACCATTTAGTGAAAATGAGGCCGAACCCCTACCCAGATGTCTGTTAACACCATCAGCATATCCAAGAGGAATTGTTGCAATTTTTCTGGCTTTTCCATTCAACTCACCGTGTCTTCCATATCCAACAGTCCCTTCTGAAATCTCGCGAATATGAATGATTGGAGCTTTAAAAAATCCAACTGGTTTAAGACAGTCCGGATTAACGTAGCTTATACCGTAAATTCCTATACCTAAACGGGCCATATCAAACTGGGCATATGAAAACCTCTCTATTCCTGCTGAATTGAGAATATGCTTGATAGGTTTGGATTTAATTTTGTCACACAGGGTATCATACATCTCTTCAAACAGCTCAATCTGTGATTTTGTAAAGTCGTCGTGAACAGCTTCATCAGCAGCTGCAAGGTGAGAAAAGACCGATTTTATTTCGACATATGGATTTTGCTTTAATAAATCTGAAAGAAGATCAATTTCGGATTTAACAAATCCTACCCGATGCATCCCTGTATCTAATTTAATATGTGCAGGATACCTGGTTTTAGACAGTGTTCTTAGTGATGTAATAAAGGATTGGAGTGAATCGAAATTGACTATACTCGGTTCAAGTGAATATTTTATTATCTCTTCAAAATTATCGTTACCAGGGGTTAGAACAATAATTGGTAACTTAATACCTTCATTTTTTAATCTTTTGCCCTCTTCTACAGTAGCTACTCCAAGATAATCTGTACCAAATTCTTCTAATAGTTTTGAACATTCAATATCTCCGTGACCGTAAGCATTTGCTTTTACAAGTACAAGTAATTTAGTTGATTGGGCAAGTTTTGAGCGAAAATAGTCATAATTGTGCCTAAAGTTTTCTTTGTTAATGGCGAGTTTTGAGTAAGTCATTTGAGTTAAATTATTTGAAACAAATTTAAAAAATGTTTAAAAAAAAATTTTTGTATTGAAAAACTTTCTACATTTGCGGCCGAAAGACATACCTAAAACAATAATAAAATGAAATTAAAAACATTTTTTGCTGTTGCTGCATCAGTTGTAGCACTCGCTTCATGCGGTCAGAAAGCTAAGCCTGTTTCAGAGCAATTGGTTGGTCAATGGACCGGTACTGATTCAATCTCAATTACAGTTGTTGATTCAACTGGCAATCAAGTTGCTCAAGAATTCGTTGCTCCTATCGACTTCGAATACTTTGCTGACTCAACTTTCACAGGCGTTATCAAAATTAATGACTCTACCTCTATCAATGTTGGTGGCGTAGCTACTATTGCTGAGGACGTTGTTACCTTTACAGGTTCAATGCAGGGAGTAGAGCCAATGGATCTTAGCGGTTCAATGACTTATGTTGCAGAACCAGAAGGACTTAAGATTACCTTCACAGCAGTTAATGCTGCTGCCAACACTACTCATAGCGGTAAGGCAAATCTGACTCGTAAAGCTGCTCCTGTACAACAGTAAAGTAAGTTATTCGATCTTTCTGAGATCGTTGAAACATTGACGACAAACTGGTTCGTAGGTGTCTTTTTCACCAATCATAACCAGTTTGTCGTTTTTTGTTAATCTGTGTGAATAGTGTGCAAGATCTCCACATTTTACACAAATTGCATGAACTTTTGTGACATATTCTGCAACAGCCATAAGTTCTGGCATTGAACCAAAAGGATTTCCAAGATAGTCCATATCAAGTCCTGCAACAATTACTCTAATGCCGTTTGAGGCAAGTTGCTGGCAAACATCCACAATAGAACTGTCAAAAAATTGTGCCTCATCTATCCCTACTACGTCAACATCTGAAGCATACAATAGTATACTTAATGGAGAATCTACAGCTGTAGACCGGATTGCATTTGCATCATGTGATACTACTTCGTTCTCGGAGTATCTGGTATCAATTTTGGGCTTAAATATTTCGACTCTAAGATTTGCAAATTTTGCTCTCTTCAATCGTCTGATAAGCTCTTCTGTCTTACCCGAAAACATTGACCCACAGATTATCTCAATCCAACCGGATTTTTTTGTGTTTTCCAGAAACATTTTGTCTATTTTTGTGCTTATACAAAGGTAAAAAGTTCGGATGTCAAACAATAGCAAAATTGAGGAAATCGGGATTATTCTTGATCAGTTGTCACAGGATATTGAGGTGTTGAAGGAAGATGATAAAATAGGCCCGGCTAGATGGGAAGAGTTAATTCTTGCAGCAGAAAGTATTAAATGTAAAATCAATTCACTTTATCTTGAACAGATAGAACTATCGCTTTCTGAATTGAAAAGCCTTAAGTTAAAAAGTGAAACGGATATTTCAGAGAAGGATTATCCGTTGACATCTTTCAGCGTAAACGATCATAAAAAGGAGAAAGAGACTGTGGTAATCGATGATGAGGAGGAATTTGAACTTTTCCCGGATAGTGGAGAGTTAATTCTTGATGTTGCCCGAGGTAAAAAACCTGCCTGGATGACAGATATTCCTGGACCGAAAATCTCTGACATTACTGATGGGATTACCCTGAATGATAAATTGTTGTATATAAAGGAACTTTTTAACGGAGACGAACAGCAATACAGGCTAAGTCTACAGAAAATCAATGAAATGACATCGCTGGAAGAGGTCATGGATTACACTA
>Ga0208826_1002865_pt1 | contig 12415 bp, 8 predicted proteins | sample AD_UKC115_MetaG_FD_184451 | JGI IMG/M metagenome (GOLD analysis project Ga0208826, IMG submission 184451) | Active sludge microbial communities of municipal wastewater-treating anaerobic digesters from Hong Kong - AD_UKC115_MetaG (SPAdes)... | ecosystem: Engineered > Bioreactor > Anaerobic >... | reverse complement strand
TTGGCAAATGGCATGGGCAGATGGTATTTTGTAGCAACTTATATTTCTTTATCCATGTCAATAATTTTAGCTTTAGATAATATAGAATTAAGTTATAAAACAAAATTGCTTCGATGGAGTATTTTATCATTAGCCCTGATTGGTGCAATAAGCCCTATTTATACTATGAAGTATGAAAAGCCGAAATCTTTAAAACCAATGGTTAACATTGTCGGAGAGTTTAAACAGCTCGGGGAAATTGGGGTAATTGCTGAATATTGGAATTCTTACATTACTTCCTGTCCTGACCCTGAACTAATAAAAGCGACACCAAATGATCAAAGTGATGTAAGAAATCAAGAAATCGTTGATATGGTATTTGAAAGGGAAAATATTTATGTGATTAAAGATATGTGGATGAAAGCATTCCCTGATACTTTAGAGCAATTTGGATATGTTTTATTGAAAGAGGGTAATCAATTCAGGCTTGGTGGCTGTGATGTCTGTAAATATGATAAAATTAAATTGCATAAGGTATTTCCTCTACAAAAACTTAAATACTCCGACTCACAGGTGGCATCAGATAGTATAGGTGGCAAAAAAACTTTATTTGTGTCTGCAGACTGTGATTCTTGTAAAGAAAGATTTATTATATACGGGCCTTATATTCCAATAGGGATTGGTGAATTTACTGTGAGTTTCTATATTAAAGCTAACAATTTTAAAAATAACAATCCTATAGCATTACTTAATGTTATGGCTGATTGGGGAAAAACAAAGTTAGCTGAAATAATAATTGACAAGAACGACTTTCCAATTAATGATTACTCTTATATTGACATAAATTTCAAAACATCAAAAAGATATAACAATATTGAATTTAGGATGTATTACTATGGTAATGCTAATTTGTATTTTGACCATATTATTTTAAAAGAAGAATGAGTAAAACTATAAAGTTCCACCGCGCTGCCGGTGTTTTTCCCTCGCTGTTAAAAATGAATGGGGTTCTGATGGCTTTCCCCTTTTGCTACATGCCTAATTGAAGACACGGCGGGGTGAGAGAAGAAGTTGGGCGTAAAAACCCCATTTCAGGCTGCAGGGAAATGGTTTATGCTGAAACCCGAATTTTTTTTGACAAAATCCTTGCATGTTTAAAAGCAAAATTTTATATTTCCAATCTAATAAAAGTCCAAGTTTTCATAAACAACCCTGTGAATGGCAAAGCATTCACAAATACCTTAAAAATAAAGGTAATATGAGTAAACTTGGCAATTACAAACCTAAAACTAACCCTACATGAAAATTAAAGCATTTTACTTTTTCGTTTTAGCTTTGCTTCTACTGGGGGCAATTTATAGCTGCCAGAAGGAGGACGTAATTTTAACAACTAATACAATGGAGACCAACCCTGAGGACACGATTGGCAGGATTGTGGTGGGCAAGAAGTTGCAGAACCCTTACTCTGTGAAGAATATGCAGAAGGCTCTTGAGAGTTTAATGAAGAAAAAACTGGTGAAGGCGGAGGATGTAGAGGGTATTGAAATAAACACGACCCACCTGTACATCGAAATCCCCACTGCGGACAACGCTATGTTGGATTTGTTCGTTCAGGACACCTCCCTGGAGCTGTTTAACCACCCGCTGGACTACGACCTCCCAGAAGAGGGGTCGTTCTATCAGGATACGAGTTTTACTAACTATGACCCAACATGGCTCTACACCGTTGTCCCTGTTGACCATGATTTAACGTTAGTAGAACACAGGGTGCTGGAGGAATGCTACCTCCCCAACGATGAGCTGGTTGAAGCTTTAGAGAAGAACAAATCCAAAGCGGAAATCCTGCGCCTATTGGAGTACGAGGCCTATCTCATTACGGGAAACCTCAAGGATACCAATGGGTACAACGCAAAGTCGAGGAAGTACCCTCGTGGCACTATCACGGTGGAAAACACGGAAGGTAACCCTGAAGGCTTAAAAAGGGTAAAAGTAAGGGTGCATAACTTTATGCGTGTAGATTCAGATATGACAGATGAGTACGGGAACTACTCCATGAGCAAGGGATTCCTTACCAACGTGCACTACGCTGTGATATTTAAAAATTCCCAGGATTTCAAGATATGGGGTAACTGGGCGTTCATTGCCCCGGCGCACTACTACATGGGTTGGCACTCGGCATCAGGAATCGATCGGCAAATCAAGAAAAACTCAGGGGCATGGAAGTGGGGTACAGTGAACAACGCCGTGTATGCATACAATAAGCTTTGCCAAATATACTCCATACCTCCAACCCCTACAGACTTTAGAGTTTGGGTACTCGAAAAGGGAGATGGCATGGTCTCGGGTAACGCTGCAATGTTACGGAGAACCTATGGCTTATTCGGTTTCAGCGGGCATTCGAAGGTAATAAACTTCTTTTCTAAGAGCATTGGCTTTGTCATCACTTCCGCTCTTATATACCCACTGCTACAGTATGCCCTGCCAGATATAGGAATATCAGTTAATACAAACGAAGTGGGAACTGACGATGTGTATGCCACTGTATTTCATGAGTGCGCTCATGCCAGCCATTGGGTACAAGTTGGCAGCTACTACTGGGTGCAGTACATCAACTACATCATCACCTACGGTGCTTACGGCAATGGAACAGGAGTTAACGCAGGTTATTGTGGAGTTGGAGAGATGTGGGGTAATTACTTTGGAAACTATGTTTGCTCTAATGCTTATTTTAATCGGACTTCAGGTGTGAATTTTGATGCTTCGGAACACTGGTATAATCCAGGTTTTTTAAAATATGTAGACAATATTTCTGATGTAACAACAACTGAAATTTATGATTGCTTAACCAGTAGCACAAAAACAATAAATATACTTGTTTCACAACTAAAAACTAAAACGAACAATGATAGTGAAATTGATAGATTCTATGGGTACTATAGTGATTGGCCATAAGAGCAAAATTATCATATTAGGATTATTCTTATTAATTGGGTGTCGTTTATGGGAAATTGATGACAGCGGCGATTATTGGTATACTGTCAAGATTGAAAACTCTACAAGTGATACGTTAAAGTTAATTTTTGGCCAAAATTTATTATCATTCGAAAACACATATACCATCAATCCCATATCTCAATTACAAGTCTTTGGTATGAAAGTTTACAAAGGAGAAAAGGTTATAACCGAAAGATTATTTCAGGGTGGATTTATTCCCTTTGAAGAACAATTGAGTATTTATAGAAACGATAGTCTAAAAATACAATGGCATGGTCCTGCTAAGTATATGAGCGAAAATTTTCATCATTTTTATAACTACTATTCATGGAAAAGTTGGTTAGAAAATAATGGAAGGGATGGAATTGTTTTATTTACAATTTATGAATCAGACTTAACTGAAAACACAAGGTAATTGAACATTAACCTCATCAGGTCTTAAGAGCCTGTTGAGGTTCTAAATAGACTGTTATAGGCTTAATTCAACATATTAACGTGCAGCCTAACCAAGACAAAAATAAAAATGTATCGTTTCTAGTATTATACTTCAGAACCATTACAGACTATGATTCACAAGTTGATGCAGCATATAATAAAGCAATCTACAATGATTGGCCGAAATAGTATTTATTTACTATTAATCATATCTGTTTTTTTAACTAGTTGCCGTTTATGGGAAATTGATAATGATGGTGCTTATAGTTATATTAGTTATTTGAAAAACAGTTCTGAGGATACTATAAAAGTTACTATTAGTTCTGGGTTTACAGGTTATCTAATTGATACATTAATTAATCCGAATGAAAAAGTTGAATTAAAAGGAAACTTTGAAATTATGAAAGAAAATGATGTTATAAGAGACATAATGTTTAGCAATAATACCCCTGAACTAGTTCAAGTTTTCCATTTTGATACTCTTAAAGTAAGTTGGAAAGGGCCTGCTAGCGAAATGGATGAAAACATTCATCATTTTTTTAACTTTAACTCATGGGATGTTAATTTAACTGGTAATAAATACACTGTTGTTTTTACAATTTATGAATCAGATTTAACTGAAAACACAAGGTAATTGAACATTAACCTCCTCCGCTACCGTACGAACCGACCGTAGGGAGCTCAACGAAGTTAGTCCACTCGTGTGGTAGTATAGAAAAAGAAAGTAGTGGGTAGGAATTATTAAAAAGTAATCCAGCGGGTTTATGCGTTATAAACATAAAGATGGGAGTAGTAAGCGTTGTTGTTGAGAGGTATGGATGAGATAGCCACACGACAGAAGCCGTGCGGCAGCGATAGGAATTTAAAAACAAATTTTTAGGTTTAGAACCGAATAAAAGTCCGGGTTTTCATGAACAACCCTGTGAATTGCCATGCAATCAGGAAGACATTGAAATTAAAGGTAATATGAGTAAACTTGACAGCGAGTAAAGTTTTGCCCTTAAAAAGTTGAACAATAGTGAAATTGACTGGCTGAAATCGCAAACCAAAAAAATGGCATAGTTCGTAGTCTATTTTTATAGGTTCTCACTTTCAAATTGAAGCTTGCTACATTGCTTTATTAGCATTACGTTTGCAACCGGAAAAATATCCTGAAAAAACAGGTTTAAAATACTTTTTTATGATAACCAGAGAGCTGATTAACCCCCAGAGTATAGTTGTAGTGGGTGGTTCTGCCGACGTTCAGAAACCCGGTGGTAAGGTTTTGAAAAACCTTATTGACCATAATTTTAAGGGTAAGCTATACGTAGTAAACCCCAAGGCTGATGAGGTTCAGGGTGTCAGGGCATATCCTGACGCCGAAGATTTACCACCGGTTGAACTTGCCATTCTGGCCATCGCAGCAAAGTTCTGCCCACAGGCAGTAGAAACGCTGGCTGCAAAAAAGGGGACAAAAGCATTTATCATCCTATCAGCCGGGTTTCATGAGGAAAGCGAGGAGGGTGCCAGGCTGGAGCAGCAAATAGTTGAAACGATAAACAAAGCTGGTGGATGTTTGATTGGACCCAACTGCATTGGGGTAATGAATACCAACTATGCCGGTGTTTTTACTACTCCTATTCCACGCTTTAATACGCATGGCGCAGATTTCATTACCGGTTCGGGAGCAACGGCCGTATTTATCATGGAATCAGGAATTTCCAATGGACTTCAGTTCAACAGCGTTTACTCGGTTGGCAACAGCGCCCAGCTGGGAGTTGAGGACATTCTGGAGTATCTGGACCTAACCTTCGATCCAAACACCAGCTCCAGAGTAAAAATGCTTTACATTGAAAGCATAGGCCAACCCCAAAAACTTCTTAAACATGCCTCATCGCTTGTGAGAAAGGGTTGCCGGATTGCAGCTGTTAAGGCAGGAAGCTCATCAGCAGGAAGCCGGGCGGCATCAAGCCACACCGGAGCACTCGCCAGCAGCGATGTGGCTGTTGATGCACTATTTAGAAAAGCGGGTATTGTTAGGTGCTACGGACGGGAAGAGCTCACAACCGTTGCCTCAATATTCATGCATCCAAGGTTAACCGGAAAGAATATTGCAGTAATAACCCATGCGGGTGGCCCGGCGGTAATGCTTACCGATGCCCTATCGAACAACGGGCTTGAGGTTCCCCCTATTAGCGGTTCAAAAGCTAACGAACTACTCTCCAAGCTTTTTCCCGGTTCATCGGTAGCCAACCCAATTGATTTCCTGGCAACCGGCACGGCCGAGCAGCTGGGATACATAATTGATGCATGTGAAAACGACTTTAGCCATATTGACGCAATGGCAGTAATCTTTGGTAGTCCCGGATTATTCCCTGTTTACGATGTTTACGACCTCCTGGATAGAAAAATGTCTGAATGCCACAAGCCCATTTTCCCCATCCTTACTTCGGTAATCAACGTCAGGGATGAGATTAACCAGTTCATAGCAAAGGGCAGAGTAAACTTCCCCGATGAAGTAGTGTTTGGAAATGCCCTTACAAAGGTTTACAACACACCGGATCCTGCTCCTGAAGACCCCAAGTTGCCGATAATAGACACCAGCAGGATTCGTAGGGTGATTGATGGCTGTTCCAATGGTTACCTACAACCCAACCAGGTTCAGGAGCTACTCGATGCTGCCGGGATTCCCCGAACTGGCGAAGCCATTGTAAAAACAGCCACAGATGCAACTTCTGCAGCAATGAAAATGGGATTTCCTGTGGTAATGAAGGTTGTAGGACCTATTCATAAAACAGATGTGGGAGGAGTTGTGCTGGATGTTCGCGATGAGCAAATGGTTACCAGGGAGTTTAACAGGATGATGGGAATTAAGGATACCACTGCTGTGCTCATTCAACCCATGCTCAAGGGTTTAGAACTGTTTGTAGGAGCCAAGCGCGAGGGTTTGTTTGGCCATGTCGTTCTGTGCGGGCTTGGCGGTATTTTTATTGAAGTGCTAAAGGACGTGAAGGCCGGCATTGCTCCAATTGAAGCCAACGAGGCTCATACCATGATTAAACACCTGCAGGGCTATGGAATGATTAAAGGGGCTAGGGGCCAAGAGCCTGTAAACGAAAACTTGTTTGCCGACATCATCAGCCGGGTTTCGGTGTTGGTGGGTGTGGCGCCCGAAATATTTGAAATGGACATCAACCCCTTGCTCGGAACAAAGGACAAAGTGGTAGCTGTTGATGCGCGAATCAGAATAGAAAAGAAATAGCCTAGCTGGTAATGAGCATAAAGGGTGTTTTTAAAAAACTTTCCAAAAACGAAAAAATACTACTCGTCATCATTATCCTTTTGCTGATTATGGTAGCTACCCAATGGGAAAAAATATGGAACGAGGCTATCAGAGCGTTTGGCAGGTACTTTGGCAGCAAGTAAACCTTATTCTTTTAAGGAATGGAAAAGCCTAGTTGTGGGGGCATTTTCACATTTACTTTCATCGGGAAAATCGTGAGTGGTGCGACTACCCCTTTTTTCAATACAAGCTGTGTTTTAAAGTCTATACCAAATGAGTTTGATTTGCCCCTTTAGAAGGGGATAAAATACAGGAATCATCAAGGTAAAGATTTTTTAAAATCCAGGTAGCGTTCTGTATATTTTTCGCCATGCCTGGCACCCAGATTTTTCCACGCAGCTTCCAAGTTTTCTATCCTCCCATCATCCCATGGGTGAATAGCAAAGAATTGAGCAACAACAGAGCATGTAAGTAGCTTCCTGTACATGTTGATAAGCTCATAGGGATCATAGCCTGTATCGAACAGGTATTCCATGGCCTTACTATCGGCTTCATGTTCGTTGCTGCAGCTGTATTTTAGGGTAGAGCTCCCGTTGACCAACCCATGGATTATACTATCGAGTTCAGCTTGTTCGAGACCAGCAGCAATACTTTCAAACGTTGATAAATCATAATGCCTTAAAAGCATCTTGGTTATATGCCGGCAATCAATGTGGGCCAGCTGGTGAGCCAGTAGCCCTGCCAGCTGAGCTTCGTTATCAAGAGCCATTAATATGCCCGTGTAGAGGTAGATGTAACCTCCCGGAGCAACAAATGCACTGATAACCGATTTATCATTTATCACCCTGATTTGCCAGCTAAAAGCTTCAGCATTGCGTACGCCGTCCGATTCCAAAAGCTGCTGCAGGATTTCTTCGGTATAGCTGTAAATGGCAGCATACTTACTACGCTCCAGCACGTTGAATTGCGCTGGATTGGCGGTAATGGCAGAGTCAATTCTCCAACCAATACAAACATCCTGCGTTAGGGTAGGAAAAACGGACTTATCCTCCGAGCAGGAAGCAAGCATCAGCAGCAATAATGGAATATGCAAATGCTTTTTCATCAGGACATAATGAAGCCAAACCTACCGTAGATTAAAATATGCAGCTCAAAGTGGCGGCTAGTCGCTGGTCATGATGAAGAGTGGCTGCATTTCAAAGCTCTTATAGAAAGGCCTTAGCCTTTCGGTATTGTAGTACTTTGAAACGTTCACAACCTTTTTCTGGCTAATCACAACGTCGATAGGCACATCGTCGTAGCGGCCGTTTTTAAGCACAACCAGGCGACCATGAATCCCCTTGATGATGAGATCGAGGGCAAGGTTTCCAAAGGCCATGGGAACAATAGAATCAATAGCATCGGGCTCTCCCCCACGAACAAGGTATCCGAGATTCTGGGTGATCACGTTTACCGACTTCCCGTTATTAAATTTAGGAGATATCTCCTTAATCATCCTCGAAACGACATCTCCAATTCCTCCAAGCTTGGCATGGCCGTATGCATCTCTTTCGGCGCTTTGAAAAACCATTTGCTCCATTCCTTCAAAGGTTGCCCCTTCGGAGACCAGCACGGTGGAGTACTTGCTTGAGTTAAGATTGCGATCGCTAATAAGCAGTTCGGTCAACCTCTCGATGCTAAACTTATACTCAGGTATAACACACCTGTTGGCGACTCCCGCCATGGTTGGCAGCATGGCGGTAAACCCGGCATAGCGTCCAAAAACCTCCATTACCAGAATACGCTCATGAGAGCCGGCTGAAGTTTTGAGCATATCGGTCAGGCTCATGGTGCGGGTTATGCAGGTGCTAAAACCTATGCAGTAATCGGTACCAGGCACATCGTTATCCATTGTTTTCGGAATGGCAATTACTTTAAACCCCTCCTGGTATAGCCGAACTCCATAGCTAAGGGTATCGTCTCCTCCAATAGGTATAAGGTAGTCAATCCCTAAAAAGGCCAGGTTTTTCAGAACCTCGGGAGTAAGATCATTTACCTCCTTGTGGTACTTGCTTTTCAGGTTATCAGGAACACTATCCTTGGAAACCTTGCTTGGGTTTGTCCGCGAGGTATGTAGAAAAGTTCCACCCGTTCTAAAAGCTTTGTTAACCCGCTCCTCGGTTAGCACTTCATAGCACTTGCTGTTGTCGGCATCATTTTCACGGATAACCTCTATTAATCCTGCCCAGCCCCTGCGGAAGCCTATTACCTTATATCCTTCACGTAGCGCCCTGATAGTGATGGCACGAATGGCGGGATTTAATCCCGGGACGTCTCCTCCCCCAGTGAGAATTCCAATGACCAGCTTAGATTTTGATTCGTTTTCCATGATTTTCAATTGGTTTATGACGGGTCAATTATCAAATACCTAGCAAATATATGTTTTATATCATAAATTTCATTGGTTTACCAATGTTAAATTTTCACCACCCACAACATAAACCCATTTCCAAAATAATCGGGATGGTAGTATATTCAACTACAAATGCTTCTCCACAAGAAAAAATTACCAAAACGGTTAGCACCGGTCATACCCATCCCTAATGTTAATTAGCCAGATATTACGGCATAACCTACTATAGACTGAATATCAATAACTTATAAATAATTGAGTATGTAGGGTGATTATTCCCCGCCCTCTCACACCTCCCTTTTCAGCCTGATTACTTTGCCTGTTGAGTTCGATGCATCGCGTAGGGCGCTCCAGTGGCTAGGCTTAACCGGAATTCAGTACGGTCAAAATGTAGTTTACGCCAGTGATGCACTAAAATGGGCAGCCCTCACGTATGTTGTTGCCGCCTTAGGCTCGTTGGCAACCCTTTTCTTCTACCTTGGGTTTCTAAACAATAACGACCAGGAGAAGCACCAAGGAAACTCAACTAAACATAGTTCTAATAAAAAAGGTCGGCATATAACCGGCCTTTTTTATTTATGATAGATAATCAGGCTTACATTATGGCATAAAATTGATCCTTAGCCGTTCCACAAAGCTCGCAATTTGCCTTCACATCATTTTTATCATACAATAATCATAATGCATTAAGCAACAAGCACAAACACTCTCAGCTACAGCTGAACAAAGTATGTGTTGAAAGCTTTTGTTTGAGGAAGTTACTTACCTTAAAGCATGGAAGCATAAATAAATGATTTTTTAACCAAAATTTTACGGCTTGCGAAAAGAGGGGTATTTTTACAGGCGATAAATAAAGAAAATGAACAACAAGCGACTTCAACCCTACGCTGTTTACAGTGATGGGAAGGGAAATATTTATGAAGATAGGAGCCTATTTGCAGTAGGACGCTCTGGCCATGAGTTCTACCCTCTCTACCTCGACGAAATGATACCTCTTCCAGAGGGTAGTGATTTGTTTGAACTCCCAGGTCGTAAAACGGTCGGATATAGCCGTAACGGCAAGCTAACAGCCAGGCAAAGTGGATTGGCCGCGGCAGCTTTTATAGCGCCAGCACACACTCAGCTTTCTGTGGCCGCATGGGAAAACAAGGTTAATGCACCTGTACTACCGCTATTTGCCTATACGGCAGTTGGCTGGTATGCAAACAGGTTTTACGTTCCCGCCATTCGGATCGACCTCGATACCCGTCAGGATTGTGAAAACTTCGACCAGCAAGTAGTGGTTGAAAGGGGTAAGGCTTTGCTTGAGCAACACGAGGGAAACCGGCTGGTGAATCACCTGGTAGAAAACTGCGCTTTCACCTATCTCTGTCCTGCTGCACGCAACATGGTGATGGGACGTTGGGAGGCACCAATTCCGGTATCTCCCACCTGCAACGCCCGGTGCATTGGCTGCATATCAAAGCAGGATCAACAGGAATCGCCTATACCCGAAACACAGCACAGGCTCACCTTTGTTCCAACCGTTGGCGAAATTGCGGGCTATGCTGTTCCCCATTTGGAAAATGCCCCAAACGCCGTTGTGAGCTTTGGTCAGGGTTGCGAAGGCGAACCGCTGATGCAGTGGGAGCTAATACGCGATGCGATTAAGCTCATAAGAAGCAAAACCCAAAAAGGCATTGTGAACCTCAACACCAACGGCAGCAAACCCCGGGCAGTAGAAGAACTTTTCAAAGCAGGGCTGGATAGCATACGGGTAAGCATGAACTCAGCTCAGCCCAAATGGTACGAAAGCTACTTCCGTCCTGTTGGCTTTAGCCAGAATGATGCCATTGAATCGCTAACAATTGCCAGCCGGTACAACCGTTGGGCATCCATCAACTACTTTGTAATGCCTGGCTTTACCGATACCGCAGAAGAGCTAACCGCCCTGAAAAACCTGATTGAAAAAACGGATCTGAACATGATTCAATGGCGCAACTTAAACATTGACCCCGACTGGCTGTTTGGTAAAACCAACTTTACAGGCAACAGCAAACCCCTTGGAATTCGGTATGTAATGGATGAAATCCATCGTAGCTACCCCTCGGTTTACTTCGGATACTTCAACCCCCATTACGAGGTCATGCATCGGTGGCAACAGCAAACTGGTAATAGTTAAGAACAATGCAGGTAAACTTTTAAGTTAATGGGATGATTGATTTTAGTAGTACTTCTGAGTATGGGTAATTTTTGTATTGAAGTTTTAAGTAATTCTATTTACTAGAAGTAAAACATTTGAACCACATCACCGGAAAGGGTACTAAAAATCGACTTCTTCAAGTATAACGGGTTTTGGTATGAACCTGCAGTATTTATGGCAACCCTGTTAATCTTCAACTCAACTCCGGGGAATGTGCTCAAGCACCAGGCATACCATACTTTCCTGTGCAGCTTGAAAATAACCCTGATATCTTTGCTGCTCATCTTACACTGTGTAAAAGTTGCTCAAAAATGCTATCTTTATGGGTTAAAATAACAAAATGGGAAGCATTCAACTTGAACTGGCATTACTTATTCTATCCACACTATTTTTTCTCAGTATTCTTGCTGGAAAGGTTAGCTCAAAATACGGAGTTCCAGCCCTGCTTTTATTTTTAATAGTTGGGATGCTTAGCGGCAGCGACGGGTTGGGTATTCAATTTGAAAATATCCACATCTCTCAAGCAATAGGGACGATAGCGCTATGCGTCATTCTATTCTCAGGAGGATTGGACACGCAATTTTCTGAAATAAAACCGGTTCTTGCCCAGGGATTAATACTTGCCACACTTGGAGTACTGTTAACAGCAATATTTACTGGGTTAATTATTTGGTGGATACTCGATTTAACCATACCCGGGGCAAACATTGGACTACTAACCTCTCTCCTGCTAGCAGCAACAATGTCATCGACTGACTCCGCTTCTGTTTTCTCCATTCTGCGTTCAAAAGGGCTCAACCTTAAGAAAAACCTCCGGCCCATGCTGGAGTTGGAAAGTGGTGGGAACGATCCCATGGCTTATGTTCTGGTAATTACCCTGATAGATATAATCAAAATGAACTCCGAGCCAAATTTTTGGCTGGCTTCAGGTATGATAGTTTTGCAGCTGATTATTGGTGGCGGCGTGGGATATTTGCTGGGTAAGCTGGCAATTATCACAATTAACCATATCAAATTGGGTAATGACTCACTATACCCAATTTTAGTTTTTACCTTTTGCATATTTATCTTTTCGATAACCTATTTCCTTCGTGGCAACGGGTTCCTTGCCGTTTACGTTGGGGGGCTGGTAATTGGAAACGCCAAATTCGTTCACAAGCGTTCTTCTCTA
>Ga0208826_1002859_pt1 | contig 12425 bp, 23 predicted proteins | sample AD_UKC115_MetaG_FD_184451 | JGI IMG/M metagenome (GOLD analysis project Ga0208826, IMG submission 184451) | Active sludge microbial communities of municipal wastewater-treating anaerobic digesters from Hong Kong - AD_UKC115_MetaG (SPAdes)... | ecosystem: Engineered > Bioreactor > Anaerobic >... | reverse complement strand
GTGTCCTAAAATGGCTTATAACGGTTTCGGGCTTGGCGAAGAAGCCGATTTAACAGCACACAAGATGACAGTAGCACAAATATTCAATACGCCACAACAGCTTCATAGTAGCACGTCAGCGGCTTTTTTGCCAAACCCGTGTTATGCGTATGTGTGGCGGTTTATGAACGAAAAAACTTAATTTGAAAACGAAACAGAAAAAATAAAAAATAGAAGCGATGGTTAAAAAAATATTTAACACAATAAAAACTGCAATTTTATGTGGTTACACTTATTGGAAAAATCCTGAAAACTTTACCAATGAAGGTTTTGCTTTTACTGGTCAAATTATGGACGCAATAAACAAAACAGCACAAGAGAAACTGAACTTCATTAATCAAGTGGCAACGGTACACAAAGACACAGGAAAAGAAATTGTAAAGATTTCTATTTGGACAGGTGTGTATGATTGTGAAACTGCACAGGATAATCCGTTTGATAGAATTACTCACTTGCTATCAAGGAGAGATGAAGTGCTTAATGTTTATCTTAAAAAAGAAAAAGAACTCGATGAAATATTTAAACCACTTTTTGAAAAACAAGAATACGCAAAGGCAAAAGAAATGGGTTATAACGACCTTAATTTAATCAGAAGATTTATTACTCACTTAAAATCAATAAAATGAATAAAAGAACACCGCTTCACAGATTTATGAACCAACTACAAGAGAAAGGACTTGTTGTTGATGGCAAAGAATTAAATGATTTATTCTTTGAGTATTTGCAAATAGAAAAGCAAGAAATGAGCAGAATGTTTAATTATGCTATGGAAACAGAAGCGGGGCAGCCTGTTTTTTCCGAACCTGACTTTGAGCAATATTTTGAAGAAACATACTCAAAAACAAATAAATTATGAACAAAGATATTTTAAATCAACTGCAAGAAATAAAAACACAGCTTAAAAAAGTCCAGTATAACAACAATGTGTTTCTTGACAATCAAGAGTTTTTACAAGTTATGAATATATCAAAACGCACTGCTCAACAATGGAGAGATAGTGGTGTGATTGCATACTCTCAAGTAGGAGCTAAAATTTATTACAGATTTTCTGATATAGAAGATTTGTTAAACAAAAACCACATAAAAGCAAAAGAGAAACACGAAAATAGAAAAATAATTTAAAAAGCGGGTGGGCTATTTTTTATTTTTTCATTCACGAAACTGTCTTATGAAAACGAAAGGTAGCCACATTACGCATAACGTTTTGCAGCTATACGCAGTTGCGTGTCGGCTTTGTGCGGTGGAAAAATTGCGTATAGGTGCTGTTATATGAAGTGCCGACTTATTTAGCACTAAACTTAAATTGGAACACTAAACAGAAAAACAAAAAGAAAAAAAGCGTGGAAAATAAAATACATAAACAAGATTGCATTGAATTTTTAAGAGCAACACCTGATGAAACTTTTGATTTGATAGTTACATCACCGCCTTATAACTATGGTGGATTTAGTAGAAATGGCAGAGTGAAAAGCTATGATACTTATTCAGATGATATGCCTATTGAAGATTACCAAGACTGGATAGGTGATATACTAAAAGAATGTGCAAGGACTTTGAAACAAGGCGGTGCGATGTATTGGAATCATAAAGGCAAGTTTGAAGATTTTAGATTTAAACATTGTTTTTGGATAATAGACAAATGCCCCCTTTACTTTGCACAGCATATTGTTTGGAAATATCCTGCATCGCCTGATGTTGCTAAAATAAAGTGGTATCCAAGAAAAGAAGATGTGTTTTATTTCACAAAAGGAAAGCCAAAATACTTTAATGAAGATATGGCAAGGATAACAGATATATGGGAAATAAACCACCAAGAAGGAAATGAACACCCTGCACCATTTCCAATATCATTTGCTGAAAGGTGTATCTTGGCATCAAGTGAAAAAGGCGATTTGGTTTATGACCCCTTTATGGGAAGTGGAACAACTGCTGTTGCTTGTGTTAAAAATGATAGGCAATACATTGGAACTGAAATAAGCGAAAAGTATATTGCAATGGCTAATAAAAAAATTGAAGGATATGCAAGTCAAATTAGAATGTTTTAAAAGTGCGGTGGCTTTTTTCTTTTTGTTTTTCCTTCAAGGAACTTCAATTGGAAACGGTCAGCAAGGCATTTCATATAACTCAAAAATATACGCAATGCGCATTTTGAATATCTAAAAATTACAGGCAGTTAATTTCTAATTTAAAAAAACACAACTAATGCTACTTTTTTCTGTAAAATATGCGAAAAAACCTTTTTAGTGCGCAAATAAAAAAAATTTGCGCAGTTGGTTTTTAAAATAATAATTGTATATTTGCAAGGGGGAGTAGGCTATCATCCTTCCAAAATGGTAGCCGAAACCTTTTATTTTAATCTTGGAAGGATATGAATATAAATAGCTACTTAAAGTACTTACAGTACTTCTCATTAATCACCATTACAAAATTAGAGAGTATTAACTCGTATGTATTCACTCATGCGTTCTAATTAATCAATATAAGTAAAATATAAAAAAAATGAAGCAGGAATTAAGCGGTTATTTTTTCAGGAATTTACTCAAACAGATGAGGCGACGTTTTGCTCTAAATGCTGGCGAACAAGCTCTCTATATGGAAATTGTAGCTATAAGTAATGAAGAGTTTTGGAATACGACCCTGCAAATCTCGAATGGGGAGTTAACCGCTGCTCTACAATGTACCGAAAATACGTTGCGAACGTGGAGGCAAAATTTAGTGAACTCTGGCTTGATTAAATACACTTCTGGAAAATCAAAAAGAGCGTTTGGTATATATACATTGGTGGTAGGAATGGGGGTAAAATTTAACACCAATACCATACCTAATACAGTACCCAATCCTAACCCCAATCCTAACGACTATTATAAACTAAACAAAACTAAACAAAACAAAACTAAACAATATTCTAAATCTCATTCCGAAAATGAATTTTCGGCTTTGGAAAAAATTGAAAATTTGAGTTTTGAAAAATTGCAATCTGAAAATTTTGATTTAAAAACAAAAAAACAAGATTTTAAAGAAAATTCCAAAGGGGCGGAGGGTCAAAATTCCATAAACGGCAATTTTAGCCACGATTTTACTTCGGGTGGTATGGAATTACCAAAACAGCCAAAAAGTGGCTTAAATCAAAAAGAAACAGCCAAAAATTTAAAGCCACAACAAAATCCCGAAACGGAAATTTACAAAAAAATGGTTGACGTGTGGTTTGAGGTTTATTTTGAAAATTTTAAACTAAAACCAAATTTTAACGGTTTGGATGGCTCAAAAATCAAAAGCATTGAGAAAAAATTAAAGTCGAAATGTGAAGAATTTCAGCAGGATTGGTCAGCAGAAAGTGCAGGAGATTTATTTAGGAAATTCTTAGAAGTTGCATCAAACGATAAGTGGCTTAAAAATAATTTCCAGTTGCAGATTTTAGATAGTAAATTTGATATTATTATTGTTAAGTCGTTGAAAAACAAAGAATTATTAACAGATATTTCAATTAATACTTTGCTTAATAATTGGTAACTGCCGTTTCAAGGTGATGCTCTGGGCGGGCTTTGTAAAACCCACAATTAGGTGAAATGGACGAATTATTAAAACAAGCAATTGAAATCACTATTGAAAATGGTAGTGGTAGTACATCATTACTGCAACTAAAATTACTTTTAGGCTACAATAGAGCAGGTAGGCTAATGGATGAAATGGAACGACTTGGAGTAGTCGGGAAAATGGATGGAGCAAAGCCGAGAGAATTGCTTGTGAAATCTATTGATGATGTTAAATGGGAGCAGTCATAGCATTGCGCCAAACACGTGTTGTGACCAGTAGCGGTTTATTAGTAGAAACTTAATTTAAAAACGATAAAATACATGGCAACAAAAATTTACATCAGCGGAAAAATTTCAGGCATCGAGAATGAAGCCCCCGAATTATTTGCAAAGGCTGAAAAAGAACTACAAGCAAAGGGCTTTGAGACAGTAAACCCGATGACGTTAAACCACCAACATGATAAAAGCTGGCATAGTTACATGAAAGAAGATGTAAAAGCACTTTGCGAATGCGATGAAGTGTTTATGCTTTCAAATTGGACTGACAGTAAGGGGGCGATTATAGAACATACTATTGCCATGTATTTAGGACTGAAAGTTCAATATGAAGCAGTATCGTAGCTATTAGCTTATAACGGTTCGGGTATTAGCGATGTGGCGGACTTTAAGCACCACATCCGATACGAAGAACCACAGTTGAATTAAGTAAAATGTTTAACCGAAGCACGTCAGTCGCCATATTGCTAATACCTTGTTAGCGGCTGCCTTTCTTCAAAAATCAAATAAAAATGAGAAGTTACAAAAACGAATTGGAATCAATAGCAAACGATTTGCTCACACAAAATGCAGAAGCAAAAGGTAACGAGAATAAACCTAATTATTCAAACCGAGATTTTATGAATGCTACAATTATTTTTCAAACTGCATTGATGGATAAAATGTATGACAACCAAGATTATGATGGTATGTCAGTTGATGACAGAATGAAGATGGCTGAAAGTTGTGGTCTTGAGTTAAGAAAATTGATACATACCTATACTGGTTTAGATACTCATAAAATTGAGGAGTTTCTGTAAGGTTGCCGCTAACGTATCGGGTATTGCCGAAGGCAGGGATTTACAGCACAAAAGTAACATAGATGCAGAAAGTTGAATTACATACCAAAGTTTGTTCGGAGCAGGTCAGCCCTGCTTTTGGCAATACCTTGTTAGCACCAGTGCCTTTATCGGTGGTGTTCAACGAGGATTGTATGGCAGGGTTAAAACGCTTTCCTGATGGCTATTTTGATTTAGCAATTTGCGATATTCCTTATGGTATAAACGTGGGTAAAATGGCATACTTGAAAGAAACGAAAACCACAGTAAAGCAAAAGAATGGAACAAGGCTAAACGGCAATAAGAACAAGGAAGTTTATACTCAAAAGGATTGGGATAAAGAACCGCCAACACAGGAATATTTTGACGAACTGAAACGAGTAAGTAAGGAGCAAATAATTTTTGGTATTGAATACGTAAACTGGCAAGGTGTAGGAAGTGGCAGAATAAAGTGGAATAAAGGCGTTGCTGAAGGAATGAGTTTTAAGCAGTATGAACTTGCTTATTGCTCAATGATTGATGAAGAGATTGAACTGCCTTTATTGTGGGCTGGAATGTGCCAAGCTAAGAGCCTAAGCGAACCAATGACACAGCAGGGCAACAAGCAACTAAATGAAAAGCGAATACACCCTTGCCACAAACCAACTTTATTATATCAAAAATTAATTGCGGATTATGGATTTGAAGGATGCAAAATACTTGATACACACGTTGGCGGTGGTAGCAGTAGGATTGCGGCAAAAAAAGCAAATTGCGAATATGTCGGGTTTGAGATTGACCCTGAATATTGGCAGAAGCAAGAAAAGCGTTTTAACACATTTGTCAGTCAGCTCACTTTATGGTAGGGTATCCACTGGCATTGGTGCTAACGTTGAAGCATTGGCGAAGTAGCCGAAATAGAATTACAAATGTCTAATACAGCACAAATGATGATAGAAGAACAAAAGTCCAATAACAGCACTGAAACGGCTATTTTGCCAATGCAGTGTTATGGGCAGTACGGTTTATAACACGAGATTTTAAAAATGGAAGTAAATAAAATATATCACGATGATTGGATGAATAATAAACTTGCTGACAAATCAGTTCAGTTAATTATTGCAGACCCACCATACTATAAAGTAAAAGGAGATTTTGACTTTGTTTGGAAAACCTTTGACGATTACCTGCAAGATGTAGAACGATGGGCAATAGAATGTAAAAGAGTTTTAGCAGATAATGGAACGCTTTACTGGTATGGAGATGCTAAAAATATTGCATATGCTCAAATTATTTTTGATAAATATTTCAACCTATTGAATAATTTGGTATGGGAAAACACAAACGACCATAAGCAACAAATACGGTTTAATACCGATTTACGAACCTTTGCACCGCTTACTGAGAGATTGCTGATGTATGAGCAAAGAGGACAAAAGACTGGCGGAGAATTGATATTTGAGCAGTTTTTGAAACCAAAAAATCCTTTTTCTAAATATCTGAAAATTGAATTTCAAAACGCTGGATTTACAAATAGAGAAATCGCACAATTATTCCCAAGCAGAACTGGTGGATTAACAGGATGTGTATCAAATTGGCTAAATGGTGATAATGTAATAACAGAGGAACAATACAATATAATTAGAGAGTATTGTAATAATAAGTATTTACAAAAGCCATACGAGGAACTAAAAGCCGAATACGAGGAACTAAAAGCCGAATACGAGGAACTACGCAGACCATTTAACAATGAACGCTTTTATGGTGATGTTATTAGAATACCAAACTATGAAACTGGAAACCACGACCACGACACTCCAAAACCTGAAAAGCTAACAAGGGAACTAATTTTAATTAGTAGCAGACCAAACGACCTTATTTTAGTTCCTTTTGCTGGTAGCGGTACAGAATGTGCAATGTCTATAAAAGAGGGTAGAAACTTTATAGGATTTGAAATAAACGAAAAACACGTTAATTATGGTAACAAACGAACTGATACTATTAAGGCTCAGCCGTCTTTGTTTGTCGGTTCGTAGTATTGCCCATAACTCAAAAATATACGCAATGCGCATTTTGAATATCTTAAATTTTAAATAAATGCAAAATATTACTATCAAACAGCAACTAAATGAATACCTCCAAAATGGCGACATTATTACCTTAGCCAAAGCAGAAAGGCAGGTATCTTTTACTACTATTTTTGAAACCAAAAGTAAACCATTTTGCAATGTTACTGATGAACGGAAATTACTGCAATCTATAATGAAATTAACCCAAAGGTTTATTTCTGTGAATTTTCCTGATGTGAACGCACAAGATGTTTCACTACAATTTGCCGTTGACATTACCGAAAGCCGTCATGATTGGAATTTACTCGACATCCTCCACTTTTTTAAGTTCATTCGACAAAGGCAAGATTTGCCCGAAAATAAAATATTTGGAAATAAAATAAGTCCAATTAAGCTAATGGAATTAACAGCTATCTACGAGGAACATAAATCAATAGCAAGGGAAATATGGCATAAAGAACAAATTAGTATGCAAATACACGGAACGCAAGAGCAACGATTGTTATTAGGTGCCGGCAGTGACATTCCTAAAGATACACGATTTGCAGAACTCGCTAAAAATCTGATTAATAAAGAGAACGAAAAAACGGATAAGATTTATGAAAATGCCGATAAAACAAAGAAGTTTTTAAACACCATGCAAGTACATTGGGATGAACAAATGAAATTATTGGATGCTGGCACAATTACGGAGGAGCAAGCAATTTACAATCACAACAAATACAGATTAGAATATGATGCAAACGATAATAGGGAAATGCCCGAGTAAAAGCAATTGTTATAAAGTGGTAAAAATTGCGCAACATTCAAGCCTTGCAAAAACAAAAGCACTTATAGACTATGAAAAGTCGTTTTATCTACAATGCAATGTTTACCGGAATAAGAACATCACAGGATTATTTGAACTACAACTACACGTATTTTACGACAGTAATCGAGCTGATTTAGATAATAGTCTTAAAATTATATTAGATTGCTTGCAGAAAGTAAATGCCATTAAGAATGATAACAACTGCGTGAAGATAACTGCGGAAAAATTCATTGATAAAATAAAACCAAGAATAGAATTTACAATTATAACTGTATAAACCGCAATATTAACTAATTGTTAAGTATTAAAATATTATTTGCTTATTTAAAATTATTACTTAACTTTGACTAAAATTATTACTTAACTTTGACTAAAATTAAATTACAATGCAAAAAATTAATCAACAAATGCGAGATGCACTTCGTAAGCCACTACCGCCAGAAGCGGTAAAACAGCACCCTACTAAGACTTTTTTAAGTTCTATTAAGGCTATCTATGTTACAGAACGTTTAAATGATGTATTCGGGGTTGGAAGTTGGCATTTAAAAGTTAATCACGTAACAACTACAGATAAGTCTATGGTCGTTGTAAAGGTAGAATTTTCGATACCTGAATATGGTATTTACTTTGAATGTTACGGTGGTAATGATAATGGAGGGGAAAATTCTAAAAACTTCGATTTAGGCGATGCCTATAAGGGTGCTACAACTGATGCACTAACAAAAATAGGCTCGTATCTTGAAATAGGAATCGATGTATTTAAAGGATTGGGTAATACAGCTCCAGCACCACAGCAACAACCTAAAAAATGGCTAAATATTACCGATATGGATGGTAATGATACCAAAGAATGGCTAAACGTTATAACAGCTATAAACGAGGGTAAGATAACTACTATTACCGATATTAGTAAGCATTACAAACTTTCAAAAGATGTTGAAGCACAGATTAATAAACTTTTAAATAAATAACACAATGGAAATCATTAAAAAAATCGAAGCAACAATGCCAGTCAAGTCAAATGTAGATGTATTGGCAAATGAACTAACAGACGGCGTAACAAGCGGAAATGTTAATCCTCTTGAATTTCTTGTAAAAATAGAATTTCTTACAAAAGTACTTGAACAAGCAAAAAAGCAAGTAAAAGATTTAGCAGTTCAAAGTTTAAGTAGCAATGAAAGTTTATTTGGTGCTAAAATTGAACTCGCTGAAACAGGCGTTAAATACGATTACTCGCAGTCAGAGAGTTGGCAAAGTATTAAAGCACAAATCGAGCCTTTGGAAACTGAATTAAAGGCTATTGAGGAGCAAATAAAAATGGCTACTAAAATTGGAAAATCTTTTGTCGATGAAACCACAGGCGAGGTAATTGCGCCAGTACAAAAAACATCCACAACAGGCATTAAAATAACATTAGGCAAATAGGTTAACATGGCGTTCAGAACAGTAATAAAAGATATAAGTATTTATAATATTAATAAATATCTTAATATTCCAAATGATATTTATGTTGATTTTGAAAGCAAAACAGCTACTATTGAATATGAATTTCAATTTGAGGACAGGTCGTGGGGTTTAAAATATATTGCAATTAATTATAAAAAAGTAGTTTGCAAGATAGAGTGGTTTGTTGATTGCTTTAAAATGGATGCAGAAAAAATAGCACTATTAGTAAAAGCAGGAGGGATAGAGAGCGGTAGCGGTTATAATCACATGGTAGCTGGCAGTTTTTCTTTAACGGATTTAAACATAGTAAACGAAGTAGAATTTAAACCTGATGGTATGTTTTACATTAGTGAGGCTGATATTTATTTAAGTAAAAACAGTATCGTATTGTCTTAAAAAAAAGGAGGCGGTTTTATCCGCCCCCACAAAAAACTAAATTACAAGTATTAATTAACCCTTTGCAAAAATAATAAAAAAAACTAAATACCATGATAAAAAATAAAAAATATATTCACAATCACAGCAATACCCTGATTGTGAACTCAAACGGTGAACTTTTAGCCACAAATGATAATAAACGCTACTTTATTATTGATGGCTTAATAGAAACTAAAGCAGATAAAATAGACCCTTATTCAGATGGTGATACGCTAACTTTTTATAATGCAATAGAAACTGAAGAAACTCCACCGGAAAATGATACAGAGCCGATAGATATTGATTTAGACGGATGTATTGATGCTAAAACATTTGCTTTATTTCTACTTATTATTTTTTTTATAACATATATTATTAACAAATATTAAAACTCAAATAATGGAAATTCTAAAGATTGAAAATGGTGTTAAAAAATTACTTATTATAGCACAGAGTGAAGAAGATAGAACGTGGTTAAAATCACTCGGTGATAGTCTAACCGTTCATATAATAACTGATAATGGTGCATCGGTACTCGGTCAACCAGTACACGGCAGTTTATTATTAACGCAAAAAAAACAAACAAATGAATAGTATTGTATTTGCAGGCATAAGCGACTATTACAGAGATGTCTATTTAATGGATATTGGTGTAAAAAAGTCACATATCAAATTCAGTAATGATATAATAACTGATTTTATAAAAGAGAAGTATCCACAGGCTTTAATAAAAAAAAGAACTCCTGATTTAGTTACATTACGAATGATATTAATAAATCTTATAAATGAAAATTTATATATGTTTAGCAAGAAACGCAGTAATATAGCATTGCACGTTTTAAAAATCGACCATAGCACATTTATTTTTCACTTAAAAAAATGGCAGGATGTTAAACAATTAAATGCTAAATTTGGGTTATACATGGAGGATATTTTATTGTATGAACAAGTATCAAATGAATTTAAAAATTATTTTATAAACTTTAAAAAACAAAACAATGAGCAAAAAATTTGAACTATTAACAGGGTCAATCTGTTTAACAGATTTAATAGAACAGGCGAAAAAAGGACACAGTTCTATTAATAGAGCTAAGAACGGCAAAGCTTATGTAAACATTAAAATCTTTGTAAACGAAGAAGCTGATACTTACGGCAATCATGCACAAATTTTATTAAATCCAAAGAAAGATGCGGAGGATTACAAAATATATATCGGTAATTTAAAAAAGAATGAGTTTACATCGCAAGGTACAAGCGAAAAACCAACTATGACTAATGCAGAGATTATAACAAAGTATGAGGAAGAATTACCTTTTTAATTAGAAAAAAAAGAAGTATGAAAAACAAATTAAGATTGTTAAGTATGTTCTCAGCTATGGCTATGATGGGTTCGGAAACACCACAAAGAAATTATTGTTTAATCAAGGCACTAATGTTGAGTTTTGCACTTTCGCCCCACTATTGCAAAACCTATGTTACCTGCCGTTTTATCTAATCAAATGGAAAAAGAGCTATTTATAAGGTCAATTGATGCCTTGCAAAAACAAATTCAGTATGATATTTCGGTAAGCGAAAAATTGGGAGAAGTATTTACAAATAGTTACTCTGCTAATTTACTACCTGATAATCATTTTCTACATAATGCTTTATTAGAAGTATTACAAGTTGCAATGAATGATACTGAATTATGTCCACAAGGTCAAAGCTGGATTGAATACTATTGTTTTGAGTTGGATTTTGGTCAAGAAAATTACAGACTAAAAGTTTACGATAAAAACAAAAATGAAATTCCAATGTCAACCCCTGCCGAACTTTGGGAGTTTCTCAAAAATGGCAGGTAACGTTATGGCGGTTGGCGTTCGTTGCCGACCTTAAAATTTAGTACAAACTTTAATAAATGAGATAAATTATGAATTATAACAAAAGTATCAACGAAGAAAAAGGCAATGACGCTAACCGTATGTTAGCAACTGCCCTTACTGAAAGACAAATTATTGAGGCTCTTTGGCAATTACTCGATAATATAGATACACTTTCTGATATTTGCAAGCCAACAGTAAATGACCCCAAAGCAGCAATGGTATTTTATAACAATGCTATGAGATATGCTGGAGAAAGGTTTAAGTATATGCAATCTGATGGCTACAAAATATACACAAATGAAGAGTTTTCAAAATTGCCAAAGCCGAAAGAAGAAATTGGTTATAAATCCATTGACGATAATCCTATCAACGGAGGTTCTTAGGGTTGTTGCTAACGTTGAGGCGGTTGGCGATGTGCCACTTCAACTGACAAACTTCATACACGCACTATCCTGTGGCATATTGCCAACCGCTTGTTATAGGATAGTTTTATTTTTTAGGGTTGGCTTAAACAAATTCAATATGATAAACTTAGTAGAAATGTTCGCTGATAAAAGTGAGCAATCTTGTAACCAAAAATGTAAATTCGGAAACTTAGTTGAAGGACACGCAGTTTATTGCCATAGCGAAAACCCTGATGCACCAAGAAAATGTAGAAGGACTTGGTACACTGGTGGAGAAGTTAAGGATGAAGATTGCGAATTTTACGAACCTAATCCGAATTTTGAGGAGCGTGGGAAAAAATAAAATTTCCTATAACGGAACGAGTATTGGAGAAGGATTTTTAACCGATTAATAAACGAAAATATGACAGTAAGAGAATTTATGCTAAAAAAATATCCAACAAACGAGTGGATGGATTGCCCAGTTCCAAAACATCACTGGGAAACGATACAGGAATATGCCGATAAGTACCACGAAGCAAAGGTTAAAAATCTTTCTTCCAATACTATGTTAGCGGATAGGTTGCCGAACGCAGAAGATGTAAAACGGTGGTATCAGTTATTAGTTGGTATAGGTGAAGATGCGATGCAGAAAGATATTGAGGCAACTTTACGCTAACGTTCCCACGCTTGGCGTTCGTGCGGGATTTCGGAGCACAAAACTGTCAATATACCACAAATGCCCAATTGAAAAACTGAATTTGAATGTAAGCACTTCACCCCGCATGACGC
>Ga0208826_1002855_pt1 | contig 12447 bp, 10 predicted proteins | sample AD_UKC115_MetaG_FD_184451 | JGI IMG/M metagenome (GOLD analysis project Ga0208826, IMG submission 184451) | Active sludge microbial communities of municipal wastewater-treating anaerobic digesters from Hong Kong - AD_UKC115_MetaG (SPAdes)... | ecosystem: Engineered > Bioreactor > Anaerobic >... | reverse complement strand
ACAACCTTAATGTAACTGTTGACATGCCGATTATTTCAGAAACTTCGGATAATTTGTAAAATTTCATAAAATATCACCAACCTTATAATAAATTATATCATATTATAAGATATTAATTAACAGTTCTTCACCTCCAAAAGTGGAAACGCTGTTAAGCATTCCGGTTACGATAACATAAAGAATTTTTCCTATAGCGATAGATGTTCTGGATACCTGGTTGACTAAAAGGGCAGCAAGACCGCCGCGTTCCTTTTCACCTGAAGTTGTATCCATGCCTATACCCATTGCTCCGGCAAAAATATAGATAAGGAGCATATAAGGAACCATCATTGACAGGAACTGGGTTCCCTGGGATTCTTTTGGAGCAATGTCAACTTCAGATATGTTAATAGGCTTAAGGTCATCCAGTGATAGGTCATGCTTTTCAAGATTTTTCTGCAGTATCAGATTTTGATATGCGTTTAGGGCAGCTTTAATCTGTCCGAGTGCAAAAGATGATTTTTGCGATGTGGATCTGAAAAGCACTTTTACGTTTATCTTTTCAAGGGAGTCTGTGTTGTACGTTTGCGGAAACTCAAGTGCCGCAAAGTTTCCCTCTTCGCTTATGGATTGGGTTTCTTCAAATTTGATGAACTGTGAAAGAATGTTTTTGAACTCATCCGGAGCATTTTTTATCTGAAGGATATAGGTTGTTTCCTGTGCACCTTTCTCCTGTGAGTTTGATACAAATCCTATAGTGCCGAAGATTATAGGCATAAGAATAAACGGAAGAATGATGATGGAGAAAAAAGAACGTTTATCTTTAAAAATATTCTTCATCTCTTTTTTGAAAATTATCATGGAATCTTTAAACATTTTTAATCAGTCCCCTTTCTTCTGCAAGAGCAAAGAAAATGTCTTCAATGCTGTCTTGGGAGTATTTTTTAAAAAGCTCCTCTTTGGTTCCGCACTCAATAAGATGACCTTCAAAGATGAGACCTATGGTATCGCAAAGTTTTTCGGCTTCAGGCATTATGTGGGTTGAAATTATGACTGTTTTCCCCTGTTTTTTGAAGTCCTTTAAAAAATCTGTGACCACTTTGGATGAAATTATGTCAAGACCGTTCGTAGGCTCATCGAATATAATTACCTGCGGATTATGTATAAGGCTTACCGCAATAGATGTTTTCTGTTTCATACCGGTGGAAAGTTTTTCTACGGGTTTACTAACAAAATCTCCCATTCCAAGGTAATGAACAAGCTGTTCCTTAGTTGAACCGAGCTGTTCTTTTGAAATATGATTCAGTTCACCGAAAAAATTCATCAGTTCATCAGGTGAAAGATTTCCTGAGAGCTTCATATCGCTTGTCAGAAATCCTATTCTTTTCCTGACTTCTGTTGACTGCTTAACAGTATCGTATCCGCTAACTTTTACACTTCCGCTGTCTGGTTTAAGAAGAGTAGCCATTATCCTTAAGGCTGTGGTCTTTCCCGCTCCGTTAGGACCCAAAAGACCGAAGATCTTTCCGTCTTCGCAGGAAAATGAGACATCTTCCAGTGCAGAAACGACTTTCTTTTTGGTCTTAAACTTTTTGGATATCCCGCTTACTTCTATCATTTGATACACCTCTCTTTTAATACAATATATTATTCCGCACTATATTATATAATACAAAAGCTTAAAAAAATAAGTGAGACTTGTCACAAAATAATATAAGCCGACTTTTGATATAATAGTATGTAAGAAAAAGGAGGCGTCTATGAAAAAAATTATTGTCACAGGCTTTGAACCTTTCGGAAAAGAAGATGTCAATCCCTCATGGCAAGCTGTTAAAAGTGCCCAGGTCGATGAGAAATTTGTCAGAAAGCTTCTTCTTCCTGTTGTTTTCGCAGAGGCATTCGAGGCTTTAAAAAAAGAAATGGAAAGTTGTCCCTCAGATTATGTAATCATGTTCGGGCAGGCCGGCGGAAGAACGGATATTTCTTTGGAAAGAATTGCGGTAAACTTTGATGATGCAACGATACCAGACAACAATGGAAGCACTCCTTTTGGTAAGATTGATGAGCAAAGTCCTTATGACGGTCTGTTTAGTTCTCTTGACATCTATGGGCTTGTCAAAATACTCAGGGAAAAGAAGATACCAGCGAGCATCTCTAACAGTGCAGGTAACTTTGTCTGTAATAATCTTTTTTATAAGTGTGCCTGTTATATTAAGCAAAACAGCCTTCCAGTAAAAAGCGGTTTTATACATGTGCCCTACTCTGCTGAACAGGCTGCCGTAAAAGCCGGTGTTCCTTTTATGCCGATAGATCTTATTACCAGAGCCGTGGAGGAAATAATATGCTTTCACACCGGCAGGTAAGTACCGGAAAAAAAGTATACAGTATATATTTAAATGAAGGAAAACCTTTGCTGTTAAGATTTTCAAGTGTTTTTTCCAGGAGTAAAATCAGTATAGCCATTCCGGAGACTGTTTCTTTTGAGCTTAAGCCTATAAGAAATATTTTTGTTTGCAGGAATGGATGGAACTTCTGCATAAGCAAAGAGTTTATATTATATGTTATGGACGGGATGACAAAAAGCATAGGTTATGCCATTCAAAAGCTTTTACCAGAGCCAGGAGGCGGTTCATGGCAGGAAAAGCTTTCACTTCTATATGAGGAAAAACGAAGTATTTATTCAGGTAAGCTTGAATTTCAAGGTATTTCAAATGCTTTAAGGCATCTCTATGCAGGGCAGTATATCTATGTATTTTTTGAGTATGCAGGGCGGAAAAATCCTTACCGTGCTTTTTTAAAGTATGCGGATAGTCTTGACTTCTTTGAAAATGAAAGTAAAAGAGAGTATTTCAAGTTTCTATCATGTCTTGATGTTCCCTATGTTGTCTTTGAAAAGCTTGCGGATTTTAACAGAGAACTTTTTTCTGTTATGTCCGACAGGGATTTAACGTTGGAGGATCTGATTGAGAATCCTTATATGCTGTCTCTTTATGATACTCCCGTAAGTTCAAAGTATGGAAAAAGCAGTCATGAGATTCCACGGGTTGGCTTTGATAAGGTGAAGCAGGCTTTATCAATATATGCTCCGGATAAGAATTTTTCATCTTATCAGGCTCAGGCAGCTGCTGTTGAGCAAGTACGCCAGGCCTTTGAAAATGGTTCGTCATATTCTGAGCTTTCCGAGGCTGTTTTGAACGTTCAGAGTCCTGATATTGTTCTAAACGATGACGGTACCGTTCAGCTTAAGGTTGTGAATGAGATGGAAAGGGATATATCTCAAGCTGTAAGTGCTGTCTGGAACAAAAAGACCGTTTTTTCGGGTAAGTATATTCAGTGGGGAGAGATTCTTTCAGATACGGGAATACAAGAAGAAGACAGAGGATTTATTGAGAAACAGGATGCTCTTTATGCTATGCAGAAAAAAAAGCTTTTTTTTATAAGCGGAAGGGCAGGCACAGGAAAGACGACTTTAGTTCTTTCGTATCTCAAAGGTCTCACGGGTGAAGGAATTATAACTCAAAACGATATAATGCTTTTGGCTCCGACCGGCAAGGCCGCAGACAGGCTTAAAACAGTAACCGGCTTTCAGGCCAGGACGATAGCAAGTGTTTTATATGAAAACGGATGGTATGTCTCGCTAAAAAACGGATTTTTAATGAAAAGAAGAAACGGCGGAAAAAAGGTGCGTAAAAGAATCATAATCGTAGACGAGTCGTCTATGATTGATATGGCATCTTTTAGAGCGGTTTTAAGCACTGTTGACCTTTCGTATCTTATGCAGGTAATCTTTGTAGGCGATAAAAATCAGCTTCCTCCTGTTGGAGCAGGAAAGGTGTTCAGTCAGCTCATACATGAGCTACCTGGCAATCTGTTTGAACTCAAGGTAGTTAACCGTTTTGATGATCAAAGTCCTCAGAGCGGACTTGCTAGGGCTGTGCTTGAGGGAACATCTAAAACGGGGATGGATTTTTCTTCTTTTGCAAAAAAGTACTCTTCGGTTAGGGAGCTTGGTTCTCTCATTTTGGAACAGATATCGCAATATGAAAAAAAGAGGGAAGAATGGATAATTTTGACTCCTAATAATATAGGTCCCTTTGGGGTCAATGCGCTTAACCTGATGATAAAAAAAAGTATTTTCGGATACGATATAAAGGGGTACAACCTGAATGAAAGGGTAATACTTCTGGAAAATCTTCCGGAACGTAAAGTTTACAATGGCCAGATAGGATATGTAGAAAAGGTATTTGATCCTTTTCAGGATGAGTTTTACATACAGGTTTCCTTTGAAAACGGTATAAAAGCAAACTTTGGAGCATACGAGGCTGGACTTTTGCTTAACAGTGCCTATGCGGTTACAATACACAAGGCTCAGGGAAGTGAGTTTGAAAACGTTATAGTGGTACTTCCCGCCAGGAGCAGACTTTTGAGTAAAGAGCTCATATATACAGCTTTTACCAGGTTCCGTAAAGATCTCAGAGTATATATTCAGCAGGAGGATTTGAAGAGCTTCATAGATGGTCTGCCTTCAGCGTTACAGGAGATAAAATCAAGGAAGCTGATTGATGGTTAAAGGCAGAGGGCTACCTCCTTTCTTTTTTCAGTTATTTTTAATTTTTTCTGTTTTGCTTTTACTAAAAAGTATAAATTTTTGGGTTTCATTGGCTGTATGTATGCTGATACTGTTTGTTTGGATTTTGACTTTCAGAAATATACGTATGTTTGTTTTTCTTCTGATCTTCCTGGTGCCTTTTATATATGCTGATATTTCAAGGATTGAAGGAGATGTTGGTGTTTTAGGTAGAGTGGTAGACAGAAGAAACGGTTCTTATACGCTTATAAGCAGTCATATATACAACGGTGCATGGAAGAAGTACAGAGACTACATAAAGTTTGATTATTATAAGTTCAGTACGGAAAAGATCAGCTGCGGTAAGAATGTATATGTGTCAGGTCAACTGAAAGAAGGTTATATTAATGCCACATATGTGGCACCTTCAGTTGATTCTTCTTTTTTCAGAATAAAGGAAAAGGCACTTGAAAATCTTTCTTTGGCGGTAAAGGACAAAGAGGCATTTGATATAATTTCTGCTTCTTTTATGGGGAGTCTTAAGGATAAAGAAGTTTTTAAGAGTTCGGGTACGCTTCATCTTTTTGCGGTTTCAGGGATGCAGGTTTATCTTTTTTCTGCAACAGTATTCTTTGTTCTGAGGTATCTGGTCAGAAAACGAAGTTTGCGTTTGTTAATAAATATGGGTATGGTATGGGTTTATATGATTTTGACGGGTTTTTCTCCAAGTTCTATGCGTGCGGGGCTTCTTATTATCGGGGTATGTCTTTTTAAAATCCTTGACATAGGCGTAAGTTCATTTAACATACTTGGTCTTATAGGCTATCTTTCTTTGGTGTTTATGCCGCTGAACATTTATAACGTAGGATTTCAAATGAGTTATTCATCAGCTTTCATGATACTGTTTTCAGTTCGGGCCACAGCTGGTCTCAAAAAGAAAAAGTTATTTCCTTTGTTTCGCGCTGCAGTAATCGCTGTCGGTGCCTTTCTTGGAGTGATTCCTTTTTGTATTGCATATTTTGGGAGCTTTTCAATTTTAGGACCGTTTTTAACACCACTTGTGGAGCCTGTTCTTGATATTCTTATGATTTTATGTATGGTTATGGTTTTGGTTCCGCTTGAACAACTGGGGGCAGTGGCTTCTTTTCTTGCCCTGGCATGCAAAGCTTTTTTGAAAACTGTTTCTTTTATGCCTCTTACCACAGTTGAAAACAGGCTGTATGGGCTTTTGATATCCTGCACAATTCTTTGGGCGTATATTTTCATGCTTATTAGGATAGAAAAAAGATATAAGCGTTGAAAATATCTTTATAAAAACTGCAAAAAGTTTTATTATGCTGAGCTTCACTTTAAAATTGGGGAGCTGATATTATGGGCAGAACTTTTTTGAAAAAGATTGTGAACGGCATAGCTTTTAAAATTTCGATGCTTTTCACGGTTATTATTATTTCTTTACTTATTCTGACTGGATTTTTCACTGACAAGATGATTAAAAAAACGATTGAGTTGACAGTTATCAATCGTTCTGGGGAGATATCTGAAAAATCTTCCGGAATGATTGATAAGGCTAAATTTTTAGAAATCATAAAACTTATAGAGAATCAGAAAGATACAGAAGATATATCTGCGACAGCTAATTTTTCGGATACGCTGAACTTAATCAGAACCATAAGAGATGCAAACGGGCTAAAATTCTTATACACCATGACCAAGACGGATAACAGTTATGTTTATGTTGTTTCCAGCGATTATGGGCAGGAAAACGGATCTTCGCCGGGTGATGTGGAAGAAAATTATGTTGAGACTTTTGAAAAGGTCTATAAAACTGGTAAATCTCAGCTTGATATATCAAATGACAGTTATGGTTATCTTATAAGCACTATATCGCCTATTTTTGATGAACGGGGCAGTATTATCGGGCTTTTGGGCGCAGATTTCGATGTGTCTCAAATAATGAAAATGATAGATAAAGAGAGATTAGTTCTTAATTTGAGCATGGTACTTGCTCTTCTTATTTCCGTGGCTGTAGCAGTATTCTTTTCTTTGCGCCTGACAAAACCAATAAAAGCGCTGGTCCAGAAGTCAAAGCTCATAAGTACCGGAGACCTTTCCGTGAGTGCTGATATGTCAAGAAAAGACGAAGTCGGAGAACTTGCACAATCATTCTGTTTAATGATATCTGACATAAAGAGAGTAATTGTTTCTATAAAAGAAAATGCTTCTGAAATTCTTTCGCTTTCTGAAGAGCTTTCGGATTCAGCTCAAACTACTACAGATGCAAGCAACAGTATAGCAGAAAATGTTCAGAAGAGAGTTTCTGATATTGAACTGCTGTTAGATAAATCAGATTATGCAAGCAGTCTTCTCAGCGAAATTGCTGAAAAAGTTCTAAATATTTCACAGAAAACTTTTTTGGTCTCTCAGGTATCCCAAGACACCCAGGAGCAGGCCAAATCAGGAAACACTCAGATATACCGTTCGATAGAACAGATGAATGAGATCGATAAGGCACTTTCCGAATCTCGGTTAATTATTTCTGAAATGTCAGATCTTTATAAAGAGATAAGTGAATTTGTCCAAACTATTTCCCAGATTGCCGTACAGACTAATCTCCTTTCCCTTAACGCATCTATTGAAGCTTCAAGGGCCGGTGAGCATGGAAAAGGTTTTGCGGTAGTTGCAGACGAAATAAAAAAGCTTGCCCAGCAGTCAAAAGAAGCAGCATTAAAAATACAGGATATTATTTCCAAAGTAGGAGAGAACTCAGATAAGTCCATACAGTCCATAGAAAAGCTGAGCATGGAAGTAAAAAAAGGCATAAGCTCTATAGGACAGAGCAGCGAAGTCTTTAAATCCATTTTTGAATCTTCAGTTCGGACAGCCCAAGAAATAAAAGAGGTTACAGTATCGGCTACAGATGTTTCCGGTACGGTGGCAAAGGTATCAGATTCTGTAAAAACAACCAACTCTACTATAAAAGAGTTTCTGCAAAAAAATAAAGAGATTGAGGAAAATACAGAAGAACAGCTTGCAGCCGCAGAAAAAACCACTGAATCAGCCAGGCTGTTGAACGGTATGGCCGAAAAGCTTGAGCAGGCTGTGCAAAAGTTCAAAACCTGAACCGTAGTTTTTATCTTTAAACTAGAAAAATAAAAAAAGTTCATACGGAGATATAAATGAGGAAAGGGTTAGTTATTATTGCGTTTTATTTTCTGTTTTTTTTAGCAATAGTCTTGTTTATTAATTATAAAATGGAAAGTATCATTAACGGTACTCCCAATATAAAGTTAGGCAGCTTTTATACTGCCAATAGTTCTGATACTCTTGATTATCGGCTTATAGAAACTTCAATGCCAACTGAGTACAGTTTTTACACGTATCTTCCGGAGGATGATTTTATAAATTTATCTGATGACGAAAGTTTTTATCTTTTCGCATACAGACTGTGCGCTCTTTCCTACGATGTTTTCTTTAACGGAAGATATATAGGATCCAACGGTGATTACAGGTTAAACAGTAACATATGGAATGGTTTTTCTTATCATGAGATAAGCAGAACCGATCTTAGACAGTCTAATGAGATTGTTTTCAGGATATATGCGGACGGTGAGCTTGGAAAATCCGATTTTCCGATTATGATAGTTGATAAATCAAACAGTTCGAGACTTATAGATTTTTTTTCAATTCAACTGAACGGATTGATTATTTTTTCATTTGCATTTAATCTTATAGCATTTTTTTTCTTTGCCATATTTTTTATTTCTTCAAGAAAAAAAGCACCGGCGGAGGTATTTTATTTTGCTTTGGGAGCTCTTTTGGCAAGCATAAATACGCTCGATTATATTCCGGTCATGGTTATTCCGGTGCCTCTGCTTATCTTTAAAAAAATTATTTTGAGTGCGGTTTATATGGCTGCTTTTTTTACAAGCATAGCAATCTATAAAAAGTACCGAAAGAAGTACAACCTTTGGCTTGGAGTTTCAGCTGTTGCTGCAGCGGTTCTGTTATATGGTTTTTCCCCAACAATGTACAAGTTTCAGGTTAATTACGGTATTACCAATATTGCAGTATTAGCCAATATTGTGGGATGGATGACGGCATGTTTGAGTGTTTCTCGCAGAGGCATGCAGGAACTGATAATTTTCTGCAGCTCCGGATTACTGCTTTTCTGCGCTGCTTATGATACTTTAAATGTCATAATGGGAGGATTTTCGCGTCTGAGCTACAGTCTTTTCGGTCTTGTTTTTTTCTCATCTGGTCTGTTTCTCATAGTCATTGAATACTATCTGGCTCTTCAAAATAAATTTTTAAAGGAAAAAGAAAAATCTGATTTTATGTATCTTTCATCGATAAAAGACAGACTTACCGGTCTTTATAATTATAATTACATGATCGATTTCCTGTCAGAATTAAAAGATAGTTTTTCTGTCGTGATGATGGATATAGACGATTTTAAGATCGTAAACGATACATATGGCCATCAGAAGGGTGATGAAGTTATAGAGCTTATAGGAAAGATCTCACAGTCTTATGACAATGAAGGTGTAGTTGCCGGAAGGTATGGAGGAGATGAGTTTTTGTATGTTCTGATCGGCAAAGACGAAAAAGAGGTTCTGCAGTTCTGTAAAAAACTCAAGCAAACCATTAACAGCAGCAAAATCTTCAGATATGAAGACAAAAAGTTTATAAGTGTTTCAATAGGGTACTACTGCAACTTTGCTTCTGAAGACTGGAAGGAATGTATAAAAAAAGCTGATGAAGCACTTTACGATGCGAAAAAAAACGGAAAAAATTCAATTAGGAAACATGAAAAATAAAAAAACTCCCCAAGGAGTTTTTTTATTTAATAAAGGATAGGCCATTTTTTCTCTTTAGCTGTTTTTTTAAGAATCATATCAGGAGCCACACATACCGGATGGCCTACTTCTTCAAGCAGATGCAGGTCTGAGTAGGAATCGCTGTAGAAGTAAGCATCTTCAAGACTGTAACCATGAGTTTTACAGAAATTCTCTGCCCGTGTAAGTTTTTCCTGTGCATAACAGTGTACGCCCAGATCTCCTGTAAAAATATTGTTTTCAAACTTTATATCCGTGCATATCAGTTCTTCTATACCCAGATACTGCTGAATAGGATAACAGAGATTGTGTGTTGAGGCGGATATCATTACTGTATGTGCGCCTTTTTCCTTATGAAGATTGAGCTCCTGGACAGCCGATTTCCTAAAATAGTCTTTTACCATGTTTTTTACCCACATGCCAGTAAATTCATAGATTTCTTCCTTGGAAGCCCCCTTAAATCGTAGTACCAACTTTCTTGCCAAGGCTTCCACGTTTAACATATCAAGTTTGTATAAAAGCGGGTAAGGGATAAGCTTTATAAGTTCCCAGAACTTTATCTGATCCAGCCGGTAACAGTATCTGAAAAAGAGATTCCCGCTGTTGGTAACTAAAAGAGTCTTATCCAGGTCAAAAAAGGCTGCATACTTTTTCATCAAACACCTCGTTAAGAAAGAGAATTTATAAGAATAAGAGTAATCAAATATAATAAGATTATATCAAAAAAAAAACGACATAAAAAGAAAGTATCTGAAAATTCAGATACTTTTAATTAAGTAAGTAAAAAAGGCAGAAAAATTCTGCCTTTTTATTTTCGGTTTAAATTAAAGTACTTTGAACTGTACCAATGCTTCACCATCAACAGCAAGTTGACCATCGCTTTTTATTACCTGTGTGGTAAGAACCAGCCTGAATTTTTCATCTATCTTTTCCTTTACCGCAACTCTTACTGTTATCTCTTCATCAAGATAGACCGGCTTAAGAAACTTGGCATCCTGTTTCATATAAACAGTTCCCTTTCCAGGAAACTCCATGCCCAGGACCTCAGAAACAAGGCCTATGGTAAGTATTCCGTGAGCTATCCTTCTTCCAAAAACGGTTGTTTTAGCAAACTCTTCGTCAAGATGTATAGGATTTTTATCTCCGGTTATCTGTGCAAAAGTATCTACCATATGCGCAGTTATTACTTTTTTTGCTTCAAAGATGTATCCGTTTGGAATTTCTGAATACTTCATACTATCCCCCCTAAACTGATTTGCTTAGTTCGTCTACATTATCAAGAGATTTGATTATCTGTGGAATTACTTCATAAAGGTCTCCTACAATACCATAATCAGCGATCTTAAAGATATTTGCCTGCGGATCTTTGTTTATAGCTATAATACATTCTGAATCCTGCATTCCGGCAAGATGCTGGATGGCACCGGATATTCCGCAGGCTATATAGACTTTGGGCCTTACGGTTTTGCCTGTCTGTCCAACCTGATGATCCTGAGTTATCCACTGGCTGTCTACTACTGCTCTGGATGCCCCGACCACTCCGCCTAATTTTTCGGCAAGCTTTTCAATAAGTTCAAAGCCTTCTTTTTTGCCAAGACCTCTACCTCCGGCAACTATAATTTCTGCCTGTTGTATATCAACATTTGTTTTAACCATCTTAACGACATTTAAAACCTTGGTTCTTATATCCTGTGGGCTTAATTTCGGACTTACAGTTATTATTTTTCCGGTTCTTGAAGGATCTTTTTCAGCTTTTTTCATTACGCCGGGTCTTACTGTCGACATCTGGGGTCTGTGCTTTGGACAGACTATAGTGGCCATGATATTTCCACCAAAAGCCGGTCTGGTCTGAAGAAGTTTCTTATCCTCGGGATCTACCTCAAGCTTTGTACAGTCTGCCGTAAGTCCGGTATCAACTGTTGCAGATATTCTGGGAGCAAGATCTCTTCCTATATGGGTAGCGCCTATGAGAAATACTTCTGGCTTGTATTCATTTATAAGTTCTGAAATGGTTTTGTAGTATCCGTCGGTGGTATAGTTCTTTAAAAGTTCGCTTTCACATAGATATACCTTATCTGCGCCATAGCTTATAAGTTCATCCGCTAATTTTTTTACGTCTGATCCGAGGAGTACAGCGCAAAGTTCGGTACCTATCTGTGACGCAATCTTTTTTCCTTCACCCATGAGTTCTATGACAACGGGCATAAGCTTTCCGTTTCTTTGTTCAGCAAATACCCAGACATTTTTATATTGAGCCAGATATTCAGGTGTTCTTTCCATTTTTCGGGCCTCCTTATATTAGATGTTTCTGTTTAAGTTTTATAACGAGCTGGTCGGACATTTCTTTCACAGAACCGGTTAGCATTTCTCCCTTACCCTTGGGTTCGGGGGTGAAGGACTTTCTTACTTGAGTAGGTGAACCGGTTAATCCGGTTAATGCCGGGTCAAGTCCTATATCTTTTATACCCAGGACTTTAATTTCTTTTTCTCTAAAAGCGTCAAATATTCCATTTATGCTCATATATCTTGGAGTGTTGAGCTCTTTGATAGCAGTCAGAAGAACCGGAGTATTGACTTGTATGGTCTCATAACCATCTTCAAGCGCTCTGTCAACAATGATTGAGTTTCCTTCAATCCTTAAAGACTGTACATATGTTACCTGTGCTATACCAAGTCTCTGGGCTATCTGAGGTCCTACCTGTGCTGTATCGCCATCAATTGCCTGCCTTCCGCAGAAAACTATATCAAAGTTGTCAATAGATTTTATAGCTGCCGCAATAGCGTTTGAAGTAGCCCATGTATCAGAACCTGCAAATGCTCTATCGCTTAACAGATATGCGCTGTCTGCTCCCATAGCCATGGCTTGTCTCAAAATTTCTTCAGCCTGTGGCGGTCCCATGGTTATTACTGTTACCGTTGTACCTTGCCCAAGAGTTTCTTTTATTCTCAAAGCTTCTTCCAAGGCGCTGTTATCGTCCGGGTTAAGAATACTGGGCACTCCGTCTCTTATCAATGTACCTTTAACCGGATCTATACGTACTTCCGTGGTATCTGGAACCTGTTTTA
>Ga0208826_1002854_pt1 | contig 12452 bp, 10 predicted proteins | sample AD_UKC115_MetaG_FD_184451 | JGI IMG/M metagenome (GOLD analysis project Ga0208826, IMG submission 184451) | Active sludge microbial communities of municipal wastewater-treating anaerobic digesters from Hong Kong - AD_UKC115_MetaG (SPAdes)... | ecosystem: Engineered > Bioreactor > Anaerobic >... | reverse complement strand
TTTGACTCAGTAAGGAAGGTTATTCCCTCCAGGCTGCCGAGCAGGTTTCTGTAAAACTGATTATTAGCCCTTCGCTGCTGAACCCTTAAGTTTAGCACCTCGAGCTGGCCGCGGCCAATGCCTGCAAGTACGTTGCTCATACGGTAGTTTAGTTATAGCCGATATGTGAATATCAGATTTTTATAAATCTTTAGGGTAAATGACTCCTATATCTTATAAATAAGATATTCTGCTTGCAAAAAAACATAGAAATTTAAAAAATAATTTCTTTTAAGGTTAAAAATATTATTTTAAAATAATTGATTAAAGTAGGTTCCTGAATAAAAATATTGTTAAGTTCTATTTTTTTGGGGATGATATGCGTTATATAGTATAGTTCAGGATTTTTTTGTTCTGATAGTTCACGATTTTCATTCTTATATACTATAGAAGCATAGTCTGTTATCCCTGGTTTAACTGATAAAACCTTCTTTTGTTCAACTGTATATTTAAATACATACTTTTCCACCTCGGGTCTAGGTCCAACAATGCTCATGTTACCTATTAAAACGTTAATCAGTTGTGGCAGTTCATCTAATTTATATCTTCGAATAAACTTACCAACTTTTGTAATTCTAGCATCATTATTTCCAACTGTTATAAGTCCTTTTTTATCAGAATTGATAAACATTGATCTGAACTTATAGAGTTTAAATATTTTCCAATTTTTCCCTACTCTATCTTGTTTGTAAAGAATTGGCCCTCTAGTTTCAATTTTAATACAAATAGAAATTATGAGAAAAATCGGGAAAAATAGAATTAACCCTACAGTTGAAAATAAGATATCAAAAAATCTAATCACTATTAATTACCTTATTATATGATTTAATCACAGCATTAGTTACTATGCCTAATTGTTCTGATGTTAGCAGTGGATAAACTGGTAAAGAAATTTCTCTTGAGTAGCAATCATAGGAAACAGGAAAATCATTAATCTTATAACCTGTCGTTTTAAAAAAAGAAAGCATAGGAAGGGGGATAAAATGAACATTAACTGAAACGTCGTAATTTATTATTTCGTTTATCATTCTATCTCTTTGCTGTTCTGTGATATTCTTAATTCTCAATGGATAAAAGTGAAAGGAGGTACTTGTATTGCCAACCTGGAGTGAAGGAAGCTCAACCCATTCATAGGACTTAAATACATTATCATAAGTTAAGGCAACCCGTTTTCTTTCCTTAATTAAATATTTTTTATACTTCCTTAGTTGGGCTAAACCAATTGCAGCACAAATATCAGGCATATTCATCTTAAATCCAGGCATAACAATATCATACTTCCATCCGCCAGCTATTGACTTAGTGAAGGCATCCTTGGTTTGTCCATTCAACGACATAAGCTTAAATTTTCTAAATAGTTCGTTATTGTCGAAAGGTGCGGGAAGTTTCAGGCATACACATCCCCCTTCAGCAGTGGTAACATTCTTAACAGCATGAAAAGAAAAAATGGTTATGTCAGCAATAAATCCGGAAGGTTTACCTTTATATGTTGCTCCAAAAGAATGTGCACCGTCAGAAAGTATGAGAATTCTTCCCAGCTTTTTTTGCTCGTCGCTGGTAGGATTAAATTTGGCTTTAACTTCGGGTTCAACTATCAATGAATACAAGGCGTCGTAATCTGCAGGCCATCCAGCAATATCAACAGGTATAATAGCCTTAGTCCTACCAGTAATGGTCTCTCTTACCTTTTCAGGGTCGATAGTAAAATCCGATTTAATATCCACCATTACAGGTTTTGCACCTATATGGTAAACAGCCAGGGCAGTTGCAGCGTAGGTATATGCTGGAATTATTACCTCATCACCCTTACCAATCCCAAAGCATCGCAAAGCCAGCATTAAACCAGATGTGGCAGAGTTCACGCAAACAACCTCCTCACATCCAGTAAATTTTTTTACGTCGCGCTCGAGCTCTAGAACCTTTGGACCTGTTGTTATCCAGCCTGAAATTAGCACGTCATTAACTTCCTGAATGACGTCTTCATCAATAAATGGCGGGGAAAATGGTATCATGCTATCTTAAATATTTATAAGTTATTTTCCTAATAAATGTTGGTGCTATTGTAATACAAAAAAGAATTATTGCATTAAAAAAACCAATAATTCCATAATTTAACTCCTTCGAAACCTTAATTCGTATTAATAATAATGCTTTTGCTCTACTGAAGCCTCCTCTGCGTTTTCGAAAAAAAAGGCTATCCATTCTGAACTTTAATACGATATCCTCTAAATTTGCAAATTTACAGCCATTCTTAAAGCCTTCTAACCACAGGATAGTATCTTGATTCTTTAAATATTCTTTGTTGTATAAACCTGCTTTTTTAAAAAATGTATTTCTAAATAATGCTGCTGGGTGTGCTAAAGGATCTCTCTTCTTAAAAAAGTTATAACAAGATACATGATCTAAAGGATAGCGTACTACCTTACCATAGGAATTGCTCATTTCATCAATCTCTTCAATTGCCCCTCCAACAACATCAATTTCAACATTTTCAACTAAAAATTTCATTTGTTTCTCAAATCTGTCTGGCATTGCAATATCATCCGCATCAATTCTACCAATGAACTGATAATTATTTTTAATACAATATTTTATACCATCATTCAATACACTTGGCAGACCTCGATTCTTATCAAAACGTAATATTATAGCATTGATATTTTTGGTTTCAATTATTAAATCGTTCAATTCATTTGAAATTGGCCCATCAATCAAAAATATAACATCAAAATTTTTAAAAGTTTGATCTCTTAAACTATTTATGGTTTGTTTCAGGTAATCAGCTTTATCATTCAGATAAATAGGCAAGAGTATGGCTAAATTATTCATCAATTTTACGATTTAGAAGATATAACTGTCGTTTCCCAGAATGTGTTGAATCTATAAAAATTAAACCATCATGAGCCCATCTTGGATGTAAATCACACCTTGTTTGTTCAGCGTATTTTAGAGGTTCTAAAAACTCCCCAACTTTCTCTAATACATTACTCTTTAAATCATAAATGTATAATTCCTTCATCCTAGACCTATTTGGATATGTATCAAATAGAACTTTATCTCCTCTAACTGATGGATGGCCGTCCCCAAAACCATCTAAAATACCAGTTCCCAATTGTGTAATATTTAATGACTCTGTATTAATTATATGGTAGTTATCCTTACCTGATTGACTCCTCATGTAAACTATCAAATTTTTATTATCGTACCAAGAATAATGACTAATCATACCTGTATTCGCAAGAAGTTTAAGATTCTTCCCACTTTTATCAGATTTAAATAGTCTATCATATTTCTGACAATTAATAAAAAAACGATGAAGGAATACAAAACTTTCTCCATCAGGTGATATCATTATATGATTCACCTTATGAACTGCATTTTTGGGAGGATTGCTGAAACCAAATTGTCTTAATGTATCAAGGGAAATTATAAGTTCTTTCTTGTTCTGTACTAAATCACAAAAAAAGACACCATCGTTTAATAGATCATAAATATCGATAACACTACCATTCTTTATACGATTGGTATACCCATAGTCAGGGCGAAGTATTGCAAGCCGACTAAAATTTAAACTCAGTGCATAATCACCATGCACATCGTATATTGGAAATGAAAATTTTTTTTTAGTCGATATCTCATTTGCATTTACAATAATCGAACAAAAATCATTCTTTTCGCTATCATAATCATTATAAATAAATCGCTCATCATCTATCCATTGCAATCGAGAACCCTGCTGCCAGTTGTAAGTATACGAGTTAAATATATCTTCCTTTCCGTTTTGAAGATTCTTTAATATTATTCTAATTGGTATGGAAGTACTAGGTAACTTATTAGTTGCTATATTAGCCTCATGATATAATAACAGATTACCACTACTATTTAGAGGTGATTTATCGTAGTAACCAAAAAAACTTTCACGATCACTTGAGTTAATTTTAACAATCTCATATATTGAATAGTATGATTCTTTTTTCCGAAAAAACAAAAAATTAATTCTTGAATAGATATTTTTAAACCTAGATTTTATGAGTGGAAACCTAGTTAGAAATTTGGCTACAACTCTTTCAATTCTATAAAATTTATTTCCCATTGCTTAAAATAGATTTATATAAGGATAGATAGTTGCTCGTCATTACATCACTAGTAAAATATTCATTAACAATTTCCATCACTTGAAGATTTGGTTTTACTAATGATTTTTTACCTATACTAATCAAGCAATCTATCAGTTTATCCTTATTCCCAGATTGAAAAAAAACACAACCATAAGGATTTGACATAAATAATTCTTTGTGTTGTGGTATATCAGAGGCAACTATATTTAAACCAGCACTCATAGCCTCAAGAACTGTATTAGGCAATCCTTCACTATTTGAAGTTGTAACGAATACATCAGAAATGGATAAAAAATCAATTACATTATTTACATTACCAAGAATAAAAATAGAATGTTTAAATGGTAGAGCTATTTCTTCCATTGAACTTCTTAATGGTCCGTCACCAAGAAATATTAGTGAGAATGTTTCATATAATTTTGATTCAATAAATGCATTTAATAGCAGCATCGGATCTTTTCTCTTAATTAATGATCCAACTGATATCATAATCTTCTTATAAGGGTAATTATTAACAAATTGGTCTCTAAGGCGAGCATTTTGAGTTTTCATTTGTGATTCCCTAATAATTATTCCATTCTGAATGAAGTTTATCTTAAAATTTCTTTTATTATCATATAATTCACTCAATGATTTTGAGCAGGCAATAGGATATTTTATTCGTTTAACAAAAAAAAGATGAAGTATACTTAGTACCCAACCCTTTATATTACCAAATTTTAACTTATAGTCTTCAAAAAAGTAACAGTGAATAGTTGAAACTTTTTTTATCTTTTTTAATAATAAACTATTAAAAATATCAGGTAATAATCCGTGTGAATGAATAATATCAGGATTAATACTTTTAATTTTTTTAGAAAACTTTATAAATCCAATGAATAATATATTATATTTTGTTAGACTCAAATTATGAATGAAAATATTCGAGTATTTTTTAAACTCCTCCAGTCTAGTATTTACAGGTTCATTAAATATTGATATAACATGGATTTCAGAATCTCTTAATAAAGGATTACTTATCAAATTAAACAGAATATTAATTGGTCCTGATCGTTTAAGCGTTGTAACGAGATATACTAATTTCATCGGTTTTAGAATATTTGAGTGCAACTAAAATTACAAAAGACAATACAATAAAATGTAATAAATCATAATAACTAACCATACCTATATCAATAAGCAATTTTAAACAAATTAAGTAAATACTTAATTCAATAAATACATTTTTCATTCTTAGTAAAAGAAGATAGAAAAATGTTAATAATATAGGAAAATAATATAAGAAAAATCCAGGCCATCCAGTAGCTAAAGCAATCTCAGTATAATTACAATGAGAATAAGTTCCTCTTGCTTCGTTTCCAATAAATTTTATTGTCCCTCGCTTGATTAGTAATTGGACATAGGGATCAACTAAAAAATATGTTGATGATTGAGCTCCAACACCTGTAAAAGGGTGCTGATTTATAATACTTATACTATTTTCTATAAGCCATCGGCGTCTATATGAGCTATCACTTATTTTTTCCTCCTTACGATCTTTGAAAAAATCGTTGTAAAATTTTTCAATTCTATTGAATACATTTAATTGTTGTGAAAGCAAAGGAATCAAAATTATCATTATTGTTACTATAATAAGGCTACTTCTCTTTACCTTCCTAATATAATTAACCCCACTTAAAAAGAAATATTTACTAAACTTAATAAGTAAAATCAATGCAATACCTATTAACCCCTTTATGGATTCACTAACAAGAATAAATGATGTAAGAGTTAGTAAAACAACTATTGTTGTTTTTTTATTGGTATTTTTAGTAATAAAATAGTAGATATAGAAAATTATTAAATTAATTAGTGAGAATATGTTTCTGTTATAAAAGAATCCAGAAAAAGGAACTTCTTCATTAATATTTTCTATTCCAATCGGTTTTGTTAGCCTAACATCATACCCTAAAATATATAATATCAACAGTACTAAATTAATAGCAATCCATAAAGTTGTAACTCTTTGAAATATATTTCGAAATCTTGCAAAATCTTCTAATGATAAATCTACTAAAGCCAAAGAAGATATCATATAAAAGAAAGATACCAATAGATACTTTATATGTAAGTACTTATCAAAGGTGTATGGGGTAATAACTAATCCATATAAAATCCAAATTGATAGTACAAAAATACTTAGCGTAAAATATTTCTGTATATAGAGATACTTAAGGTAATCTTTTATCTTGAAAAGTAAAAATCCAAGAAGAATTATGAAATGTAAATAGAAGAATGTACCATTATAACCATATGAAACCAATAAAAGAATTATGATTGCAGCAATTTGAAATTCTCTCCCGAAATTTAGAATTAGTTTCATTTACCGAGTTGATTGTTCAAAATAATTTCATACTTATCTACGATTCGCTTTGGATGATATAAGTCAGTAGGTTTTGAATTCTTAGGATATTTATATTCATCAATTATTGCATTAATAAATGATTCCTTATCATGCATTTTGATTAAATAACCATTCTGATAATCATTAATAATTTCTTTTGGACCATATGGACAATCATATGAGATAATTGGAATTCCTAAAGTAGCAGCCTCGACAAGAACATTTGGAAACCCTTCGAATAATGAAGTAAGCACGACAATATCACATTTTGCATAGAATTGAATTACATTCTCTGAAAAATCGATTAGTTCAATATACTTATTCAAATTTAAACTTGAAATCCGGTTAGTGATTTCAGCTTTCAAACTTCCGTTCCCTACAATAATCAATTTAATATTTTCAATTTGATTCTTTACCTCATTCAAAATATCTATCAGTTCAAACAATTTTTTTTGTTTTTCAAGTCTTCCAATGAACAATAAATTAAAATCTTTTGATTCAGAGTTAAGTGGTCTCGTTATATATTTGTATTTTAGAAATTCAGGTCTTACAGGATTATATATTACATCAATTTTGGATGATTTAATCGCAAATTTTCGAATTAGGTCACTCCTCATTTCATTACACTGGGCGATATTAAAATCAATTTTTGAATATAATTTTCTAATTATAAAGAAGATAATTTTTCTATACAAATTCGTACCAGTATATAGTGCTGTAGGGTTATTAATATGCCTGTGTATAATAGTGTATTTGATCGGAGAAAAGTATCGCAAGACTATCAGTAGTACCATTAATTCATTATCAAATACTAGTACCTGTTTTGGTCTGTTTTCCTTTAGATAACCAAATAATTTGAAAATTATTGATCTAGCATGCAACTTATCAAAAGAATGGATTTCAACAGTTCTACATAGATCAGCCAAGTATACTGCATTTTCTAAATTAATCACTAAAAGACGAACTATATATCCTCTTTCGATAAGTTCATTACATATAGTCACACAAACTCTTTCAGCCCCTCCTCCTCGAAGAGAACCAACAGCTATTGTAATTTCTTTAGACACTGATTTATATAGGTTGTTTTAATTCAGGATTATTAATCAAGTCAATAATGTGAAAATATTGTGGCCAATAATGACCTGAGTGAAACTGCAAATTGCTGTCCCAATAACCTGGGCAATTGTATATAGCTTTATCAACATAAGTATAACTTATTTCACAAAAAAAATGATTGCCATTCTCATCGTATAGGAAGTCATATGCCATTGATTGAAATTCAAACTTTTCTGAGACATCAAATGCTATTTTTATAAAATCTTTATCAATTTTACTTTGGTCATAATCTAATAGACCACTACCTGACGACCTAAAATCGTCAGCTCTATTAAATCTCCTAAAGCAAAAAGCCCTTTTTCCAATAACAGTAATTCTAGTATCGTAGTCATTATTAGGTAAAAATTTTTGAAAGAGGATATAATTTTTATGTTTCTGCCAATAAAAATCATAAGGTAACCCAGCAATTGATTTTACTATTCTGCTAAGATGAAATCTTAACTTTTTGTGAATTGAATTCGTTAAACTCCCTTTAAAATAAAGTTTAGAACTTGTAAAACCCTTACTAAACATCATTTTTGTTATTCTTCGGGCATCTTGCTTACTTTGAATCAGTAAAACACCCTCAGAACTTGCACCACCCTTCAATTTGAAAACAATTGGAAGGTTCATTTCATTTTCTATCCATTTCAATGCATCGCTTTTATTATAAAAAACCCAACTATCTACAAATGGGAAATTATGTATTTTCATTAGATAAAACTCACTGATTTTATTATCATAATGCCAGCATGTTTTAAAATTGGGAAAACACTTTTTTCCCAAATAAAATTCTATTACAGGTAGAATTGATTTTGCAATTTGGTGATGATCATCCCATTGAATCCACCTAAAAATAAAAACATCAATTTTTTTTACTAACTGCCAAAAATCGGGCTTATTAATATCTAACCAAATATAATCAATCCTGTTATATTCCAAAATCTCTGCATACTTATTAACAAACGAATTGTCAGTTTGATCAGGATACCTGAATATTCCAAATCTCATCTTATTTAGGTTTTACTATTTCTTTTTCTAAAATTCTCAATAATGAATTCCTGTGTGAATCGCAGGCTATAATATCATAAAGTTTGTATAGTCTGGATTTTGAATAGAAAATAAACCGGAGCTTTCTAAATCTAAATAAATACTTTTCAATCCTGCTAAAACCGAAAAGAAATCCATAATACATCCTTTCTTTAGAAAGGATAAAATCTAACCATTTTGACTCTAAAAAGTTGTCAATTTCGCCAATTCCCAAAAATTGATTAACTCTTTCGAGAACATCTACTTTGTCTTTATCATGAAGTAATTCTATACTAATATTACTCTCGTTTTGTCTAAATGGAATTATTTTCCAACCAATATTTTCATTATCAAATTCAATTTGGACGATTAACCCAATATTCCAACTAGTTGGCTTACCATCACGAGGAAATATAAAATTTCCAAGCCCATAAAAAATAGGTGCGTTTTTATAAACTTCGACTGGGCCAATAGAATGACTATGGTGACAAATTATGGCATTTACACCTAAATCAATAAAAAACATGCATTGTTTCCTAAAACTCGGATTTGGCAAATTATAGTATTCATTATTACCATGAAGAATTAATACGAGATAATCAGACTTCGTCTTCGCCTCAATTATATCATAATATAAATTTATTATGTCTATTGGATTTGCACCATAACTGTCTTTATCTGCAATTGAAAATTCTATCTCACAAGCATTAATAAAGCCAAAAGTCTTATCCTTTATTATTCTATAGAAAGGTTTTCTAGCCTCAAAAATGTTTTTCCCGACTCCTATAGTATTAATATTATTGAGACTAGAATATTTTAATGTGTCAATTATTCCTTCTTCTCCATAATCTAGTATATGGTTATTTGCTAAGCAAAGTAAATCAAAACCAGCATACCTTAATGCACTAGCAGCTTCAGGTTTTGTTTTTAGATTAGGGCCGAGTTTCTTAATAGGGCTTGTTGATAAAGTAATTGGGCATTCAAGGTTCCCTATTCTAAAATCACTTTCAATTAAACAATTGTAGGAATCTCCAAATAACATTGAATAATCCTGATTGTCAATTAGACTCAATGATTTTTTATCCAAACAAATATCCCCGACAAAAGAAATTTTTATCATATAATATCAATTAAGCATTTTAATTTTTCTAGCCGCTGAATAGGTTAATATCGATCGTAGAGCCCAAACAATAATTAAATTGATGGCTGCTCCCCAATGGCTAAATAACTTAACCATCAAAATTGTCATAAAGAAACCAAAAAATGATACTATTAAGATAATTCGCATTAATATCTTATCTTGATTTTTTGGGATCAGGTAATTAGTTCCATAGCAAAACATCACGGCATTTAGAAATGGACTTATACTTAAAATTAGCAATAAATAAACTGATTCTGTAAATTCTTCAGAAAACAGTAAACTAATTATCAGTTTAGAAAAAATAACAATACCTATTGATATCACCAGACCTAGTGTTAATATCAACTTTTCGAATGTAGCATGTTTGTGAATTTTTCTATTGAGGTATGGGTAAAAAGTTCGAGAAAATACCTCAATTAAGGAAATACCTATACTTATTACTCTTTGAGCTGCTGAAAAAAGAGCTACGCTAATGTTATTAGTAAAAAGCCCCAGAAAAAAGGTTGAAGAATTATAATACAGGTTGGGTAAAAATAAAGAAATGAAAACATTAAAACCATTCTTAATCTCGAGTTTAATTTCATTAAATGTTGGTACTACAAAATTTATATTAAATTTTATTATAGCGTAAATAAAAGCCACCAACCCTGCAATTAGAAAACCGAGGGATGTGATCAATGGAACAAAAATATAATCGTCTTTCTCTTTAATAAAAATAAATAATGAAATAGTAAATAGAAGTTTTGAAACAAAATTGAAGAGTGTTATAAACTTCATTTTTTCAATACCTTGAAAGAACCATTCAGGAAAAAAAACATTTCCTACTAGAGTTATAAAACTCAAAATAAATATTAGTCTATCATTCTGAAACTTGTCAAAGCAAGATATGATAATAAAAAAAATAATAAAAGATGCAGTCATAAAAAGCACCTTTATCGATATTATCCTTGAAAAAATCTTCGATAATTCGGATTTAACTTCTCTATTATGAGAAATTTGTCTAGTTCCTGACAATGAAAATCCGTAATCTGTGATTGCTTGAAAATATACAATCAAGGAAGAGGCAAATGCTATGACTCCAAATTTTTCAGCACCAATAACCTTTACTAAATAGGGTAAAGTTATTAGAGGGAGTAGTAGATTTAATAACTGTAATATAGAGAGTGATATAAAATTAGTAACTAATACCTTACCGTCAGCGTTAGTTTTAACCTTAATAATTAAAGACTTACACTTTTCGAACATTTAAAGCCTGTTTACAATTTTAATCACTATCAAAATAAACCAATATTACCAAAGTTCAGCGAGATCGATATTCACATCAAAATTCTTGCAGATAAGATGAAATTAAAATTATCATGTGATTAAACTCTTTTCCAAACAATGCTTTGGAATCATCTTGATTTTTATCTATTCACATCTTATTGCAATATTCAATTCGACTACTTGCTAGGTTTTTCTCAGAATTGAAATCCTCTCCCTAGTGTAGCCTCCATCGACAATCATTTCCGTTTATCGCTGTAAATATTTAATTTTATAAAGGTGTGGCACTTTTTTAAACTGAAAAAATAATTGTTAGATAGTTATTGTAAGGTATGCTCAATTTACTGATAAATCTTATTATTGTTTTATCGAATGAAAAATTATTAACCAACCAAATGCCTACAATCGAATAAAAGTACATTCATCTTTTACCTTTTTATTTAAACTCTTTTGTTATGCCAATTTTTTTTATTCCAATAACACTTTTCATACCACTCCACAAACTTCTTTACCCCAACCCGTATATCGGTATTGGGTTTATAGCCCAGGTCTTTCTCTAGGTCGGAAACATCAGCCCAGGTAGCCGGTACATCGCCGGGCTGCATGGGCAAAAAGTTTTTCACGGCCCTTTTTCCCAGGGCATCCTCAATGGCCTCAATGAAATCGAGTAGCTTTACGGGTCTGCTGTTGCCGACGTTGTAAACCCGATACGGCGCCACGGATGTTCCCGGGTCGGGTTGCCTTCCCGACCAACCAGGGTTTCCTGCCGGCGGGCTGTCTATAACCCGCACCACACCCTCCACAATATCATCAACGTAGGTGAAGTCGCGCTGCATGTTCCCGTTGTTGAACACGTCAATGGGTTTCCCCTCAAGAATGGCCTTGGTGAATAGGAAAAGCGCCATATCGGGACGTCCCCAGGGGCCGTAAACAGTGAAAAAGCGTAAACCTGTGGTTGGTATTTGGTATAGGTAGCTGTAGGTGTGGGCCATCAGCTCGTTGCTCTTCTTGCTGGCAGCATAGAGGCTCACAGGGTGGTCAACGTTGTGATGAACGGAGAAGGGCATATCCTCGTTTAGCCCATATACGCTGGAACTGCTGGCGTAAGCCAAATGCTTTACACCATTGTGCCTACATCCCTCCAGAATGTTTAGAAAACCTACAATATTGCTATCAATATAGGAGAATGGATTCTGGAGGCTGTAGCGCACTCCGGCCTGTGCCGCCAGGTTGCAAACCCTATCGAATTTTTCAGTAGCAAATAATTTTAGTATGGTTTCCCTATCCTCCAGCTTTAGCTGGATAAACCTGTAGTTTGGGTATCTTGAACTCTGAATTAATTTACCGTACTCAATTTTATGCCTGCTTATACCGGTAACCTCTA
>Ga0208826_1002850_pt1 | contig 12470 bp, 7 predicted proteins | sample AD_UKC115_MetaG_FD_184451 | JGI IMG/M metagenome (GOLD analysis project Ga0208826, IMG submission 184451) | Active sludge microbial communities of municipal wastewater-treating anaerobic digesters from Hong Kong - AD_UKC115_MetaG (SPAdes)... | ecosystem: Engineered > Bioreactor > Anaerobic >... | reverse complement strand
CGACCAGAAGCTCCCCGTGGACATGCCCATGTCCGTGCTGCTGGGCAAGCCGCCCAAGATGCACCGCGACGTGCAAACCGTGCAGCGCCAGTTCACGCCCATCGACTTGACCGGCGTGCCGCTGCAGAAGGCCGTGATCGATGTGCTGAGCCACCCCACCGTGGCGTCCAAGCGCTTCCTCATCACCATCGGCGACCGCACCGTGGGCGGCCTCACGCACCGCGACCAGATGGTCGGCCCCTGGCAGGTGCCCGTGGCCGACTGTGCCGTCACGCTGGCCGATTACAAGGGCTTCGCCGGCGAGGCCATGGCCATGGGCGAGCGCACGCCGCTGGCCGCCCTCAACGCCCCGGCCTCGGGCCGCATGGCGGTGGCGGAAAGCATCACCAACCTGCTGGCCGCGCCCATCGAACTGCCGCGCGTGAAGCTCAGCGCCAACTGGATGGCCGCCTGCGGCGAGAGCGGCGAGGACGCCGACCTGTACGCCACCGTCAAGGCCGTGGGCATGGAGCTGTGCCCGCAACTGGGCATCAGCATCCCCGTGGGCAAGGACAGCCTGTCCATGCGCACGCAGTGGAAGGATGGTGACGCGCAGCGCAAGGTGGTCTCGCCCGTGAGCCTGATCGTGAGCAGCTTCGCCACGCTGCAGGACGTGCGCGGCACGCTCACGCCGCAGCTCGACGCGGCCGAGGAAGACACCACCCTGGTGCTCATCGATCTGGGCCGGGGCAAGCACCGCATGGGCGGCAGCATCCTGGGCCAGGTGCTGAACCAGGCGGGCGACGAGGTGCCTGACCTGGACGACGCGCAAGATCTGGTGCGCCTGGTGGACGCCGTGAACGCGCTGCGCGCCAAGGGCCAGATCCTGGCCTACCACGACCGCAGCGACGGCGGGCTGCTCGCCGCCGTGGCCGAGATGGCCTTCGCGGGCCACGTGGGCGTGGCGCTGAACGTGGACATGTTGGTCACAGAAGGCGACGGCATCCACGACAGCCGCATGGATACGGGCGACGCCAAGAACTGGGCGCAGCAGGTGGGCGGGCGGCGCGACGAGCTGACGCTCAAGGCGCTGTTCAGCGAAGAACTGGGCGTGGTGCTGCAAGTGCGCACCGCCGAGCGCAACGACGTCATGCAGGCCCTGCGCGCGCACGGCCTCGCGCCCTGCAGCCATTTCGTCGGCAAGACGCGGCCCGCAGCGAGCCCCATCGCCGCGGGCAAGGGCGAGCTGCAGGTCTGGCGCGATGCCAAGGCCATCTTCAGTGCCAAGCTCGAAGACCTGCACCAGGTCTGGGACAGCGTGAGCTGGCAGATCTGCCAGCGCCGCGACAACCCTGCCTGCGCCGACGCCGAGCACGCCGCTGCGGGCGCGCCCGCCGACCCGGGCCTGCATGTGCACCTTACGTTCGACCCGGCCCAGGACGTGGCCGCGCCATTCCTGAACCTCTCCAGGCCCAAGGTGGCCGTGCTGCGCGAGCAGGGCGTGAACTCGCATGTGGAGATGGCCTATGCCTTCACCGAAGCGGGCTTCGAGGCGCACGACGTGCACATGACCGATCTGCAGAGCGGCCGCGCACGCCTGGAGGATTTCAAGGGCGTCGTGGCCTGCGGCGGCTTCAGCTACGGCGACACGCTGGGCGCGGGCATCGGCTGGGCGCGTTCCATCACCTTCAACCAGGTGCTGGCCGAGCAGTTCCAGGGCTTCTTCGCGCGCCAGGACACCTTTGGCCTGGGCGTGTGCAACGGCTGCCAGATGTTCGCCGAACTGGCCGACATCATCCCCGGCGCGCAGGACTGGCCTCGCTTCACCACCAACCAGAGCGAGCGCTTCGAGGCCCGCCTGTCGCTGGTGGAAGTGCTCGAATCGCCCAGCCTGTTCCTGCAAGGCATGGCGGGCAGCCGCCTGCCCATCGCCGTGGCGCACGGTGAGGGCTTTGCCAACTTCAAATACCGTGGCAACGCCGACAAGGCCATCGCCGCCATGCGCTTCGTGGACCACACGGGCGCGGCCACCGAGCAGTACCCGTTCAACCCCAACGGCAGCCCCGGCGGCCTGACGGCGGTGACCACCGCGGACGGCCGCTTCACGGCCATGATGCCGCACCCCGAGCGCGTGTTCCGCAACATCCAGATGAGCTGGATGGACCATGCCGCCGCAGGCGGCCAGGGCGCTTTCAGCCCCTGGATGCGCCTGTGGCGCAATGCGCGCAAGTGGGTGGGGTGATTTGTAGCTCCTAAAACTATAGCTGCTAGCGCTTTTTACATAGGCGGTAGCAGCTTTTTTTATTGGAATTTCGGTATGAGCATTCTTCAGCAATCAAGCAAAGCCCAGGATCGCACTCTGGGTATGTGGTTTAGTCAAATCGCATCGGGCACGTTGAAGTTGCCCCGGTTCCAGCGGTTTGAAGCTTGGGATCGCGCTCGTGTTTCTGGGTTCTTGAATACGGTCATCCAAAACCTGCCGGTTGGTGTGACGCTGTTGCTCCAAGTGGGCGACAAGGAACAATTCGTTTCCCGCTATGTGGCGACCGCGCCAGAGACGGGCAGCCGCGTGACCGAGCATCTTCTGGATGGTCAGCAGCGCTTGACCGCATTCTGGCGTGCCATGCACAACAACTACGAAGGCGAGACGTACTTTGTCTATTTGCCCGAGTTCGACTCCCACACGGATGACGGGATTGAATACGAAGAAATGGTGATTCACTGTCTCCCACGATGGGTGAAAGGGGGCGATCCGAAGCTGCGCTATCCAATGTGGGCCAACTCGCCAGAGCAGTGTTTGCAGCGTGGCTTGGTGCCTGTGGAGCTTTTGTGCCCGGGTGACTGGGGTTCCAGAGTGGATCAATGGTTGACCGATGCCACCGAAGCCCTGGAGCCCGATGACGATGCGCCGGATGCCATGAAGCAGTTCCGGGCCCTGGAAAAGCGGCGCCAGGAGTTGCGTACGGTGATCACCACTTTGCGAGAACGGGTGACGCATTTCAATCTACCGTTTCTTGCACTTCCTGCCTCTACCAGCGCTGATGTGGCGCTACAGGTGTTTGTGAACATGAACACCAATAGCAAGCCGCTGTCGATGTACGACCTGACCGTGGCCAAGGTCGAGGGTGAAACAGGGGCGTCTTTGCACGCGTTGCAAGATGCGCTTGCTGCCGCGCATGTGCAACTCACGCATTACGGTGATCTGTCGTGGCTCATTCTGACCACGGCGGCACTCATGCAGGGCAAGATGCCCAACCGTGGTGGTGTGGCAAGCATGGACATGGGTGCAATGGTCGCCTCATGGTCGAGGCTGGAGCGCGTGCTGGTACGTGCCACAAGTTTTCTAGCACGCCAGCATATTTACGACGAAGAACGCCTACCTTCGTCGCCTGTCGTAGCCGTTATTGCTGCTTGCTTCGATAAGATTCCTGAAGATGGCGATGCTCTGGGCAGGGCTGAGCAGTTGCTGCGTGCCTACATGTGGTCTAGCTTCTTTACCTCTCGCTATGAAGGTGCGGCCGCCACACGGGCCTACCAAGACTACAAAGCACTGGCCGATCTGCTGGGTCGTGGTCAGTTCAGCCCAGCCGACTATGCCGCAGTGCCTGTGCTACGCCGTGTGGAATACCCCTTGCCGAGCGCAGAACAATTGGCTCGAGTGGGCTGGCCTAAAGGAGCAGATCGCCTTGCGCGCGCCATTCTTGCGGTGAATCTGCATTTTGGTGCCTTGGATTTCGCAGACGGACATACCGTATCCTACGATTCACTGCGGTTACGCGAATATCACCATGTGTTTCCGGATGCGCTGCTGCAAGAAGGCGGGATTTCAAACAGCTATCTGGCGCTCAATTGCGCACTGGTGACGTGGAAGACTAACCGTAATATTGGCCGCAAGGATCCACTGGCATATCTGCGTGATCGCGTGGAGTGGTCGGATGAGGCTACGGTACGTCATCGACTTCGCACCCATCTTTTGGACTACGACAGTCTTTCGCGAGCGACCTACGAAGTCAATGGCAAGCCTTTGCAGGGCGTGGTTTTGGCGGATCGATTGCGTCAGGACTTTGAGCAGTTTCTCGCACACCGTGCTGCGCTGGTGGCCGTTGCGGCCACCAGCCTTTCTGAGGGGCGTCATGTGATGTTGGAGCAATTGCTTCAAGATAGTTAATCGCTTGACAAGGTATGAATACCATAGCTCGCAGCGATTGATATACAAGCGCCAGAGGTTTTTTGACGGGGCCGTGGAAAGCTCCCGCTTGAACACAGCGCAAACCAACATAACCGCAAGGAGCGCGATGCCGTCTGCCATCCATGATCTGATTGCACGAGTCAATGCTTCGCAAGTGCAGCGACGCAGTCGAGACAGAGCATGAAATTTATCAAGCCACCACAGTCGCCTAATCAGACCGAGGTGTTCCTCGTCCGCTCCTCTGCCGCCGAGTACCTGACCTTCGTAGCCGCCAGCGGCCAGGGCGGTGTGGAGGCGGTGTATGCCGATGAAAACATCTGGCTGACCCAGAAAATGATGGGTGTGCTGTACGACGTCAACGTGCGTACGGTGAATGGGCACCTGAAAAAAATCTTTGCCGACAGCGAGTTGCAGGAAGATTCAGTTATCCGGAAATTCCGGATAACTGCCGCCGACGGCAAGACCTACAACACCCAGCACTACAAACTGCCCGCCATCATCGCCGTGGGCTACAAGGTCAATTCCGAGCGGGCGGTGCAGTTCCGCAAATGGGCCACGGGCATCATTGAGCAATTCACCATCAAAGCCTACGTGATGGACGATGAGCGCATCAAGGCCGGTGGGTCTGTCATTACCGATCAGTATTTTGAAGAGCAATTGCAGCGCATCCGCGAGATTCGCGTCTCGGAGCGAAAGTTCTATCAAAAGATCACAGACATTTACGCCACGGCGATTGACTACGACGTGACGGCGCAAGCCACGAAGCGATTCTTCGCCACTGTGCAAAACAAGCTGCACTGGGCCATTCACGGCCAGACGGCAGCCGAGGTGGTTTACCACCGCGCCAATGCCGATCAGCCCCACATGGGTTTGACCTCCTGGAAAGACGCGCCGCTGGGCAAGATTCAGAAGTTCGATGTGGTGGTGGCCAAGAATTACCTGACCGAAGCAGAGATGGCACAGCTTTCGCGCCTGGTGGACGCCTATCTGGATGTGGCAGAAGACATGGCGCAGCGCAAGATTCCCATGACCATGCAGGACTGGGAAACCCGTCTCAACCGCTTCATCGAAGCCACAGACCGGGAAGTGCTGCAGGACGCGGGCAAGGTCACGGCAGAGATCGCCAAGACCCATGCGGAATGCGAGTTTGAGAAATACCGCATCGTTCAAGATCGCTTGTTCGAGAGCGACTTCGACCGGCTGCTCCAGCGGATGGAGGCTGACGATGCATCGTTCAATGGTGAGTAGCAGGCTTCATTGTTTGCTATCAAAAATATAGCTGCTGGCGCTTTATATATAAGCGCCAGGTGCCAATTTAGTTACTTTTTTTAAGGACCATCCCATGGCCGGAGCCAGTTTGCTAGCCTTGCTTGACGACATCGCCACCATCCTCGACGACGTGGCCGTGATGACCAAGGTGGCCGCCAAGAAGAGCGCCGCCGTGGCCGACGATGTGGCCGCCATGACCAAGGTGGCCACGCAGAAGACGGCGGGGGTGCTGGGCGACGACTTGGCGCTCAACGCGCAGCAGGTCACGGGTGTGAGTGCAGACCGCGAACTGCCCGTGGTCTGGGCCGTGGCCAAGGGGTCGATGGTGAACAAGGCCATTCTGGTGCCGGCGGCACTGGCCATCAGTGCGTTCGTGCCCGTGCTCATCACGCCCTTGCTGATGCTCGGCGGCGCCTTCCTGTGCTTCGAGGGTGTGGAGAAACTGGCGCACAAGTTCCTGCACAGCGAAGCCGAGGAGGCGGCCGAGCACGAGAGCCATGTGCAGGCCAACGCCAACCCGGCGGTGGACCTGGTGGCGTTCGAGAAGGACAAGATCCAGGGCGCGGTGCGTACCGACTTCATCCTCTCGGCGGAAATCATCGTCATCGCGCTGGGCACGGTCGCGTCCGCGCCCTTCCTGCAGCAGGTGGCGGTGCTGGTGGGCATTGCCGCCCTCATGACGGTGGGCGTCTATGGCCTGGTGGGCGGCATCGTCAAGCTCGACGACCTGGGCCTGTGGCTCAGCCAGAAGACCGGCAGCGCCGCGCAGGCCCTGGGCCGTGGACTGCTGGCGGCGGCGCCCTGGCTGATGAGGTTCCTCTCGGTGGCCGGCACGGCCGCCATGTTCCTCGTGGGCGGCGGCATTCTGGTGCACGGCATCGCGCCGCTGCACCATGCCATCGAGGCCGCAGGCGCCGCCGTGGCGCAGGGCGCGCTGGGTGGCCTGTGGCAGGCGCTGACCACTAACGGGCTCAACGGCGTGGCGGGCATCGTGGCTGGCGCCCTGGTGCTGGGCGCCGTCACCGTGGTGCAGAAGCTGCGCAAGCGCTGAGAGACTCTCAGCCTCTGAGACGCCGCGCAGTCTGCCCCCGGGTCAGGGAAGGGCAGGGTAGTCGGTATAGCCGTGCGGGCCGGTGCCGCCGTACACGGGTGCGTCGGCGAAGGGCTCGTTCAGCGGCAGGTTGTCACGGAAGCGGCGTGGCAGGTCCGGCGTAGTGATCATGGCGCGGCCAAACGACACCATGTCGGCACGGCCGCTGCGCAGGGCCTCGACGGCCATTTCCTTGGTGTAGCCGTTGTTGACCATCCAGATGCCCGAATACAGGCGGCGCAGCGCTTCATAGTCGAACGGGGCGTTGTCGCGCGGGCCGCCGGTGTGGCCTTCGACCACGTGGATGTACACCGGGTGGAGCTTTTCCAGCTCGCGCACCACGTGCTCGAACAGTGGCTGGGGGTTGCTCTCCGACGAGTCGTTGACGGGCGAGACCGGCGAGAGGCGGATGCCGATGCGGTCGGCGCCGATCTCCTGCGTCACGGCGGCCATCACTTCGAGCAGGAAGCGGGCGCGGTTTTCGATGCTGCCGCCGTACTGGTCGGTGCGGTGGTTGGAGCCGTCGCGCAGGAAGGCGTCGATCAGGTAGCCATGGGCGCCGTGGATTTCCACGCCGTCAAAACCGGCGGCAATGGCATTGGCGGCGGCCTGGCGGAAGTCGTTCACCACACCGGCGATTTCGGCGGTTTCCAGCGCGCGCGGCACGGCGCAGTCCACATAGCCCTGGCCGACGATGTAGGTCTTGGCCTTGGCGGCGATGGCCGAGGGGGCCACGGGCGCCTGCTGGTTGGGCTGGAAGGCGTTGTGCGACATACGGCCGGTGTGCCAGAGCTGCACGAAGATCTTGCCGCCCTTGGCGTGCACGGCGTCGGTCACCTGCTTCCAGGCGGCGATCTGTGCGGGCGTGTAGATGCCGGGGGTGTTGGTGTAGCCCTGGGCGGTGGCAGAGATCTGCGTGGCCTCGGCAATGATCAGGCCCACGCCAGCACGCTGGCGGTAGTACTCGACCACCATGTCGGTGGGTTCCAGCGCGTTGTTGGCGCGGCTGCGCGTGAGCGGGGCCATGGCCATGCGGTTGGCGACTTCGATGCGTCCGAGCTTGAGGGGCTGGAACAGGGCGTCGGTGGCGAAGGTTTCTGCGGGGATACCCATGGGGGCTTACTCCTTGGTGGTGGGGGGAATGCCTGCCGCGGGTGCGGCGGGCTGGAACAGGTGGTCGAGCACCAGGGCCATGCTGTCGTGCAGCGGTGTGGTGGATTTTTCGAGCTTCATGCGCAGCAGGGCGCCTTCCCAGGTGTCCCAGGCCAGGGCCGAGAGCACAGGGGCGGGCAGGTCGGCACGGACCTCGCCTGCCACTTGGGCGCGTTCGATCATGCCGGCCAGGCGTTCGCGCCAGGCCAGTTGCGCCTGCAGCAGGCCCTGGCGACAGGCTTCGCTGGCCAGGGCCATCTCGGCGGCGAAGTTGCCCACCAGGCAGCCGGCCTGCAGCTCCTTGCGTTCGTGGTAGGCCATCATTTCAGCAAACACGTAGCGGATGGCGGCCATGGGCTGCGCGGGCGCGGCGGCCATCATGGCCTCCCAGGACTGCTGCAGGTGCTGCGCGTACTGTCCGATGATGGCCACGGCAAACGCTTCCTTGCTTTCGAAGTGGTTGTAGAACGAGCCCTTGGGCACACCCGCGTGGTCGGTGATCTGCTGGATGCCGGTGGCGTTGTAGCCCTGGCGCGAGAACAGGTCGCGGCCTGCCTAGGTGAGGCGCAGGGGGATGTCAGTTTTGTCAGCGGTGCGTGGCATGGGTTAATAATATGACCAGTCGTCTTGAATGGTAGGCGGCCAGTGCAACATCCCCAGCGCGGCGAGGGGAATGCTGGGGCGGATGATGCTCAATCGAGCAGGCCGTTTTCAGCCGCCGCAGGCAGCTGCCACCCCCGGCACGCGCGACAGAGGGCCCGCAGACGGATCGGACAGGCGCTGCCACCACCAGGCCAGGCCGGTGCGCAGGTCGGGGCGCTGCCATTGCTGGGTTGGCAGGTCGCCTTCCACCGCTGCCGCGCCCTCGGCGGGGATGGCCGGCCCCACGTCAAAGTGGAAGCTGTAGCAGGGCTCCAGCCCCATGCGCAGATCGGTGATCTGCAGCCGCCCCTCAGGGCTGGCCTGCACACGCATGAAGCCGTGGCTGAAGCGTTCCAGCCGCTGCACGTGCGGGTGGGCGGTATGGGCGGCGCGCAGGGCGCTGCCACGGGGATGCTGCGTCCACTGCACTGGGGCGCCGCCGTCGAGCAGCGAATAGTAGGCCTCATGGTAGTGCTCCGGGCCCATGGCCACGGCGCGCCACAGCACGGTGGAAAACGGGGCGGGCGTGACAAGCACCTGGTTGGCGGGCAGGCCCTGGGCACGCAGAGCCTCTTCCAATATGCCGCGCACATGCTGCTGCGCCAGCAGGCTCCAGCCCAGGTAGGCCGTGCTCAGTACCAGCCCGGCCTGGTTCCAGCGCAGGCCCTGCGGGTGGCGCAGTGCCGCCACCACGCCCACCAGCAGGGGCAGGGTGTAGAGCGGGTCGATGATGAACATGCTGCCCACGCCGTAGGGGTGGTCTGTGAACGGTTGCAGCAACTGCGTGCCATAGACGGTCAGCACATCCAGCAGGGGGTGTGTCAGCAGCGCCAGGGCCAGGGCCAGCCACCAGCGGCGCCACAGTTTCCGCTCGCCCTGCTGGCGGGCCACCAGCCAGCCCAGCGGTGCGCTGGCCAGCGCCAGGAAAAAAAGGGAATGGCTCTCGGCCCGGTGGCGCACCATGTTGAGCAGTGGTTCGCCATGGTCGATGAAGGCGTCCAGGTCCGGCAGCGTTCCCGCCGCCGCGCCCCACAGTGCGGCCTTCCAGGCGGCCGTGCGCCGCCCCAGGGTGGCAAGAACGACGGCGCTGCCCAGGGCAGCCTGGCTGATGGAGTCCATGGGGTGTCGGCAGGAGGAAGGGCGCGGTTGATGCGCCGCATTCTTGCAGCGCTGCCCCAACCTTGACCTGCCAGGGGCTTATGAATACGCCCGAGCGCTGGGGCGTACCGTCGAATAAGCTATCAAAACAATAGCTGCTTGCGCTTGATGGATGGGCGCTGGAGGCCAAAAACACCCAAAATCACCCGGGCCTGAGCAGGCCCGGGTGGCAGGGCAAGGCTCAGACCTTGTCCAGCGCCTGGGCCAGGTCGGCCTGCAGGTCTTGCAGGTGCTCGATGCCCACCGACAGGCGCACCATGTTTTCGCTCACACCGGCCTTGGCCAGTTCTTCGGGGTTGAGCTGGCGGTGCGTGGTGGACGCCGGGTGCGTGGCCAGGGACTTGGCATCGCCGATGTTCACCAAACGGGTGAACAACTGCAATGCGTCGAGGAAGCGCGCGCCGGCGGCGCGCGGGTCGGCATCGCTGCTCTTGAGGCCGAAACTCAGGATACCCGAGGCGCGGCCACCCATCTGGCGCTGCACCACGGCGTGGTCGGCATGGTCGGGCAGGCCGGCGTAGCGCACCCATTCCACCTTGGGGTGGGCTTGCAGGGTCTTGGCCAGCGCCAGGGTGTTGTCGCAGATGCGGTCCATGCGCAGCGGCAGGGTCTCGATGCCCTGCAGCGTGAGCCAGGCGTTGAACGGCGAGAGCGCCGCGCCCATGTTGCGCAGGGGCACCACGCGCGCGCGGCCGATGAACGCCGCCGGGCCCAGGGCCTCGGTATAGACGACGCCGTGGTAGCTCACGTCGGGCTCGTTCAGGCGCTTGAAGCGCTCCTTGTGCTGGGCCCAGGGGAACTTGCCGCTGTCCACGATGATGCCGCCGATGCTGTTGCCGTGGCCGTTCATGTACTTGGTGAGCGCGTGTACCACGATGTCGGCGCCGTGCTCGATGGGGCGGCACAGGTAGGGGCTGGGCACGGTGTTGTCCACGATCAGCGGCACGCCGTGGTCGTGCGCCACCTGGGCCAGCGCAGCGATGTCGGTCACATTGCCCAGCGGGTTGCCGATGGATTCGCAGTACACGGCCTTGGTGCGGGCATCGATCAGGGCTGCAAAACTGGCCGGGTCGCGCGGGTCGGCAAAGCGCACTTCGATGCCCTGCTGCAGAAAAGTGTGGGCAAACAGGTTGTAGGTGCCGCCGTAGAGCGTGCTGGCCGAGATGATGTTGTCACCGGTTTCGGCGATGGTCTGGATGGCTGCCGTGATGGCCGCCATGCCCGAGGCCATGGCCAGCGCGGCCACGCCGCCTTCCAGTGCCGCGACGCGCTTTTCCAGCACGTCGGTGGTGGGGTTCATGATGCGGGTGTAGATGTTGCCCGGAACCTTCAGATCGAACAGATCGGCGCCGTGCTGGGCGCTGTCGAACGAGTAGGCCACTGTCTGGTAGAGCGGCACGGCGACGGAATGCGTGGTGGGCTCGGGCGTGTAGCCGCCGTGGACGGCCAGGGTTTCGAATTGCATGGATGGATGTCCCTCAAGGTGGAAATAGGGGCCCGCGCCGGTGCGAGGCCAGCCGCATTCTTGCACCGCTTGCGGCATAGGGCCATCGAATCGTTTGCTATGTGCTTATTTTTTGATCCTGGACACGATGGGCTCGTCCATGGCTGCGCCACCATTCATGTGCCCGCGTCGCCAGGCTTTCTCGATCTCCACCGCCCCATAGACCACGGCGGCTGCGGCCAGGCACAGCGCCAGTTCGGCCAGGGTCAGCGGCTCGGTCTTGAAGAGGGGGTTGAGGAAAGGCACATAGATGGTGGCCATCTGCAACACGAACGTCAGCAGCACCGCGTAGAGCAGCGGGCGGTTGCTGGCCAGGCCCAGGCGCCACAGCGGCTCGCTCTCGGAGCGGATGGCCAGTACGTGCGCCATCTGTGCCAGTGTGAGCACGGTGAACACCATGGTCTGCCAGTGCGCGTGCCCCGTGTGCAGGGCCCAGGCCTGCACCGCCAGGCACAGGCCCGCGATCAGCAGCCCCATGAACAGGATGTGCTGCCACATGCCACGGGCGAACAGGCTCTCGCCGGGCGGGCGCGGCGCTCTGCGCATGATGCCGCGCTCGGCCGGTTCGGCCGCCAGCGCCAGGCCGGGCAAGCCATCGGTGACGAGGTTGACCCACAGGATGTGAATGGGCAGCAGCGGAATGGGCAGCAGCAGCAGGGGCGCGAGGAAGATGGTCCAGATCTCGCCCGAGTTGCTGGTCATGGTGTAGCGCACGAACTTGCGGATGTTGTCGTAGATGCGCCGGCCTTCCTTGACCGCCGCCACGATGGTGGCGAAGTTGTCGTCCAGCAGCACCAGGCTGCTGGCCTCGCGTGCCACGTCGGTGCCGCCCTTGCCCATGGCCACGCCGATGTCGGCGCGCTTGAGCGCGGGGGCATCGTTCACGCCGTCACCGGTCATGGCGACAAAGTGGCCGCGTGCCTGCAGGGCCTGCACGATGCGGATCTTCTGCGCCGGATCGACGCGCGCATACACGCGCACCTGCTCCACGCGCTCGCGCAGCGCGGCGTCTTCCAGCGTTGCCAGGTCGGTGCCCGTGAGCACCGGGGCATCGGCGCAGTCCACGATGCCCAGCCGGTGTGCGATGGCGCGCGCCGTTGCGGGGTGGTCGCCGGTGATCATCACCGGCGTGATGCCCGCGCTGATGCAGTCGCCCACGGCGGCCACGGCCTCGGGCCTGGGCGGGTCGATGAGGGCGATCAGGCCCAGCAGTTCGAGCTCGCTCTCCACCGCTTCGAGGGCATTGGTGTCGGGCAGGCGGGCGTGGCCGCGCCGCGCCAGCGCCAGCACGCGCAGGCCCTGGGCCGCGAGCTGGTGGGCCTGGGCCAGCAGCGCGGTGCTGTCGAGCGCGGCGCGGCCCTCGGGCGTCCACTGTGCGGCGCAGCGCGGCAGCACCGACTCGGGCGCGCCCTTGGTATAGGCCACAAAGCCGTCCGCCACGCGGTGGAAGGTGGTCATGCGCTTGCGGTCCGAATCGAAGGGCTGCT
>Ga0208826_1002849_pt1 | contig 12473 bp, 9 predicted proteins | sample AD_UKC115_MetaG_FD_184451 | JGI IMG/M metagenome (GOLD analysis project Ga0208826, IMG submission 184451) | Active sludge microbial communities of municipal wastewater-treating anaerobic digesters from Hong Kong - AD_UKC115_MetaG (SPAdes)... | ecosystem: Engineered > Bioreactor > Anaerobic >... | reverse complement strand
TTCGTTCTGCTTGCCAAAACAATTTCGGAAAATACTTCAGGAACCGATGCACATTTATGTGTTACAACTGCACCGACGCCTCCTGCTCCTATAATTAATACTTTTGCCATGATATGTTTTTTATGATGATTAATAACTTAATAATGATGCCCAATAATACACTTCTTCCGAAGAAATTTTTAATGTGCAAAGATACAAAATTATTATAAATTGATTAGTCCAAATTAAACCTTCCTACCCATGTCAATTTATTTTTTCTAAAATATTTTTCTTAAATTATAATTTGCATTTTTTTGTATTTTTGCAAATGATTCCAAAGGAGTTGTATCATGGAAAATGAAATTAAAAGATGTGTTGAAAAGTTGTTATCGGGAGCGGTAATTCTCTATCCGACCGATACGGTATGGGGGATTGGATGCGATGCAACGAATGAAGAGGCAATCGAGAGAATTTACACCATCAAACAAAGGAATGAAAGTAAAAGCATGCTTATTCTTTTAGACCAGGCAGCTAAAATTCCCTTCTATGTGAAAAGAATTCCCTTAATTGCATGGGATCTTATTCCCCAGACAGATCGTCCTACAACCTTCATCTATCCTACAGCCCAAAATCTTCCTTCTAAAATTATTCCGGGGGATGGAACCATTGCAATTAGAGTTACTAAAAATGAATTCTGTAGAAAATTGATTCATACCCTTGGCCGTCCTCTCATTTCTACTTCTGCAAATGTTTCCGGTACTATTGCCCCCAATACCTATAATGAGATTTCCAAAGAGATTATCTCCCAAATGGATTATGTGGTACCTGAAAATTTTGCCGATTCGACCGACTATAAACCATCTAGGATTGTCCGCTTTATTGACGACTATAATTTTTTGATAATCAGAGAATAAAATGAAAATAGCCCTCTATCCGGGGTCTTTCGATCCCATTACAAAAGGTCATGAAGATATAATTCGTCGTGCGATTCCTTTTTTTGATAAGCTTTATGTGGGCATTGGAGTAAATGCGGATAAAAAGTATCTGTTTCCTCTTAATCAACGAAAAGAATGGATTGAGAATTGTTTTAAAAAGGAAGACAAGGTGCAGGTCATCATTTATCAAGGGCTTACGGTAGACGCATGTCGTCAATACGGGGCGAATTATATTGTTCGCGGTGTGCGTAATATGATTGATATGCAAACAGAACAAGATATGGCACAATTAAATAAACAACTTTCCGGTATCGAAACGGTGTTGTTTTTTTCGGCACTTCCATTTGTAAATCTATCCTCTTCAATAGTTCGAGATATATATTTAAATCAAGGTGATTATGAGCAATTTATGCCGGAAAATTGCCACCGTTAAGTCGTGGCGTAATATTCGGTTTTTCCAAATCCCGGTTATATTTTTACTGTTTTTTACGGTTCATAACCTTACGATGGCACAAAAACAAAATGAGGTGCTTATTCGGTGAAGCTTCTTTTGCCGCCGGCAAGGAAATACGTTTGATCGTTTTTGACGACCTCTTAACCCATACGCCTATTACAGTTGCTACCGATAAGATATCCAAAGACGGTTTTTTTCAATTGCAATATAAAACCAATCGAATTAAAGTAGCACAATTGGCTATTCAAACTTCAAAAGCTGAATTTTACATTGTTCCCGGAACACACTATGATTTTATAATAGATATGAATCCCGATCTCTTCCAACTCCTTGATCCGAATTCCTATGGGGGCTTTTTACAGATTCAACCCACAAACCTTGATACCAATGAACTGAACGTTAAAATCAAGAAGTTCGATCTCTTTTTTGAGAAAATTACCGAATCCTTCTATCCGGATATCGTTTACAGAAAAAATGTCCAAGCGTTTGATTCATTATCTCAAATAATTAATAATAATTATAAAGTGGAATATGAACCCCTCGATTTCTATAAAAGTCAAATTTTCTATTCCTACGGCGCATTAGAACAAATTATGTATCAAAAATATCCCGAAAGAATTTATCAAAAATATTTGGATAATGAATATATTTTATATGATAATCCTGCTTATATGACTTTCTTTCACTCTTTTTATGATAATTATCTCTATACTTCTCCCCGCATTTCTAAAGATATTCTAACAAAATATATTAATGAAGATCCTGATTACTTAGGGATTTTTAATGAGGTTGGGAAAGACCCTTTTTTGGTAAATGAAAGAATTAGAGAGTTGGTGATTATTAAAAATTTAGGAGAGTTTTACGAAGATCATCAATTTAATAAGAAAAACATTCTCCAATTATTGAATTATATTAAGAAAAACAGTCGTTTTCCCGAGCACAAGGATATTGTGGAGCATGTTATAAATGTTACTCAATTATTGCATCCGAATACTACATTTCCTAAATGTACATTAAAAGAGGTTAGTGGGGTGGATTTTAAATTAGAAAAATTGAAAGGAAAGTGGGTATATCTTCAGTTTTTTACTTCCAATTGTGAAGATTGTATCCGTGAAATGATGATTATCAAAGAATTGGCACGACAATATAAAGATAGTATTGTTTTTGTTAGTGTTTCGCTGGATTTTGATTTTAGTGCTTTCTCAGATTTTAAACAAAGTTATAAAATTTTTGATTGGCAGTTTGCTCATTTCGACTATCAGTTTGAGTGGTTGGATGCTTTGGAAATAAATTCGTTGCCCGACAATATTCTCATTGCTCCGTCGGGAAAATTGGCACTTCGGGATGTGCCTTCTCCCGAAAAAGGGCTAACTGCTTTTTTAAAGAGAAAGTTTACGCCGGAGGAGAAAGAGCATAATCCGCTGTCTCCTCATAATCAAAATTAATTTTATTGCGATATGATTGTTGTAAAAGATTTAAAGAAAAGTTATGGCCAATTAGAAGTACTCAAAGGAATTAACCTCACGATTGAGGCTTCTAAAATTACGACGGTAGTTGGTGCTTCCGGTGCCGGTAAATCTACGCTGTTGCATTTAATTGGGACGCTTGATAAACCGAATGCCGGAGAAGTGATTATCAATGATCTTTCTTTATATCAATTATCTGATAAGGATTTATCGGAATATCGGAATAAACATATCGGTTTTGTTTTTCAGTTTCATCATCTTTTACCGGAGTTTACTGCAGTCGAAAATGTGGCGCTGCCGGCAATGATTGGGGGAATTGCCCGGAAAGAAGCTCTAAAAAAGGCACTGGAATTGCTTGAGTTTTTGCAACTGTCAGACAGAGCGCATCATAAACCGGGTGAACTTTCCGGTGGAGAACAACAACGTGTTGCTGTGGCTAGAGCCCTGATTAATCGCCCCGGACTAATTTTGGCAGATGAGCCTTCCGGAAACTTGGATTCTGAAAATGCACGTAAATTACACCAACTCTTTTTTGACCTTCGGGATCAATTCCAACAAACATTTGTCATTGTTACCCACAATGAAGAATTGGCTAAGTTGTCGGACCGGGTTATTACACTTAAAGACGGCTTAGTTATATAAATTAAGCTTTAAATAGTGGAATTATTTGCCTTCTTATTTTCTAATGATGACTTTATGACTCTCATTGCCTATTCTTACAATATAAAGACCTGCTGTTGAGATTGGAATTGTAGTTTGTTGTACGTTTGGTAGCGCATAAACAACTCTTCCTACTAAGTCATAAATAGCTATTGGCATAGATTCAACATTTTCAATGTATATTTCGTTTCCTCGAGTATAGACTTTGTTCCTTTTTGTCAATTTTGTATTGTCGGATATCCAACTCGGGGCATTACATTCACCATTAAATATTAAATTTTTTATTTGCCAAGTGCTTGCAACGGAAGTATTTGAGATATATTTAAAGGCAAAATGAACATTGGATTGCTTCAGAGAATCTGGAAAAGAAATTGTTCCTGAATTTGCCCAATCCCAACTATTCCCGTCAGGCATGATAGGAATTGTTAATGCAGTCCAATCGGAAAGATTTGGATCTCCACTTTGATAGTTGGTGGATACCCATAGCGTATGATTTGTTAGTTTGTCGTTCTCATTTGTACAGAAATTAATTACATGGTCAAAAGTAAGGGAAACAGAATACATATCTGTGAGATTGAACGTAGGAGATATTAACCAATCTTCATTTTCGAAATCTCCTTCAGTTGTATGTCCGGAGATCTTGGCGCCATAGCTGGCATTCCCATACCAATTTTGATAACCCAACACATTATATTCTGTAAAATCACCAAGAGTCCCTGAAAAATTTTGAGTGTATTGGATATTTTGACAATCTTCAATCGGAAGTTCATCACAATCTTCTTCATTATAACAAAAGGCTTGATTTTGTTTGTTCCCCCATAAATATTCGGCAAGATGTGGCAAATCTATAAATGGATTTCGATTCCCTTGCACTGATTGGACTCCGTCATTTCGAACTCTTTCCTTTTCACCTACATAATCATTTCGATGCCAATCCATAAACAAATTTTTTCCGTATTCCGTAAAATCACATTGATTATTATTGTATGTGAAAACAGCTCCCCCTCCATCTGAAAAGCGTGTAAAGTTAACATCTCCGTAGCAAACAGCCATATAGAAGTAGTTTCTTGCCAAATCCCCTTTGTAGGTGTCAATAGGTTCAAATGACAATCCGCTGTATCCGGAGTATGAACTATATCCGTATTTGCTTCCGTTTTCGGTAGTTTGCAAAGGTTGATCCACTTCCCCATACGGATAGGCGCCTCGAATTGAATTAACGGAACAATTTGTAGGAATTACATGGACAATATCTGAATACATAGGTTGAATGTCGCTATCAGAGTGCCACCACCACGATTTTGGTAACGAATGTTCACGGTTAAAACAGCCACATTCGGGATTGAGGTCGGAGCTGTCTGGCTCAAAGTAGCTTCCACCACAAGAGGAATAGAAGTCCCATATTGATCCATCTGCTTGTCTGTCCGTAGCTTGATAAGCAAAACGTAATTCTGCATAAGTAACAACCTGATGTTGACGGGTAATTATGTTATGGAGTGCATTTCTTAACTCATTTCCTGATTTGCCCTCTAATTCAGCATAATATGCCTGCAAATCATCATTGCATGGTATGATAAATGCATTGCAATTGTAAATGGGAGATATTGTATAACACATTTCGGTTTCAGGTAAGGATAGTTTTTTAGAATAGGCAGACCAACTTCCGTCTGTGGCTGCATTGAAAAATTGAAAACCATATACCCCTTCTGTTGGAATGGTAGCATGATGCCATGAATATGCTTCATCATCTCCCGTATGTGTCATGAAAATCTGAAACCCTTGATTACTGCTGTTGCTACTATCATCAGTCCAATAATAGATTCTAGGGTCGGTCCAGATAGAAGAATGAACTTTAACGTTTACATCAATTTGCGTCCATGATAAAAATGAAAATCCTACGCAAAAAATTAAAATTAATACATTTTTTTTCATGATAAAAATAGAGTTAGAGTTTATATTTTTTGTCAATTATTATGTTGATTATAATCAAATAATTTTTCTCTATTAAATTGATATCCATTAATTTTGAGAAAAAATATATCTATTTTTTTAGGATGCAAATTTACAAATAAAAAATAAATAAATGTATTATTTTTAGAATAAACGGTTAAGTTCTTTTATTCTAATGTTCCTTTCAACACACTCTCTTTGGATATAAATAATTTGAAATCAAACTAAAAGAATGTTTATAGGCATAAAAAAAAAGAAACTCAAAATGAGTCTCTTTTTTTGTGGTCCCTCTTGGGCTCGAACCAAGGACCCCCTGATTATGAGTCAGGTGCTCTAACCAGCTGAGCTAAGGGACCTGCTTTTCCTCTAAAGAATTGCGGTTGCAAAAATACAATATTTTTTTTATCGACAATAACTTTTTTATCTAAACTTTAAAAAAAGTTATTCGACTGCCATTCAAAATGATTATCTCTTTTTACCTTTCTTTAAGCTTTGTTCTCCAAATGAGTAAGTTACTCCGGCCAAAACATTAATTCCGAAGCTGCGATAATCGTAGTATTTGGCATAATATTGTCCGGCAATGTTGTGTACATTCAAGAATGCTGTAAATTGCTTGTTGATGAGCCATTCTGCTCCGATACCGAAATCAAGAATTGGTTTCATCAGCTGTGCTTCGTAGGTGGTGGAGGTCTCCGGATCAAGTGCCCAAGCCCAACGTCCAAAGCCGAGATCGAAGTTGGCATTGAAAACCAAAAAGTCTTTGAAGAAGTATTTTCCGCTGAATCCGAATTCAAGAGCGGGCTTGTACCAAGGTTTTTGGATGGTGTTGAGGTGATACAACCAATAGTCGCCGTCCAAAGAAAGATGTAATTGATTCATCACTTCCCAATTCATGTTGAGTCCTACGTGTAAATATCCTCCGTCATCGTATACGACATCAAATTGATTGTGTAAGATTGCCGATGTGTCCTGAACATAAAATAGCATATTCTGCGCATACGTGTATTCAGCAAAAACATTGTAGTTGAGTTTTTTAACCAAATTTCCTTTGATGCCTCCGTATATATGAATCCAATTTTTGGTGTATCGCGTATCCGTGAGTTGCGGCTTGATGAATGGGTTTTCATACAACAGCTTTTCATACGAATTATAGACAAGATTTCCGTTAACTCCCGCATAAATACTCAAAATGCCGCGGATGAGTCCTAATTGCACTTCTCCCAACGGATAAATGGCGAAATCTACCTTATTTTGGTTTGTTTTTGAGCCAATCGCGGTTCCCAATCCGACCAAGATGTGATATTCATTAAAGGTCCAATGGGCATAGATTTCGGGGTTGAAACGCACTGCGTGACTTGAGGGAAGCAAACTGTCTCCGATTGGTCCGTATTTGTTGTTATAGTAGTCGAAGTTGAGGTTTAGGCGGTAGAGTTGACTGCCGGAAATTTTAAGCCATCGTGCGTCGTAGGCAAAGAAGGAGGTTAAACCGATATGATTTTCCATATCATGATGACGGGTGAAGATTCCGTCGTAATTGATCCGGACATCCTGCTTCAGCGCCCGCTCGTCCAAATTGTAATTGGAGCGAAGTCCTATTTCTGCCCGTACATGATGAAAGTGTGTTTTCAAGGAGTCTTCATACAGGTCGCCACTGTAATAAGTCGGGAGTGGGGTATCGGCAATTTTAAAACCGTAATAACGGGCAGATTGATGATTATATCCAACCGAAGAGTATAAAGTCTGTTTCTTGAAAAAACGGGAGAAGAAGAATTCCGATTTGGTGTCGCTGGTAGGGTAGTAGGTGTACTGTTTCATGGTTTTGCCGATGGGTTGTGCCCACGAAGAGAAGTGATGAACGTTGAGTCCAAAGGAGTATTTTTTGTTGCTCCCATTGTGAATGGATAGTTCTGCAAGTGGTGTGAGCGGATATCCGAATCCAACTTTGATGAAATTGCGGTAAAGCCGTTTCATCGGTTCGGGGGCAATCTTCGTTGCTTTAATCGGGGTAGGACTGAAAGTAACATCGACCTTTTGCGGCGTAATGTAATAGTCAAATGCGACCTTCTCCTGAGCTGTGTCGGTGATGGTGGCCGGAGTGCTTATTTTTTCAAAATTGAGCAAATGGGGGACATAATTGAGCTGAAAATAGGCCGTGTCCACAATCTGTGCTTGTAAACCGCCGAACATTATTCCTATGATGTATGCGGAAATTAAATATTTTTTCATGTCTTTTTCTTTATTGATGTTGGTTCAATGGCTATTATTCTTCTTCAGTATTGGGGGTAATGGGTTCGGGTGTTCCTTCTTCTTCTTGCGGCTTGGGCTGTGCGGCCTCTTCTGCGGCTACAATAACATCGATTTTTCCCTGTGCTACTGCTTTTAAATCTTCCCCCGCATAGTTGTCCACAATGCTCTGGTAGGTGTGCTTCGCCTGAAAGAGATTGCCATTGGCTGCATACAAATCTCCGTATAAAATGAAGGTGCTGGCATACCAATATTCGGAACTGTAATTGGCCGCCAGGATTTCATTGATGATTCTCTCACACTCTTTCAAGTCATTATTTTTAAATGCAATAAGCGCTGTATAGTAAGCCGCTTCTGCTGCGATATCACTATTGCTCTTTTTCGCCAATGTCGTCAGGTTCTGTCTGGCAATATCCAATTCATTCATTTGATAAGCCGTCATCCCGGCAATGAACAGGGATTCATTCTTTAACTCTTCATCGGCTTGCAGTTGATAGAGAATTACTTCCGCCGCTTTATGGGCAACCGAATATTTCTTCACTTCGTATGCCGAACGCATGATCCCCGAATAAGCAATTAAGGTGGTGTTTTCCGATGATGCAATCTCTGCCAATTGACTAAAGTAGGTCAATGCTTTTTCACACTCTTTTTTGTTGTACAAAATAATGGCCGACTTCCGAAGTGCCGTTTCATTATCCTTGGTGTTGTATTTGTTGATGAGCACTTCATAGTCTGCGAGTGCCGCATCAAAACTATTCATGCCGTACAAACATTCTGCTTTGTTGAAATGGGCTTTGGCGGCAAATAAACCGTTGGGGAAAGATTGCAAATAGCTCTCAAATCCTTTGATGGCTGCTTCGCAATTGCCTCTTAAATACTTGTTCTCTGCCGACTTGTAGGCGGTGGAATCTTGCTTTTCAACACTGATGTTGATATTGCCTTTGTTTTTGATGTATTCGAAAAATTCGCCGGTTGTTCCAAGTTCGGTGTAGATATATTCTAAGTTGGCCAAAGCATCTTTTGCTTCGCCTGAACCCGGGTAAGTTTCAAATACATATTTGAAGGTCTTTATAGAAGATTCAATGTCTTGTGTGTTGAGATACGATTGGGCTAATTTGTTGTATGCCTGACGAATGTATGGGCTTTTCGGATATTTGGCTATAAAATTGCGATAGGCGGTAATAGATGTTGCGTAGTCGTTGCGGGTGTGGTAGCTGGTAGCCAAATCGTATTCAGCGTCATCGCAATAACTCGATTTCGGACACAACAGAACCAAACGTTCCAGCGTCTCCACTCTTTTACTGTCGTTGTTCAGATAGCCGTAACATTTTGATTGCTGGTAAATGGCATAATCAAAATTGGGTTGTTTCAAATTCTCACATGCTTCATAAGTGTCAATGGCCTTTTTCAAATCTTTCTGCATGAAATAACTGTCTGCAAGCCGTGCGGTGGCATCTGCCTGAATTTCTAAGGATTCTTCCGTTGATTCTTGCTTCAGGAAGGTGGCAAACGCTTGCTCCGCATCTTTATATTTCTTGATTTTCAATGCTGCATATCCGTATGAGTAATAGGAGTTGGAATAGTTCGGATCCTTGGTACTATTCTGATTTTTGTAATATGATTGGAATGCGTAATAGGCTTTTTGATAGTTTTCCAAACGATATTCCGTTTCCGCTTTCCAATATAAGTTGGAAGTGTGGGTGATGGTATTCATCGGATACTTCATTGACTTCTCTATGAGTTTCAGCGCTTCCTGATAATACTTGTTGTTGATCAGCTCAAGCGCTCTGAAGTGTGTACATCTTTGGTAGGCGCGAAGCAATGTCGGACTCTTCGATTGCAGTTTCTCCAACGATATAATCGCCCCCTGATAATTCTTGGTAGAGAGATATATTTTGGAAAGGTACGAAATGGCCTCTTCCGTGCGGGAAGAGTTCGGGTAGTCATTAATGTATTGCTCTAACGCTTTGATGGCGGTGTTAAAAGGACTATTGGACGTCTCATATTGCAATTTTGCATAATTGTACAGTGCATCCTCCTTAACATCCGAAGAAAAATCAGATTTGGACGCTTCCAAAAAACTTTGGGCGGCCATGGTCTTTTCGCCGTTCTTCAAATAGCAATCCCCGATAATATAGTAGCTGTTTTGGGCCATTTCATCTTTCTCGAGGGTCGTTTGGGAGAGATATTGAATTGCTTTGTCGTACTCTTTTTGTTGGTAATAACTATATCCAATGGCGAAATTGTCGTTTCGGTCTGCCGTGGTTTTTGCATCGGAAAGATAGGTTTCAAAATAGGGGAGGGCTTGGGCATATTCGCCGAGATTATAATGGGCCAACGCAATAATACGGTTCATCTCCGTTTTGTTGTCGGCTTTGTCCAGCAGCGGCACGGCAATCTCCAACAATTCGCGGTAGCGCGCATTATAGAAATAGATTTGTGCCAGATAGAAAGGTACCGAACGCTCATATTGAGGATCGTTTTTCAGCAATTCAAAATCTGTCAGGGCAGCTTCATACTGTTGATTATCGTATGCAATGTGCGCCAAATAATAGATGGCCTTTTTCTGATACGGTCCTTCTTGTTTCCGCACCTCATTGAATAACGGCTTTGCCTCCTCCGTTTTCTTCGTGGCAAAATAGGAATAACCCTTTTTAAATTGGTACTCCGCCAACTCCTCTGCCGGAACATTTCGTTCCTGAATATTGTTGAAATTCTCTAAAGCTTGTTTATACTTCTTTTGGTCGTAATAAAATTTCCCCAAATGAAAATAAGCCTGAGATACTTGCGAATGCACCGGATATTTCCGAATATAATTCCTCAATAAAAAATCTGCATCCTGATGGTTGAGCTGAATGGCACAAACCCCCATATAGTAATAGGAATTTATTTTCATCTCCGACGGCGTGCGTTCATCTTCAAACACTTGTTTGAAGTAATCTTGCGCCGAACCAAACTTCTCCTTTTCAAACAATTCCTTAGCCAGAGCATACTCGTAACCGGGCGAATCGTACACCACGGGGCGCTGTGCCGTCATAGCTCCGATGAATGAAAAAATCAGAATCAATAAAAACAGGTTTTTCTGTAATGAATTCATGAGTTGTATTATTTAAACTTTTTTATATACCTATCTTAAAATGAGCAAATTTATAAAAATGATTGCTGGGCTCCTTTGAGTTCGCGGGCGAATTTTCAACACCCTGTTTTTAATAACCTAAACGTTCAGGCCGGCTAAATAATTGCTTTGCCAACTCCATAATCTGTTCGAAAATAAAGAAAATGATGATGATAATATGTTGGGCGTGTCGGCTTCGCCGCCGGCGTCCGGCTCCAAGTCCGCAGCCGGTAGTCGTGGGGACGCAAAGCTGCAAAAGGAGCTTCCTCCGGTCGCTCTTTTGCAGCAGCGCCCCCATCGCCTCCCGTCTTTACGGGCTTTCCGCCTACCTCCTCACGCCGCAACTTGCACCGACCGTCCTTCGTGGGATTATTTCAATTTTCCTCTCAGACCCGAATAGGGAATATTATTTCGTATTTCCGCTCAGCCCCGATTAGGGGCTGAAGCCCGGTAGAAATGAAAGAAAAAACCATCCTCCCTGCGTCACGTTCAGGGACATCAGACAAAAATTGTTGGTCCGGAACATTGTCCATATCGGGATATTTGGAATGTTTGGAAATGTTTTATAGCATATTATTGGTGTCCGGAAAATAATTGCCGAGAATAATAATATCGCAATTTCCTTTGTTTCTCTTTTGTACTTTTGTCTTGATACAAAAGTACGAAAGAGAAATAAAAATTTTTCGATAATTCTCAACCTCCAACAAATAACCATACAATCTGCCGTGAAACGGTGTGATGATATGGTAAATATGTGGAATTGTGCCGCTCCTACGGAGCTTTTGGATTTATTTGTTCCTCTTTTTTCTACCAATATCTCGCTCCTACGGAGCTCCATTCCGTTCCATATTGATTCTTTCATCATCATAGAATTTTTCCGGTTATTTTTTCACAAACATCATTATTAATTAAACATCATGAGCTCCGTAGGAGCAAATTCCCATACCATTTGCCACTAAGCCCGTGCGTCGGCCCGGCAAAAAGCAGAGGCGGCGGTGCTGTGAATGACAAGCAGCTTAGCGGTTCTTGCAAAACCGCTTGTCGTTTCCTTGTTTTGGTAGAACCGCTTAGCTGCTTGGCAGAGCGGGCGGCATTCTTTTTGCCTTGATTTTTTGGTACTTTTGTATCAAGACAAAAGTACGAAAGAGAAAAAAGAGAAAAAAGAGAAAAAAGAGAAAAAAATTGATAATTTCTTTTAGGAACTTTTGGTTGCAAGCCTTCCTCGAGGTCGTAAATTGTTTTCTCGGTAATTATTCCCTTGGACCCCAATATTTTTTTATACAACAAAACTATATTCTATCGTACTTGAGTTTTTATTATCCGCTGGACACTCGTTTTCGATATCTGCAACAATCTGCCTATTGAGCCTATTCCACAACCTTCACAGGTTAATTTTTTAACCCAAATATGCTTTTCTTCCGAAATACGAGGTTTTGAATAATGTTCCTGTTGTGTTTTGCCACATTGCTTACAACGATAACGCTGTATACCTTTTTTCTTTCCTGTTTTGATACATTCTCCCGAGCAATATATACATTTCATTTCTCATATAGTTATAAAAAACAGACTATGGAACACCCTGACAAAAATACCCCTTATTTTTTAAGTATTTAGAAATGCAAAGATACAAATTAATGAAAAATACATCTCTTTTCTTTCTCTCTATTTTTATT
>Ga0208826_1002848_pt1 | contig 12476 bp, 10 predicted proteins | sample AD_UKC115_MetaG_FD_184451 | JGI IMG/M metagenome (GOLD analysis project Ga0208826, IMG submission 184451) | Active sludge microbial communities of municipal wastewater-treating anaerobic digesters from Hong Kong - AD_UKC115_MetaG (SPAdes)... | ecosystem: Engineered > Bioreactor > Anaerobic >... | reverse complement strand
AGTCGCGAAGCATTTGTCATTTCGAGTCGCGAAGCGGCGAGAAATCTTGCACTTAAAGATTTCTCAGTCGCTACGCTTCTTCGAAATGACAAAATCACAAAAAAAAGTCTCCATTCACAAAAAAAGTCTCCATTCACAAAAAAAGTCTCCATTCACAAATGCCAAAATCCTGACACTGCGGAAGAAAAGATAAATGAAGGAGAATCAGAAGTCAATGATTACGTGTCAAAATTTTGGCAGGACTATTGCAAGCCAAGCTTACGCTGCAGCGCCAGATGAACCTCAGGAGGGACATACGCCGAAACATCCTTCCCCCGGCTGGCTACTTCCCTCACTAACGAGGAACTCAGGAAGGAATAATCGGACGAGGGCGCGAGAAAAATGGTTTCAATAGCCGGCGCCATCGACCGATTCATCATCGCCATTTGCAGTTCAAATTCAAAATCGCTCACAAAACGAAGCCCGCGCACAATCACCGTCGCACCCGAGCGCGCCAGGTAATCCACCGTTAATCCTTCAAAGGAATCAATAGAGACATTCGGCAGGTCAGCCGTAACGGCTCGCAGATGCTCCAGGCGCTCCTCCAGCGAGAATAGCGGTTTTTTGCGATCATTTTGCGCCACGGCCACGATCAAGTGGTCGAACAAGGCCGCCGCCCGGCGAATCAGATCCAGATGCCCATAAGTCAGGACATCGAACGAACCCGGATACACCGCCGTCACCATTCCCGCCATCAGACACTACCTTTCAGAATAATAGACGGACAGAATAGCGAAAATGTTTCCCCTTGATCAAACAATAGCTTTTCAAATCCGTGAATCCTGTTAAAATGACCTCACAGCGTAATCGAAAGAGCCAGTCGCCACTTGGCTGGAGCACCTGCTCAGCACATGGAAAGTGAGACACAGCCATGACATCGAAGATTCGTGTCCTCTTGGCAGACGACCATAAATTGCTGCGCCAAGGAATTTCCCTCCTCATCTCCGAGGAAGCTGATATGGAAGTGATTGGCGAGGCCACCGATGGCAATTCCGCCATTGAATTGGCCTGCAAACTGGAACCCGATGTGGTGTTGATGGACATCAACATGGGCGGGCTGAACGGCATCGAAGCCACAAAGCGCATCCGGGCCCAATCCCCCTCCGTTCAAGTGATCGGCCTTTCGATGTTTGAAGCCGAGGAACGCGCTCATGACCTTCGCGCCGCTGGCGGAGCGGATTTTGTATCCAAGAGCGGACCCTCGGATGTTCTGCTCGATACAATTCGGCGCACGGCTCGCGGTTAAGCCAATCACATTTTTAAAAGATCGCATCACCCTCACACCTTGTTGCTTGACGCCAGCATTGACTCGGTAGTAGAGAAAAGACACTTCCCTTCGTGAGCGGGAGTAGCTCAGTTGGTAGAGCATCAGCTTCCCAAGCTGAGGGTCGCGGGTTCGAACCCCGTTTCCCGCTCCAGTAACCAATTATTATCTTTCAACGATTTTGGGTGGCAGACATGAACCAGGCGTTTTGTAATACCTGCAGCCAGCTTGTTCCCGCCACACGCGAGGAACGCGAAGGGCAGGTATTTCTGGTCAAACACTGCAGGAAGTGCGGATCGACGGAAACGCTGATTTCCTCCGATGCCACGCGCTATTCGCGAAAGCGCCTGCTCGATTCGAACCGACAATCCGGTTCATGCCGGATGAATTGCCTGACCTGCAATCATGGCAAAACGCCAAATCTCGTGTTTATCGATGTCACAAACCGCTGCAACCTCAATTGCCCCATTTGCATCAACAACACGCCTTCCATGGGCTTCACGTTTGATCCGCCCATTGAATACTTCGAGCGCATTTTCGATTATCTGGCCTCGCTGAATCCCAAGCCGTCAATTCAATTATTCGGCGGCGAGCCGACCGTTCGCCACGATCTCATCCGTTTGGTGCACATTGCGCGCCGGCGGCGCTTGCCCACGCGCGTTGTCACCAATGGCGTGAAACTGGCCGATGAGGCATACTGCCGCGAGTTGGTCGGCCAGCGCGCCACCATCATGCTGGCCTACGATGGGAGTAATCCGGAAACCTACCGGACTCTGCGCGCATCAGAGCGCTCGCTTCAGGCCAAGCAAAAGGCGCTGGAGAATCTTTCGCGCATCAATGGCGCCAAGGTCACTTTGATGACCTTGGTAGCGCGCAATTTTAATGAACGCGAACTACCCGAACTCTTCAATCTTTGCCATCACTACCGCAATACCGTGCGCGCCATTTATCTGATGCCGCTGGCGCACACCTGGGATCCCGAAAACTTTAATCCCAATGTCGGTCGCATCACGCTGGAGGATGTTGAGTCCATCATGGGCGACACATTCCCCAGCGATGCCATCGAGTTTCTTCCCGCAGGGTTTCTCGGCCAGATCGGCAATTTGTTGCGCATTCTCAAGATCAAGCCGCTGCCATTCGGCTCCGCCCACCCAAATTGCGAAAGCATGTATTTGATGGTGAGCAATGGCCAGCAGTACCTGCCGATCTCGCGCTATTTGAAATCATCAATGGTCGATATCGCAAAAGACCTCGATCTTCTCGATCAACGCTTTAGCGGTCGCCCACGAAGCATTTCCAGTTTCATCTCGGTCTTCTTCGGCCTGTTGGGCTTGGCCCGGCGGCACATGGATATCAGACAATGCCTGAAAGGCAAGAGTGGACTGGCCAAGTCGCTTCATCTATTGGGCATTCTGAGCGGGCTGTTGATCGGAAGACGACTCTCGAAACTGATGATTCGCCACAGTTATATTCAAGATGCATTGCAGGTGATTGTCCTGCCGTTTGAAGACCGCGAAAACCTCGAAACCGAGCGAATGGAGCGTTGCCCCACGGCCTTTGCTTATTTTGATCCTGTCCAGGAGCACGTTCGATTTGTTCCCAGTTGCGCGTGGAGCATTTATAAGACGGATGTCATGCGCGGCATCATGGAATATTATCGCGAACACCCCGTGCCAACCCCAGCAGCCGTGGAGGAAATGGCCGCCGCAAATGTAAGTTAATTCCATGGGGAATGCGACTTGGCAGCGGCGCACCTCATCTTCACCCATCACTGAGTTTGAAATGCAGTAGTCCGAACCTTAGCGAGGGATTCACTGCCTAATTCCCCGCTTAGCCTTTCTGCCTCACCCATGCTGCCACCAGCGCGCCAATCCCAAGAAACAGAAGCGCGTTCAAGCCCATGGCCAGCAGACTATCCAGCCCGAAGGCATCCTCAATCGAATTGTAGGCGAACCAAAGCACCAGCAGCAGCGGGCCAATGGCGCCGGCCGCCTTGCATTCGCGTTCGCAACAGCGATGGCGGCCATACCAAATCCACGCCCCAGCCGGCCCCAGCACGGCCGCTGCGGCGAGCAAAATCAACACATGCGCAGGATTTAAGATCCAGTTCAGCATCGCAATTCCCCGCGGGAAATCAGGATCAGTCTTGACCCCTGAAACCGCCGCCTCTATAAGCCCATGGAGCCTGTGGAGTTAATCACTGTCATGATTCAAGTCTATAACACGCTGTCGCGCAAGAAAGAACCCTTCGAACCGCTCAACCCGCCCGTGGTTACGTGGTACAACTGCGGCCCGACGGTCTATGATTATTTCCATATCGGCAATGCGCGCAATTTCGTCGTGGCCGACACCATTCGCCGTTATTTGGAGCATTGCGGCTATAAGGTGCGCTTCGCGCAGAATCTGACCGACATCGACGACAAGATCATTAATCGCGCCAATGAGCAGAACATCCCCGCCGCGCAACTGGCCGAGCAATACACGAAGGCCTATTTCGAAAGCGCCAAACGCCTGTATGTGCGCGAGGCAACCGTTCACCCCCGCGCCACGGAAAGTATTGAAGGCATTGTGCGCTTCATAGAAGGGCTTGTTGATAAAGGCTACGCCTACGTCAGCAATGGAAGCGTGTATTTCCGCATTGGGCGCTTTGATTCCTATGGAAAACTCTCCGGCAATCGGCTCGATGCATTGAAAGAAGGCGCGCGCGTTGAGGTGGATGCCAATAAGGAAAACCCTTTCGACTTTGATTTATGGAAAGCGGCCAAGCCGGGCGAACCTTCATGGCCCAGCCCATGGGGAGCAGGCCGCCCGGGGTGGCATATCGAATGCTCGGCCATGTGCCTGAGCCATCTGGGCGAAACCGTGGACATTCATTCCGGCGGCGCCGATCTGGTCTTCCCGCACCACGAAAATGAAATCGCGCAATCCGAGGCGCTCACCGGCAAGCCATTCGTGCGCTATTGGCTGCATAATGGCTTCCTGACCATTCGCAGCGAAAGTGGCGAAGACGAGAAGATGTCCAAATCGCTCGGCAATGATATGAAGATCAACGCGGTGCTGCAAAAATACCGGCCGCTCACAGTTCGTGCCTTCCTGCTGTCGGCGCATTATCGCAGCCCTCTCGCCTATTCCGCGCAGGCGCTGGAAGAAATGGATTCTTCCGTCAGCCGCATTCAGGACGGTTTTGAAACCGCGCGTCAGTTGCTGGCTTTGTCCAATGCGTCCGATGCACAACAAACATCCTCCGAAGCCGCCGGCATCCTGGCCGAATTTGAACAAGGCATGGATGATGACTTTAACACCGCGCGCGCATTGGCGGCTTTGAACATGTGCGTGGCGCGCATTCATGAATTGCGCCAGGGAGGCAAGGAATTATCCGGCGATGCGGTCGCTGCCATTGCTTCCCTGCTCAAGGCCGGCGAAACCATAGCCGAAATTCTTGGGCTTGAGGATCTGGTGCAAAGCCACAGCGGTTTTGGCCAGGATTCGCAACTTACCGAAGGCTTGCTCAATCTGCTGATTGATGTGCGCCAACGCGCGCGCAAGGCAAAGGTCTTCGAATTGGCTGATGCAGTGCGCAAGGGATTGGATGAGTTGGGCATCACCATCGAGGATCATCCGCAGGGAACCGTCTGGAAGCGCAAACAGTAGGTTGGACTCTGACAAAAGTAGGTTGGGTCTCTGACCCGACAAAATCTAGCGCAGAATACACGGATGTCGGCTTGAAAAGCCAACCTACAATTATGGACGAACCGCTTTCCATCTCTCCGCTCTGGCTGGAATATAGCGGGCTGCCGCAATGGCTGAATGCCAATATTCGCGCCGGCGCATGGAGCGTGTTTAAGAACATCGTCGAACTCGATTGCCGCATGAATGCCATTCCCGACATTGTCGAAATTGCTCCCGCAGCTATCGCCGAGCACGTCGGGCTGGATGCCGATGTGGTGATGAAAACGTTGCTGAAATTGCGCCAAAAGCGCATCGTGGCGGCCTCGCTGGCGGATTCGCCCGAAGAGGAATCACTCCTGCAAATCCAGATTCCTCTCAAAACGCCGATTGCTGCTCACGAAATCTGCAAACAGGGCGGTCCGTTCTTCCGTCCGGGCATGCGCTTGCGCTATGCTTATCCAATTGAGGAACCGCCGGGCGACGAAGTGCGCCTGCAGCAGGTGGTTGATTTGTATTTCAATAACATTAGCATGCGCATGAATTCGTTTGTGCTCGATGAATTGCGGCTGGTGGCGCGGCGTTTCTCGCTGGAGTCGGTACGCGCGGTGTTTGGGCGCGCGGGTTTGAATGATGTGCATGAACTGGGCTGGGCCGTGCGCGAGTTGATTAAGACCAACGCACGCAAGAATCAGCCGGAACAGGAATAAGAATGAGTCCGAAAAGCAAAGCCAAGCCCGAGGATATGCCGAAAGCTTCGCGCGCGCGTGTTGTTCAGGAAGATGAGTATGTGCTTTCGGCCGATGAACAGCGGCAATTCTTAGTGCAGCTGCGGCTGAAACAGACACAAATTCCGCCATATTTTCTATCTAAAACGTTTCAGAATTTTGAGACACGCAACAGCACGGAGCGCAAGCAACTGCTGATGATGGCGAAGCATTACGTCCAGAATTTTGGTGATCCCGCAAACATAGGCAGGCCCGGGGCTATTCTTCATGGCGCAACCGGCTCAGGAAAAACGCATATTGTTTGCGCCATTTTGCACGAACTCATTCTGCGCGGCCATCGCGCACTGTTCTACAGCGTCCCGGATTTTCTTAAAAGTTTGCGCGATACAATATCCAATCCCGAGAAGACACAGGAAGAAATACTAAGCGAAGCCGCGCAGGTGAAGGTGCTCGCCCTGGACGACCTCGGCGCGGAGAAAACCAGCGATTTTACGATGGATCGGCTTTACTGGATCATCAACGAGCGCTATTGCAACAATCGCGCAACGCTGGTGACCACCAACTACAGTTGGCCCGATGATTTGGAAAAAGCCGTTGGGGCAAGAATCACTTCGCGTCTGGCCGAAATGTGCGAAAACATCGGCCCTTTCCCCAATGAAGACTGGCGCATGAAAAATGCCGGGCTAAAGAGAAGGATCAATTAGACAAATAGGCAGGCGCAAACATCGCCCCTGCGCTTGACCTCCTGAAAGTATCACCACAAATTAAGTGTTTCATTAGCCACGGACTTCAGTCCGGGGTTTGCGAGTTAACCTCCAATACCCAGCACTAAAAGTGCGGGGCTAATGAAGGATGATTCTTATTATTTATTGCCCCTCTTTTTGCATCTTGATCGTAATGCCTGAGATCACATTGCCTTTTGTTTGATAAGGAATATCGATCATTTTGTCTCGTGGCTTGCCTTTGCCTGATTGTTTCATCCACGCATTCATCACCTGCCAATATTGCCGTGCGGGTTTGAACTGCATTTCACTGATCAAAGGAATTGATGTTTGCGTCTGACTGGGCTGCGCGTAACCCTGCGCCTTAACTGTAAACTCCATCTTTGGCTCATAGCCATTATCAGCGCCTGGATCACCGCCATTCAGGTATCCAAAAACTCGAAACAAGTTAGCCAATGGCTTAATGCCATCCATGAGGAATTCGCCATTCTGATTTGTCATGGCGCGAATCGTCTTTGGCACCCCAACTTCTGAAATGGGAGTGAGCATTCCTTCCACCTGCGCGCCAGCAATGGGCTTTCCATCTTCATCCACAACGCGCCCTTTGATTGTGAGATCCGGCCAGGTGAAACTCAACCGCGCTGGACGCGGATTTGGCACGATGATCTTTGTCCGAACAATGCGTTCAGGGCCGCCCGGGATCACAGGCGGGCGCGTGGCGATCAGGTCGTATGTGCCTTCCATTACCTTATCAAATCCAAATTTCCCCATATCCCCTGTGACAGTTTTGCTAGTGATGGTATCGCCTACCAGCAAAACATCCACACCGCGCGGGCAATAGATGGCAGTTAAACCTTGCTCAACTTCCTCATAATGCTCAGGACTTACAGTATAAAGTTTCTGCCACTCCTCAGCAGTCGCTCCCATTGTTTCATCCTGGATAATTCCTTCCACTCCCCCAAACTGCTGCTTTTCAATCTCAGCCAGATATTCATTCAGTTTTGCTTCCGATAACTCAGCCGCCGGTTGGCTGGCGGGCTGGGTGCTTGATGTTGCTGCCGGATAATATTCCTGCAGCACCACCTCATACGGCTCACGATGGCGCAGAATGCGAACGATGGTAAAGTCATCCAGATACCAGAAATCCGTCACATGCTCAGCGCGTTTCTTGAACCATGTGTCGGCACTGGTCAGTTGCGTCTGGACGACATGCCAGGCGTTGAACGTGCCGGCGGGAACGGTCACCGATTCCTTGCCCTTGTTCTCCACGCGCACGCGATACGATGGAAAAATGTTGGACTTATCGCCGGCATTGCTCCAGTCGCACATCGTGAATTCCTTCGACTCGCCGGGTTTGACATTGAATTGCCGCAACAGGATGTTGGCCATGGCATAAGGATCGGGGCGCGTGTTCGGATCGAATAAACTACCCGACTCGAACGTGTATTCCTTCTTCATCTTCTCATCCTCAAAGGAAGCCAGTTGCCTCGCCTTATTTGCATCTATAACAAAGTGCATCTTGTTGGTCAGCGGCGTGCCGGATCCGGTGGAGTAGCGCACCGGGCGATGAGCCGCATCGCCCACAGCCACCGCGACCTGTTCCCCCTGCTTTGCCACGGCCACGATGCTCCCATCCGGTTTTTGTTTCACCCACAACTCGCTGGGCTGTTTGTAAAGCACGTGCTGATACCTGGCTTGCAGGATTAACTTTCCAGAGAAAGCATCCGATGTTGGCGAGGTTGCTTGAGCATATAAGAAAGTAGAGAAAAGCAGCGAAAAGAAAACAGCGAGAAAGGTTTTCATGGCAAGGTCACCTGTTCGTGATGATGGATAACTTTTGTGCGATCACAGGGCAACCATAGCGTTTTACTTTGCTATGTCAAGTGCTTTATATCGATATGTTTAAAAAATAAAAAAATGCAAAAAAGCTGTTTCATTGTGGTGCAGGCTGCCAGCCTGCAACCATCCCGCAATCTATTCAACAATTCCTCTCCTCCCCGCATAGCACCCGCGGCAGCGGCCAACTGTGGCCTTGCTGGGCGAGCAATTCCTGCGTGCTGTCGGGGCCCCAGGTGCCCGCTTCATAATTAGGAAAATCACTCGGGGCGCTGACCGCCCACACTTCCAGCACTGGCATGAGCAACCGCCACGCCGCATCGATCTGGTCCGCGCGCATGAACAGTGTGGCGTCTTTTCTCATAATATCCCACAGCAGTGTTTCATACGCATCAGGCGAGCGCGTCTTGAACGTCTCCTGGTAATTGAAACGCATCTGCACCGTCTGCAGGTGCATCTGCTGACCGGGATGCTTCGCCTGAAAGCTCAGAACAATTCCTTCATCCGGCTGGATGGAGATAATCAGACGCGAGGGATGCCACTCCAGTGTCGCCTCAATGGGAAATGAGCGATGCGGCACGGCTTTGAACTGAATGGCCACCTCGGAAACCTGGCGCGGCATGCGTTTGCCGGTGCGCAAATAAAACGGCACCTCCTGCCAGCGCCAATTATCCACCAGCAATTTCAGCGCAACAAAGGTCTCCGTCTGTGAATCGGGCGCGACACCCGCCTCCTCGCGATACCCCACGACCTTCTCGCCATTGATCCAGCCCGGCCCATATTGTCCGCGGACAACGGTCTGGTGCACCTGCTCATGCGTAATGGGGCGAATGGCATGCAGGACATCAACTTTCTTGTTGCGAATCTCATTGGCATCAAACGAAACCATCGGCTCCATCGCCACCAGGCAAAGCAATTGCAGCAGATGATTTTGCACCATGTCGCGCAGCGCGCCGGCATGCTCATAGTAGCCGCCGCGATGCTCCACGCCCAAATCCTCTGCCACGGTGATGCTGACGAAATCCACATAGCGCCGGTTCCAGATCGGCTCGAACATCGGGTTGGCGAAGCGCAGCGCCAGAATGTTCTGCACTGTTTCCTTGCCGAGATAATGATCAATGCGAAAGATCTGCTCTTCGTGGAAATGCGCCCCCAGGATGGCATTGAGCTGTTGCGCCGATTCAAGATCATGCCCGATGGGTTTTTCGATGACAATGCGGGCGCGCTCACGATCCTCCGCCAACCCGGCCTCGCCCAGGTATTTTGGAATTTCGCCAAAGAGCATCGGCGGCACGGCCATGTAGAAGATGCGATGCGCCTTGCAATTCCATTCCTCATCGAATTTGTCGCACTCGGCAGCGAGCGCCTTATGCGTGGACAGGTTGGTGAACTCTCCGCGCAAATAGTGGATGTGCTGAGCAAAATCCTTCCACGCAGTTGCATTGGCCGCGCCATGACCGGAGAATTTCTTCACGCCATCATACAGCCGCTTGCGCAAACTCTCATCCGTATGTTCCACATGGTCAACGGCGAGGATGGCGAAATGCGGCGGCATGGAACGATCAAGCGAGAGATCAAACATGGCGGGAACCAGTTTGCGCCAGGTCAGGTCGCCAGCCCCGCCAAAAATGACAAAGACTACGGGCGGCATCTGGTCGTTTTGATTCATGAATGCTTTGCCTAATGCTACATTTTATTTGAGTGGACACATGGCGCTCGCCACACATTTAATTCTAGTTTACTTTATTCGCGCCAATTGCGCAATAACGCCCCGCAAGAATGATTGAAGCGTTACATTTTTCTCGACAATTCGGAAAAGTGAAATATAGTACACATGATGGTTTTTAATATTCCCTCGAAAGGAGTAATCACCAGAAGAACATACGCAACGCAATCCGTCTATAAGACGGTACAATAATTGAGAGGAGCGGAGAAATGAAGAAGCATGGTTTTACGCTGATTGAGTTGCTGATTGTTGTGGCCATCATTGCCATTCTGGCCGCCATCGCCGTACCGAATTTCCTGGAAGCGCAGGTTCGCGCCAAAGTTTCGCGATCAAAATCCGATATGCGCACCCTGGCAACGGCTATCGAATCCTACACCGTCGATTACAACAAAGCGCTGCCTTCGCCGCTGCAGTTGAATTTCGCGGCTTGTGTCAATCCCCCTTATAGCTCTCGTCCGGGCGGAGCAGCCAGCTCGTATAGTTGCTTGGCGTTGCTCACAACGCCGGTGGCCTATACCACTTCCGTGCCGCTGGATGTATTCCGTGAAAAGGGCGGACGCAATCTGAATAAATCTGGCGCGGCGGCCACGGGGCGCAGCTATGAATACCAGTCCAACTGGTGCAACCCATATAACGGCGGCGGCCCAACGATTGCCTTGGAGCGCGGCTACACTTGGGTTTTGGGTGGATTAGGGCCCTCGAAAAATTATGGATTTGCAGGCCTGTTCAACATACTTACCAACATCAACACCGCCTCAACCACCTCGACCATCACTGTGTATGACCCGAGCAACGGAACCGTTTCCGAAGGCTGGATGATCCGCACAAACAAAGGCGTGTGGGACGGCGACAACACGAAGTAATTCTGACACATGATTCAACAGACCAAGGCCCATCGATAGTTTTCTTCATTGATGGGCCTTTCTTATTCCTCCGCATTGGGCTGGGAGGCTGCCTTGTTGGCCGATTTGGCCTTCTTCGGTTTGGGTTCAGGCGTGGTCAGCCGCTCCAGCAACACCCATTTTTCGTCGGCGGACATGGCCTCATATTTCTTGCGCAATGTATCCTTCTGCTCCGGCTTGAGCTGGCCCAATCGCTTAAAGGATTCCATCGTGGCCGCGGCGATGAGTTTCTGATTTTCACTGGCCACTGCGGCAGAATCTTCATCCCGCGGCGCTAACGCTATGGCTTGGTCTTTTTGCCCGGAAGCCTGCGGCGGATTCAGGAGAACGGCTTCGCCTTCCTTCAATCCTTTTATAACAGGCGCCATGATATTATTGTCCACTCCGGTTTCGATCATGCGCAATTCCGGCTGCGCCGCAGTGCCAACGAACACCGAGGCAAACCGGCCTTTGCGTTGAACAGACTGCACCGGCACATACAGCGCATCCATATATTGATCAATGAGGATCTCCGCCTTGCAACTCATGCCCGTGCGCAGAAAATCATTCTCACCATCTATCGCTACCTCAGCATTATAAACCTTCAGGTCGGGATTGAGCATGATGCTTTGTTGATCGGGCAAGGGAGCAATCTTCGTAATGCGACCGGTCAGGGTGCGCCCGGGCAGGGCATCCACGCGCAAACGCGCGGGCATGCCAATCTCAACTTTTTCCAAACTTGATTCATGAATCTTCACGCCCGCCACATAGACGTTCGAAGTGGGCAGGTAAATCAAGTCCTGGCGTTCGCGAACGAGTTGTCCCTCGGCCAGTGGCGGATCATCGGGATCGCGATAGACGCTCGTGGAATAAACGACCAGTCCATCGGCAGGGGCGATAATTTTTGCCTTGGCAATTTGATCCTCAATCCTCTTGAGTTTCTCTTTTTGCTGATCGTATTCGGATAATCTAGCCTTCAGGTCAGAATCGGCCTGAACCTTGTCTGCCGTGGCCTTGCTGGTGATGCGCTGCAATTCCATCGTGGCCTGGCTGACATCGCTTTCGAGTTGGGCCAGGGTGCGCTTATGCGTAAAATCCTGCAGCAGCAACAAATCGCCCTTGGATAGTTCCAGGTTCAGCTCGCATTTTTTTGCGGCCAGTTCATCGCTTTGCAAATCGCTCTGCGACAGATACTTCTCATCGAACAGCACTTTTGACCATCGCGCCTTTTCATTCGCGCGATTGAATTCCTCCTGCGCCAGCGTGATTTTGGCCTCCGCCTCGCGCAATTGGTTCGGAAACTCCCCCTTGTTGAATCGATCAAGGTCATGCTTGGCAAAATCCAGTTTTAGTTGAGCCAATTCGACATCGCTATCGGCCTGGTTCTTCGCCACGGCAGCATTCTCGCGCGCGCGAACGTAGGACGCTTCGGCGTTGAAAACCTGAATCTGCTGCTCCACGCGCTGATCCTTTAGCGCCGTGGCATCCAATTCAACCAGCAGGTCGCCCTTGCGCGCGCGCGTTCCCTCGGGAATGAGATACAGGATTGAATTCTTGCCTTCGAGTTGACTTTTGAGCACGAGTTGATCAGCTGACTTGATAATGCCGCTTTCG
>Ga0208826_1002844_pt1 | contig 12485 bp, 5 predicted proteins | sample AD_UKC115_MetaG_FD_184451 | JGI IMG/M metagenome (GOLD analysis project Ga0208826, IMG submission 184451) | Active sludge microbial communities of municipal wastewater-treating anaerobic digesters from Hong Kong - AD_UKC115_MetaG (SPAdes)... | ecosystem: Engineered > Bioreactor > Anaerobic >... | reverse complement strand
GAGGTCCCAGGCCAGGCGCGGCGCCAGCGTCAACGTGCCGCTGGCGACGAGCTTGCCCTGCGGTTGCAGCAGTGACAGGTCCAGCAGGCGCACCGTCTGCGGCGTGCCGCTGAGGTCCAGGTGCAGTTCGGCCAGGTGCCCTGGCGGGCCGAGGGACAGCGTGCCTTGGGCGCGATAGTCCGCGCTGCTGCCGGTGACGCTCAGCTGGCCGTGGCTCGCCAGCGCCTGGCCCGCGAGATCGGCCGGCAGGACCACATCCTTCCAGGCGATGTCCAGCGTCGCCGTGGGCGGCTGGGCGGCGAGGGCGATGCGGCCGCGCGCTTCCAGCTCGCCCGGCGCCGCGTCGCTGCGCAGGCGCAGCGGTTCCAGGCGCAGGGCGTCGTCGGCGTAGGCGAAGGCGAGCGGGTCGAACTGCACGCGGTGGCCGTTGAGGCCCAGCGCGCCCTCCAGGCGTCCGGCGCCGCCGCGGCCGCTGCCGTGCACATCCAGGCTCAGCGCGCGCAGGGTCGTGTCGGGCAGCAATGCGTGTGGATCGAAGGACGGTACGGCCAGGCGCGTGGTCCAGGCGAAGTCGCCGCGCGTGGCCGCATCGAGGTCGAAGTTCAGCGCTGCGGGTTCGCTGAGGGCCACACCCACCTGCACGCGCGCGCCGTCGCTGCGCGTGCGCACCATGCCCGCCACGCTGCGCTCGGCAAAGCGCCAGCGGAAGCGCGCCTCGCTGCCGCCGGGGAAGCCGACGGCGCTGCCGATCTGCGCGCTCACGTCCACTTCGCCGGCTGGCGCGCGCAAGCGGAAGTCCTTCAGGCCGATGCCCTCGGCCGTCCACGCGGCGCCAAGGTCGATCGTGTCGAACTCCACCAGGGTCTCGCCGTCCTTCACCAGGCCGCCGCCTGCGACGTGCAGGGCATCGAGGCGGATGGTGAGCGGCGCCACCAGCGAGATCGGCGCCTGGCGCGGCGGTCGCGGTTGCTGCGTGCGGGTATTGAGCACAAGGCGCGCGTCGTCCAGGCGCAGCGCGGTGATGTGCACGCGCCGACGCAGCAGCTCCAGCACGGCGAAATCCAGGTCGACGCGAGCCAGGCGCAAGGCCACGCCCTCGTCCTTCCAGCTCACGCGCTGCAGGCTGAGGCGCCGCCACAGGCTGCCCTGCACCTCGGCGATGTCCAGCCGGCCCTCGGTCACGGCGATGGCGCGACGCAGGGCGAAGCGCGCGCCGGCGGTGCTGCCGACCAGCCAGGCGAAAGCCGTCGCGAGCGCCAGCAGCAGCGCGGCCAGGACGATGAGGCTACGGCGCAGCCAGGGCTTCACAGGTCGGGTCCGATGACGAGATGCAGCTGCACGCCGTGGGCGTAGCGGTCGCCCACCGGCACGCCCAGGTCCACCCGCACCATGCCCACCGGCGAAAGCCAGCGCAGGCCCACACCGGTGCCGAGCTTGAGTTTGAAATCCGTGCCGGTGAAGGCGTCGCCGGCGTCGAGGAAGGTGGCGATGCCCCAGCGGGGGCGAAACCAGAACTCGTACTCGGCGCTGGCCACGGCGAGGTTCTCGCCGCCGATCACCTGCTCGGCCGTGCCGCCGTCGCGGCGCGCAATCGTGCGACGCGGCCCGATGGCCTGGTAGCCGTAGCCGCGGATGGAGCGATCGCCGCCGGCAAAGAAGCGCAGGTCCGGCGGCAGGGCGTCGAAGTCGCTGACCCAGCTTGCCCCGGCGCTGCCGCGCAGGATCAGGCGCTGGCGCGTGCCCAGGGCGTGCACCCACTTGGCGTCGGCGCGCAGCTGGGCGAAGTCGGTGTCGGCCAGGAGATCCTTCTTCGCCGCGCGTGCCACGATGGTGAAGGAGTAGCCCTCGCGCACGAACAGGGCGTCGTCGGCGCGCTTGCGCGTCAGCGCGGCCTCGGGAAACAGGATGGTGGAGTTGCCCTTGAGGTCGCCGAAGGAGAAGTCGCCGCTGACCAGGTGCAGGCCGAGGGTGCGCGTGAAGCCCAGCCACTGCCGCGTCTCGTTGGCCACCAGCGAGGCGGTGCGGGCCTGCGAGCTGCGCGTGTTCTCGTCCTTGTAGTTGGCGCCGAAGTTGAAGCTGCGGTCGTCCGGTCCGGGCAGCGGAATGCTGTACAGCGCCGACACGGTCTTCAGCCGCTGCGCGGCGATCACTTCGGTCTTGAACTTGTGCCCGCGTGTATTCATCCAGCGCCGCTCCAGGCCGCCGCGCAGACCGGCGCCGGTGTCGGTGCCGACGAACACGCCGCCGCTGTAGATACTGCGCTTGGCCGGCGCGAGGTGCACGCTGATGGGCACCACGCCGTCGCGGGCCTGCTCGATGTCCGGGCTGACCTCGACCAGGGCGAAGTAGTCGGCATCGGTGAGGCGCCGCTGCAGCGCGAGCAGGGCGTCCTGGCTGTAGTCCTCGCCCGCATGCCAGGGGATGTAGCGGACGAGGAAGCCCTCGGGGAACTGCGCGCCCTCGAAGCGCACACCGCCGAAGCGGTAGCGCCGCCCCGGTTCCCAGGCCAGGCGGATCGTCGCCTTGCGCGTGCCGCGCGAGACCTCCACCCGATGCTCGGTGATCTGTGCATCGAGATAGCCGCTGGCCAGCAGGGCGGCCTGGATCGCCGTCTTGCCGCGCTCGTAGGCGGCGTGGTCGAGCGCCTGGCCCGCGCGCGGCGCGAACGCTTCGAGCGCCGCCTGCACGGGCTTGAGCGCGCGCGCGGGGCCGTCCAGGCGCAGTTGCAGCGAGGCCACGGTTACCGGCTCACCGGGCGCGACGTGCAGCGCCACGCGCCAGTCTTCGCCGCTCTGCGTGAGCTCGCCCGTCACCGCGGCGTCGTAGTAGCCGTAGGGTTGCAGCGCCTCGCCCACCTGGGCGGCAGCGCGGGCGTACAGGCGCCTTACCTGCGCGGCGCTGACCTCGCGTCCTTCGTACTGGCTGAGTTCCAGCGCGCCCAGTGCCGCCGCTTTCAGCTCGCCGTCGACGCCGTCCAGCTGCAGGGCCAGCTTGGCGGCCCAGGCGTCGGCGGCGGTGAGCGTCGCCAGGGCGGCGGCGAGCAGGCGGCCACGGGGAAAGAGGGAAATGCGCATGCGTCCTGCGATCGTCGGCCCGTCGACGTTTATAGCAGGAGCGCCGCCCTCGCGGCAGGCATCGCGGCCGTGTTGCCGTGATGGCTTGCGGCGGCGTATTCCGTCCTCAGGTGCGGCAGGCGCCCTGGCCTGCGCTCCTGGAGTATTCCCGATGCTGTTCGCCCGCCGTCTCCTGCCCGCGCTGCTGGGCCTGGCCGTGTGCGCCCCCGTCGCGGCCGCCGACCGCGTGCTGCTCACGGCCCGCTTCGATCAGGAGCCGGTCGACCAGATGCTCGGTACCGGTGGGCCGGCGTGGCAGCAGCCGGTGCGCAATGACAATGCCTATGTGCGCCTGGCGCCCTTCGCCAGTCCGCACATCGAGTTCGTCGACAGCTCGACCTGCTGCGCGCAGGCCGCGGTGTTCGAGTTTCCCGGCGGCGAGGAAATCGCCCGGGGCACGCTGCGTGTGCGCGCCGACGTGTACTTCCCCGCGCCGGTGTCCGCCAGCATCGTCTCGCTGCGCGAGCAGGGCGGAGCGGCGGTGCGCTTCCTCGACTTCTACACCGGCACCCTGGTCAGCAATGGTAACGGCTGGCTCAACGTCTACGCCGGCTCCACCTACAGCGGCAGCCTGCTCTCGCCCGGCTACCCCATCGGCCGCTGGGTGCCGCTGGAAGTGCAGTACTCGCCCGACCTGCGCCGCGTGAGCATCCGCCTGGACAACCAGGCGGTGTGGTCGGCAACGGACTTCGCCCTGTCCACGGTGCGCGGTGTGGGCAGCCTGCGCATGGGCAGCAACGACACCGGCAGCGGCACCGGCAGTGTCATGCGCCTGGACAATCTGCGCGTGGAGCACTGCGCCGCGGCCGTGTTCGGCGATTGCCTCACGGTGGACGGCTTCGATCAGTGAGGCTCGGCCGGGCGCAGGACGACGCGGCGCGTCGTCCTGCGTTCAGCCCGCCTTCTCGCCCGACTGGTGCGCCACCCAGGCGCCGATCAGGGCGGAGACGTAGGGAATGCTCTGCGCGGCCAGGATGACCATCCACAGCTTGCCCTCGGTGTACTGGAAGCCATAGATCGCCATCATGCCGACGATGGCCAGCATCAGCGCGATGGCCATGAGCAGCTCCTCGCGCACCGAGGCGAAGGCGCTGGGACGCTTGGACAGGCGGCGGCTCTTGGCCGTGCGCACGAACTCGCCCTTCTTCTTCACCAGGCCCATGAAGATGCCGCGGGCGATGGCGTGGGACAGCGCCATGCTGGCGATGGAGGCCATCAGCGTGTCCTTCCATGAGCAGGGCACGCGCACGCGGTACAGCCAGATGCCGAACACCGCCTTGGCGACGAAGAAGCCCATGATCGGCACGAGGAAGAGCTGCAGCGGCAGGCTGAAGTACTTCGGCAGGCCCAGCATCAGCGCCGTCCAGGCCAGCGCCATCAGGGTGAACACCAGGTGCAGGGCGTCGGCGAACCAGGAGAACCAGCCGGTGAGGAAGTGGAAGCGCTGGCCGGCGCTGAGCGGGCCCTTCTTCGTCATCCAGTCCCAGCGGCCCTTGAGGATCTGCATGGCGCCGAAGGCCCAGCGGTAGCGCTGCGACTTGTAGGCGGTGAAGTCGGCCGGGGTGAGCCCGCGCCCCATGACCTCGTCCACGTAGACCAGGTCCAGGCCTTCCTGCATCAGGCGCAGGCCGAGTTCGGCGTCTTCGCAGATGGTCCACTCGCTCCAGGCGCCGGTGCGCTCCAGCGCGTCGCGCCGCACCATGGTCATGGTGCCGTGCTGGATGATGGCGTTGCGCTCGTTGCGGTGGTGCATGCCGATGCGGAAGAAGCCGTCGTACTCCCAGTTGGTCATGCGGCGGAAGGCGTTGTGCTCCCAGTCGCGGTGCGCCTGCGGGCACTGCACCACGGCCACCTTGGGATCGTGGAAGTGGCCGGTCAGCGCGCGCAGCCAGTCCGGGCGCACGGCGTAGTCGGCGTCGACCACGGCCACCACCTCGGCGCGCGGATCGGTCTGGGTCAGGCCGTAGTTCAGCGCGCCGGCCTTGAAGCCGGGCCAGGGCTCGAGGTGGAAGAACTTGAAGCGCGGGCCGAGCTGGGCGCAGTGCGCTTCGACCGGGCGCCACACCTCTTCCTTCTTGGTGTTGTTGTCGATCACCAGCACCTCGAAGTTCTCGTAGTCGAGGGCGGCGAGCGAATCGATGGTGAGGATCACCATCTCCGGTGGCTCGTTGCAGCAGGCCAGGTGGATCGACACGAAGGGCTGGCGTTCGCCCTCGGCCGGCGTCAGCAGGCGCCCCTCGCGCAGCCAGTAGCGCCGCCACAGCACCTCGGTGAACTCGAAGCCGTTGATCAGCAGGATGCCGATGATGGCCAGCTGCGCCGGCATCAGCACGATCAGCATGGCCCAGTCCACCGGATCGAGGTAGAAGGCGTAGGGCACGGTGGACGACCACACCAGCAGGCCGGCCGACAGCTGCAGCAGGCCGAGGAAGAACAGCCGGCCGGCGAGCTTGAAGCGGGTGAACTGCCAGGCGAACCAGCACATCGGCAGGAAGGCGACCAGCGAGGCCGCCAGCGCCTTCTTCGCCCAGGCGGGGTCCTCGATCACCGGGCCGACCATGGAGAACTTCGGGTTGCGGTCAGCGCCGAAGATGCCCCAGTAGGCTTCGGCGCGACCGCCGGTGGCTTCCTTCCAGGGCTGGTCGAAGGCCTCCATGAGGTAGTAGTCGAGACCGCGCTGGCGGGCCACGTTGAGCCACTCGCGGATGAAATGCGCCTCGTCGGCGATGGAGGGTTGGGCGAAGCGGCGACGGTCGCCGTTGCTGGGCCAGCCGATCTCGCCGATGACGATCTTCTTGTCGGGATAGGCCGCCCGCAGCTGCTCGTAGCGCATCAGCGCGTAGCCGATGGCGTCCTTGCGCGGCTGGTATTCCCAGTAGGGCAGCAGGTGCACGGTGATGAAATCGACGTGGCGCACCAGCTCGGGGTATTTCAGCCAGATGTGCCAGGGCTCGGCGGTGGATACCGGCTGCCGGATCGCCGCGCGCGCGCGGTCGAGGTAGCCGATCATCTGCTCCAGGCTCACGTCGTCGCGCAGCATGGATTCGTTGCCGACGATGACGCGGTCGATGTTGGGCCAGCGCCGCGCGGCCGAAATCAGCGCGTCCAGTTCCAGCTCGTTGTACTCGCGGCGGCGGTCGAGCCAGGCACCGGCCATGACATTGAGGCCGAGGTCGCGCGCCAGGCGTGGGATGGCGGCGCTCTCCAGCGAGGAGTAGGTACGCACGCGCTTGGCGTTGCGGGCGATGATGCGCAGATCGGAAGCGAGTTCGTCCTCGCTGGGGTAGCTGTTCTGCAGCGGGCTCTGGTAGCGCTGGAACGCGGAAAACGCCAGGCCTTCCGCCGGCCCCGACCAGTTGGCGATCTGCACCGGGCGGTTGATCCAGGCCCACAGCGCGACGTTGAGGCCGGCCACCAGCAGGGCGAGGAGGAGGGCGCTCCCGATCGACTTCCGGGGCGCGGCGGGCGCGGGCGTGCTCAAACGGGGAAACCTCGACAGGAGCGCCAGCGCGCCCCAAAAAAATGGCGAAAAACGCCGCGCAGGATAGCCCAAGCGTCGACGCCGTCACAATGCAAGCGCGGCCACCTGCGGCAGTTGCGCCGGGCACTGGGCGCCGCGGCTTCGGCGCGGACCCTCAGGGCGTGTCGGCGGGAGGCTTGGCGGCAACGCCGCGGGCGCGCCAGCGCTGCACCAGGATCGGCACCAGGGCCAGTGCGGCCAGGGCCAGCATCGGCGCCAGCACGCGCGGTTCGGCCAGAAGGTTCATGTCGACCTTGCCCTGCTCGGCGATGGTGTGGGCCAGGCCGGCGCCCAGGGCGGTCTCGAAGCTGGTCATGACCGCGCCGCCGCCCGCGGTGGTGAGGGTGAACATCCAGGTGGGGCAGCGCAGCCAGGCCAGAGCCACGGTCACGCCGCCGAAGGGAAAGAAGGGTACGAGGCGCAGGAAGAACGTGTAGGACAGGGGATGCGCCTGGTAGCCGCCGCGCAGGCGCTCCACCAGGCCCGGGGCGGCGCCGTGGCTGTGGTCGCCGAAGGCCGCGCGGCTAGCGAAGAACAGGCCGAGCGCCCCCAGGGTGAGGCCGATGGTGGAGAGCACGCTGCCCCACACCACGCCGAACAGCATGCCGCCGGCGAAGATGATGACCACGGCGCCCGGGATGCCGGTGGAGATGGCCAGCGCCATGGCCCCGATGTGCACGAGCGAGGCCAGTACGGGGTGGGCGGCGATCTGCGCCTGCAGGTTGGCCTGCTCGCCCGCCAGGTTCTGCGGGCTGAAGCGGTCGAGCACGCCCGACATCAGCAGGGCGATGCCGGCCGCGATGAGGACCAGCAGGGGCAGGAAGGAGCGCAGGCGTCTCATGGCGCGGCAGAAAAAAAGCGGGGCCGGTAGTGTACCGGCCCCGCAGGGGTTGCCGTCAGCGCGGACGGATCAGCGACAACTGTCGCTGTCGAAGCCGTCGCTGAAGAAGCGGTCCACCGCCAGCACCAGCACCTGGCCGTCGTGGTCGGCGCTGCGCGCCGCCGTGGCGGGGTTGGTGACTTCCGGGCCCGCCTCGGAGGTGTCGGCATTGCCGTGCGCATTGTCCAGGCGCACGAAGTCACGCCAACCGCGCCGCGACACGAGCGCGTGGTCCAGCTCCTGCACGTAACCGTCGAACATGAAGGAGTAGCGCGTGGCCGGGTCGGTGGTGAGGCCAGCATCGCACAGGGTTGGCGTCGTCACCGGCGCCGCCCAGTACATGTTGTCGGCCTGCACGGCCGTGCCCTTGATCTGGCCCACCACGTCGACGTAGCCGTCGGTGAATTCGTAGGCGTTGTAGTCACCCACGACCACGATCGGCACGTCCGTGTCGCCCACCACGTTGAAGCTGCCCGTGGTGACGGTGCCGCTGGCATCCTGCTGCGCGTTGCCCACACCCACCTGGGTGGCGCCGCTCTGCCAGCCATGCACGATGCCTGCGACCTGCTGCGCCTGCTCCAGGCGCTTGGGCCCGATGTAGGCGCGGGTCGGATCGCCCAGGCCGCTCAGCGAGCGGTTGTGGATGTTGAGCACGGCGAAGCGCTGGCCGTTGAACGTGCCTTCCAGCAGCAGCGGCGGGCGGTCGTTGAGCAGACAGGGCGGCGTGCCGCTGCAGTTGTTGGTCTGCGTGTTCTTGCCGATCTGCGTGACCTGACTCACCACCACATCGCTGCGCACCAGGAAGCCCACGTCGATGCCACCCACGTCGTTGCCCTCGATCAGGTAGGGCGTGTAGGTGAGGCTCGGATCGTCGTTGTGGATCTGGTCGGCCAGCGCCTGCAGCGAAGCGCGGTTCTCCACTTCCTGCACGCCGATCACCGCCGGGGCCTTGAGCACGGTGCGCACCTGCAGCGACAGCTTCTGCTTGCGGATGGTGAACTGCGCCGTGGTCGGGCAAACGTCCTTGGAACCCTGCGTGGTGCACTGGTCGGCGGAGCCGGAATCGGCCACGTCGTTGAACAGATGCAGCATGTTCTGCGAGGCCACGGTCAGCGTGCCTGACGCCGCATCGGGCACCGGCTTCACGGTGGCCGGCGCGCTGCCGGTCAGCGTGAAGGTGACCGGGTACAGCTCGTAGATCTCCGGCGCCGTGCCGCTCTGGTAGGCGCCGACGATGGCGGTGGAGCTGAAGGTCTGGCCCGCATTGACCACGATCGAGGTCGGCGCCGGCGGATAGCCCTGCGACGGGAAGAACTCGATGAGCTCCGGATCGCCGTCCCACACCGGCAGTCCGCCCACGCCCGGATAGGCGATGCCCGACTCGCGGAAGGGGCGCGGCTGCGTGTCCACCGTGGCGAAGAAGAAGCTCGGTGTGCCCGGGTGCGTGGCGTCGGCGGCGGCGCCGCCGTTGGTGCCGCCAGTCACGACGCCGTTCATGCTGACCAGCATGCTCTCCAGGCATTCCCAGTTGCCCGCGCCCGGACTGTTGGCCGGCAGCGTGCCGTGGCAGAAGCCGATGGTCGGGTTGGGCGAGGGCAGCGAGTTGTCGAGCACGATCGGCGCGATCGGCGTCGCCGTACCCGTGACCTGGTAGGTCACGCTGCCGGAGAACTCCGTGGTGCCGCTGAACTCGACGATCTTGCCGGTCACGGTGACCACGTCGCCCACGTTCACGGCCGGGTTGGAGTTGGTGCCGGTGAACACGATGATGCCGTCGGAGGTGTCGGGGTTGCCGTCACCCACCGGATCCTGGATCACGAAGCCGTTGGACTTCTTCGCCGTCACCACGTTGCCCACGGTGGTGTAGATCTGGCCGTTGCCGGCGTAGGGCGAGGCCAGGCCGTCGCCCTGGATCTGGCCGATGCGCAGCGGTGCCGCGGTCACGCCCAGCGTGATGGTGCCGGAGGCTGTGCGGCTGAGCGAGTCGCTCACCGACACCGGCAGGGACTTGCTGCCCGTCGCGGTGCCGCTGGATACCGTCACGTCCAGGCCGAAGACGTTGTCGCCGGCCGCGCCGTCACCGTGCGCGCCGTCGTCGAACAGGGGCGTGCCGGCGGCGCCGCCAATCGCGCTCGTGTCCACCGTGACCGCGAGGCTGCTGCTGGCGGGATTCGTACCCGGCGCCACCGTGACCGCGAGGTGGGTGGTATTGCCGGCGGGGACCGAGGCCGGCGCGGCACTGGCCGCGCTCACTGTCGGCGAGGTGGGCGTCAGCACGGTCAGGGCAATGCTGCCGCTGCCGCTGCGCGATTCACCGTCGCTCACGCTGAGCGGCAGCGACTTGCTGCCCGGAGTCGCGGCCGCATCAATGGTGACGTCGAGACCGAATTCGTTGTCGCCCGCGGCGCCATCGCCGTGCGCGCCGTCGTCGAACAGGGACACGCTGCCGCCGTTGATACTGGACAGATCGGCGCTCACCGTCAGCGCGGTGCTGGGCGGATTGGCGCCGGGGATCACCAGCGCCTTCAAGTGGGTGGTGTCCGTTACGGCCACCGACGCCGGCGTGGCCGTGCCCGAGACGCTCGGCGGCGTGGCGCCGGCCGTGACGTCCAGCGCGATCGAGCCCATGCCGCTGCGCGCCTGCGCATCGCTCACCGCGATCGGCAGCGAGTAGCTTGCCGCCGGTGTCGCGCCGCCCACCGTGATGTCGAGGCCGAACACGTTGTCGCCGGCCGCGCCGTCGTTGTGCGCGCCGTCGTCGAACATCGGCGTGCCGGCCGCACCGCCCACTGCGCTGGTGTCCACGGTCACGGCCAGGCCGCTGCTGCTCGGATTGGTACCCGGTGTGACGGTGGCGCTGAGGTGGGCGCTGCCGCCCGCCGTCACCGTGCCCGGCGTGGCGCTGGCCGCGCTGAAGCTCGGCGAGGTCTGCTGCAGGATGGTAAGGGCGATCGACGTGCCCGAGCCGCTGCGCATCTCGCCATCGGTGACCGTCAGGGCGAGCGATTTCGCGCCGGGTGTCGCACCGGCATCGACGGTGAGGTCGAGGCCGAAGACGTTGTCGCCGGCTGCGCCGTCGTTGTGCATGCCGTCATCGAACAGCGGCGTGTTGGCCGCGCCGTTGATGCTGGTGAGGTCGACGTTCACCGCCACGTCCGTGCTGGTCGGGTTGGTGCCCGGCCTCACGGTCGCGCTGAGGTGCGTGGTGCCGCCCGGCAGCACCGAGTTCGGCGATGCCGTGCCGGTGACGGAGGGGTTGGTGGGTGAACAGTTCGTCGTGTGCGAACCAAGGCCGCTGAAAGTATCGACAGCGAAACCATCCCATTCGATGGCAGGGTCAAAGACATTGGTGCCATCTGGATCGCCAGCGCAGACTGTGCTCTTGCGTCGGATGGTGTTGTCGGTTGTGTTCGTCGGGTCAACACCCCAACCTGCTGCTCCGGGATCGAAACCAATTTGACCGATGACATCGACCTTGGTGGCACCGCCTTTTAACAGCACGACTGCATCGTTGCCGTTGTAGGTCAGTGAGGAGCTCAGTTGGTTTGCAACGCTAGTTACGGCTGTGGATGCCGAATTGTTGGCAATCACGAACGTGGCGCCCGCGGCGATGGTGCCGCTCAGATTGATCGCTGTTTGGCCGGTCGAAGCACCGTTAACGTAGATCTGAACCTTGTATTGACCTACTGACAGGTCGATTGGCGCCGCTGTGCCGTTGTAGATTTCCAACGCCTTGTTGTTGGAACTCCCCTCCACATACTCGGAGAAGAACAAGTCTGCTGGCGCCGCTTCGGCCGCCATCGTGAACATGCTGGCAACCAAAGCCGGCATCCACGCGCCACATCTACGCTTCATCGGATTTTCCCCTGGGCACGAACTCGACTCGCGGCACCTCGCAGAGGTGCCGCTCCAATTTCCCACCGACCTGACCGGCGCCTGCCGGACGATTCCCTGCCGGCCCCGGGCGGGGCCGCGCGACGTTCCCTTCGTCGCCGGGACGGGCGGCCCGCAGGGCACGCCCGGTCGAACGAAGGGCGCAGGCTAGCACGCCGGTTTGACGGTTTCATGTAGCGCCGCACGGTGGCGAATGTGACGCGCTGTGACGTGCCGGACCGGGCGCCGCGACCGGCACCGAGGCGGCCGCCGGGGCGGTGGCAGGAGGGCGATCGGCGGTTCGGATCGGCGGCCGCGATCTGCGTGCGGGATCGGGGGCGCGCCGGCGGCCTGGGCCGTCGGGCGACGGCGTCGCCTCAGCGCGGTCCGCCGGCGCCGCCGCCGGCGCGGGCGTAGATCGTCACTTCCTCGCGGTCGTGGTAGAGCTGCTTGCCGCGCCAGTGCAGGCTGCCGCCGGCGGCGGCGAGGCTGTCCTGCAGCACGGCCAGGCAGGTCTGCACTTCGGCCCAGCGCTTCTTCATCGGCAGCTTGAGGTTGAACAGGGCGTGCCGGCACCAGCCCTCGGCGAGCCAGGTGGCGATGCGCTCGGCCACGCGCCGCGGCTGCTCCACCATGTCGCACACCAGCCAGTCCACCGGCTTCTTCGGGCGGTAGCGGAAGCCGTCTTCGCGCAGGTGCGTGACCAGGCCGCTGGCCATCAGCGACGGCGCCATCGGGCCGTTGTCCACGGCGGTGACGCGCAGGCCGCGGCGCACCAGCTGGTAGGTCCAGCCGCCGGGGGCAGCGCCGAGATCCACCGCGGTCATGCCAGGCTGCAGCCAGCGCGTGCGCTCGTCGGCATCGAGCAGGACGAGGAAGGCCTCATCCAGCTTGAGTGTGGAACGACTCGGCGCCTCGGCCGGAAACTTCAGGCGCGCAATCCCCTGCGGCCAGGGAGCAGCGTGCGCGATAGCGCCGGCTGCGAGGTGGAAGGACGTCTCGTTCGCGGCGAACAGGTGCAGGCGGCGCGGCGCGCGGGGGTCGAGCAGGTGCTCGCGCCGCAGCGCCGCGCGCAGGGCGTTCTCCAGGCTGGCGCACA
>Ga0208826_1002843_pt1 | contig 12486 bp, 10 predicted proteins | sample AD_UKC115_MetaG_FD_184451 | JGI IMG/M metagenome (GOLD analysis project Ga0208826, IMG submission 184451) | Active sludge microbial communities of municipal wastewater-treating anaerobic digesters from Hong Kong - AD_UKC115_MetaG (SPAdes)... | ecosystem: Engineered > Bioreactor > Anaerobic >... | reverse complement strand
TTTTTCGGGTAACGGACAGATGCAAAAAAATGACTTCTGTTTATTATAACAATTCAGGTATTGTTGCCATTTTGGGAAATACCTTAGTTAATATTTCATCCATTTCCACAATTCTTTCCAGGTAGCTTTTTTACCATACATTAAAATGCCAGTACGATAAATTTTCCCTGCTAACCAAGTAGTACCTATGAATGAAAGAATTAAAATGACCAGTGACAGCAAAATTTCCCACGTTGCTACTCCGAACGGTAAGCGAACCATCATCACAACTGGAGAAGTAAAAGGAATCAAGGAACACCAGAAAGCCAGTGGTCCATCAGGATTTTGCGTACTGTAAATGGCTGCATAAATGGCAAAAATAATGGGCAACGTAAGAGGTAAAGTAAATTGTTGTGTATCGGTTTCAGCGTCAACTGCCGAACCTACGGCTGCAAAAAGTGAAGCATATAGCAAATAACCTCCAATAAAATAAACTATAAAAAGAATGATAATTTGCATAAAATCAATACCTTGTAACATTTCAAGGAAATAATTTATCCCATTTTCAGCTCCTGAAGAAGAAACTGCCTGATTCACAATCTGTTCATTTTTTATTATTTCATTCGATTGTGAAAGTGAATTAAAATCAATATTTGTATTAAATAAACTTCCAGCAATGCCTACAATTGCTAATGTCAAGATCATCCAGATAAAAAATTGTGTCAGTCCTACTAAAGCAATGCCAATGATTTTTCCCATCATAAGCTGAAAAGGTTTCACCGATGAAATGATAATTTCCACAATGCGGTTGGTTTTTTCCTGAATAACGCCATTCATTACCTGTGAACCATAAGTCAGAATAAAGATATAAACCATCATGGCTGAAAAGATGCCAATGGCAATGGCTAATTCTGTGGAACTTAACTTTTCTTCGCCTTTTTCATTCCAGCGGACGGTAGCAATATCAATTTTTTGATTAGTATTTTCAATAATTTTTTCTAAATCAGGAACATTGTAATTTCTTAATTTTTGCTCTTTTACATAATCATTTAATAATCCAGCAATATAGTTTTTTGTTTCTAAATTGATTTGTTTTTCAGAATAAAGCGTTGCTGCACTTGAATTTTCAGACAAATCACCTGTGATGACCAATACGCCTGCCAATTCTTTATTTTTATTTGTGTTTTTTTGAATTTCGTTCAAAGGTTTATCAACAAACTCAAAAATATACGAATCATTATTTTTTAAGGCTTTTTCATATTGATGGGTTCTGTCAATCACCAAGATATGTTTTTTTGTTTCTGTTTTTAAAGTAGATAACCATAATGGAACAATGATTAATGCTGCAAAAAGTAATGGTGTTAAAAAAGTAAGAAGCAAAAACGAACGCTTCATTACGCGAGTTGTATATTCACGGCTGATAATCAATTTAATTTTATTGGGCATAACTGAAAAGATGTTTGGAAAGTTCAATAATGGTTTGTTTTCAAAAATTTAGTTCAGTCCTTCTTTTTGTACAGTTTCGATGAAAATATCATTCATGCTTGGCAATAGTTCTTCGAACGCTACGATTTCTGTTTGTTGCATGAGCTCAAAAAGTAAAGCATTATTATTCCCATCTATTTGCTTTTTTATAATACTTTCTATCATTCCCTCTTTTTGAGTTTGTGAAATCAGCTTGAAATATTCATTTTCTCTAATTGGTTGCAAAGAGCGGATTCTAAAAGTCCTGCTTGAATAAGAAGCTTTGATATCAGTTACTTTTCCCTGTAAAATGATTTTAGCTCGATGAATTAATGAAATATTTTCACAAAGTTCTTCTACCGAAGCCATGTTATGTGTGGAAAAAATCACCGTTGCGCCATTGTTTTTAAGTTGTAAAATTTCTTGTTTGATAATGTCTGTATTGATAGGATCAAATCCGCTGAAAGGTTCATCTAAAATCAATAATTTCGGTTGATGAAGAACGGTGATGATAAATTGCACTTTTTGTGCCATTCCTTTTGACAGTTCTTCTACTTTCTTGTCCCACCACGATTGGATTTCAAATTTTTCAAACCAGTATTTTAAAGCTTTCAATGCCTCACTTTTTTTCATTCCTTTCAATTGAGCAAAAAACAAAGCTTGTTCACCTACTTTCATTTTCTTATACAAACCTCTTTCTTCGGGCAAGTAACCCAATAACACTATATCATCGTCTTTTATCATTTTTCCGTTTAATCGAACTTCGCCGCTATCGGGAGCAATCATTCGGTTAATAATCCGAATTAGCGTTGTTTTACCAGCACCATTTGGTCCCAATAAACCGTAAATTGAATTTTCAGGAACATGCAAGCTGACTCCATTCAGAGCCAATTGATGATCGTATTTTTTGACAACATTTTCTATTTCAAGAAAAGCCATAAAGACATATTTTATAAATTTATTTTTAGAAAGCTTATTAACTAAAAACAACCAGTAAAAAACAAGAAGGAAAAATCAAAATACTTCATTTTAATTTCCCTTCATCAAAAAAGCTATAATAATTGCCACGTGCAATAATAATGTGATCTAAAAAAGTGATGCCTATAGCTTCGCATCCTTTTTTAATCTGAAAAGTAATTTTTTCATCATCTGGGCTTGGGCGATTTTGTCCCGAAGGATGATTATGAGCGATGGCAAGAGCTTGAGCTGATTTTTGAAGAGCAGTTTTAAGAATCAAAGGCACATCGACTATGGTTTGTTTGGTGCCACCTTGTGTAAGTCGAAAAACTTCCATTACCTTATTGGCAGCATTGAGAATAGCAACCCAGAATTCTTCATGGGGCAAATCAATCAAAATAGGTTCAAATAGTTTGAAAAGATCATGGCTGCTGGTTATTTTTTCCCGTTCGATAATTTCACTGGTTTTTCGCCTTTTAGCCAGTTCAAGAGCAGCCATAATGGTGACCGCTTTGGCAGTGCCAATTCCTTTAAATCGTTTACAAAGGTCGTTTATGCTGAGCTGTGCCAGTTCATTCAAATTATCTTTGCACTCATGCAAAATTCTTCTTGATAATTCCACTGCACTTTCGTTTTTATTGCCTGAACTAATAAGAATAGCCAGTAATTCTGCATCCGAAAGACTTTGAATGCCTTTTCGTATCATTTTTTCACGTGGTCTGTCTTCTTCAGCCCATTCTCGAATGGTTAATTTTTTTTCTTCCATTCTTTTCCTTCTAAATCCTTCTAAAATAGAATTCCAATTTTACGGTTAAAAAAGTAAAAATTTCCAGATCAGAAAATCGGAAGTAAAATTACAACCATTTTTTGAACTTGCAAAAATTTCAAGTTCCTTCCATGGTTGAAAAATTAACTTATTGTAGTTCAACAAGGTAGGAGGAAAGTGAAAAATAAAAAACATTAAAAAACCATTGGCCTTCTTTTTTTCAGGAGGTCAAATTCGATTCTTTCCGAAGAACTTCTTTTTTAATTTAGGTTCAAGGCAATAAATTGTGTGTTATTTACTTTTTGAACTCTGTAAGAAGAAGCAAATTGAAGAATTGTCTTAATGGTCTTTTTTTGCGGATGCAGTTCAAACCCACCAACAGTGAATGAACTTTTACTCACTTTAGTTTTTTTCTTTGAAGTAGAATCTTTTTGCATAAGCATATTGTTTTTAATTTAATTCTAAAAAAGAAACGTATAGTTATGCAAAAAAGTATATTAAGATAAAATTAAAATATGCAAATTCGTTTCTTTCCCTTTCCTTTAATTGTTATATCGAACTTAATTTTTATTTCTTTGAAAAATTCTCTACTTCAACTTATTAGTTCTTCTTTTTCAGACCATTTTATGTAATTGAAAACGTTCCAGTAATATCTCTTTAATTAAATCGTCCAAACATCAATTTCTTCAATAAACTTTTCTGGTTAAGAATATCACATATTCAATTGTTTTAGTGAATTCCAACCCTGGGCTTTAAGCTGAATTTCTTCGCCTTCACGGCCAATCAAATAATATCCCATTTCTGGTTTTGTAATATAGCCGATGATGTTAACATCTTCCATCATGACAATTTTATCATAATCATTCAGCGAAGTCGTGAAAACTAACTCGTAATCTTCACCACCATTTAAAGCTGCAGTTACTACGTTCAGGTTCATTTCTTCAGCCATTTTTGCCGTCTGATAATGAATAGGAATTTTGTCTTCATAAATTCTGCAGCCAACATTACTTTGTGTGCAAATATGCATCAATTCAGAAGACAATCCATCTGAAATATCCATCATAGCAGTTGGTAAAACTTCCTTTTCTCGTAATACTCTGATAATATCCTCCCGAGCTTCAGGTTTTAATTGTCGTTCTAATAGGTATTCGTAACCTTCAAAACGTGGTTGGGATTGCTGATTTTCTTCAAGAACCATTTTTTCTCGTTCCAACAATTGCAAACCCAAGTACGATGCACCCAAATTGCCTGAGACACAAATCAAATCATTTACTTTAGCACCATTGCGATATACAATTTTATCTTTTTCACCTTCACCAATACAGGTAATGCTGATGGTGAGACCGGTCATTGAAGTAGAAGTGTCGCCTCCTACTATGTCAACGCCATAATTTTCGCAAGCTAATTTTATTCCTTCATATATCTGGTCTAAATCTTCAACTGAAAATCTTTTGGAAATACCTAATGAAATGGTAATTTGTTTTGGTTCACCATTCATTGCATAAATATCCGAAAAATTAACTACAGCAGCTTTGTATCCCAAATGCTTTAAAGGAACATACACCAGGTCAAAATGAACACCTTCTAGTAAAAGATCAGTGGCAACCAAAACATATTTATTTTTGTAATCGAGCACTGCTGCATCATCTCCTACACCTTTTATGGTAGAAAGGTTCTTAATTTTACAGTTGTCCGTTAAATGATGAATCAAACCAAATTCACCTAATGTAGAAATTTCAGTTCGTGGCATATATGATGGAAATAAAAAATTTGTAATTTACGATGAAGAGAGAAAGAAATAGTGCATTAAAAAATTTAGGAAATTTTATTTATATTATTTGATGAAACAAAGATATTCAATTTCCTTTTCTTGTCAAAAGATTGAGAATATATTCTCAATTTATTCATTATCAATAATTTTATAAAATTATCTTTTATTATCTTTTTTAATACAGGTAATGAAATTAATAGCAAAAATATAATTTTCATTGCATATATGATAAAATTTATAAATGTAAAAATATTTAACAATCACCTGTTTACATTTAGATTTTTGTTTGTTTAAATCTTTTACGACAAAGAGTATTAATTGGCAAATTCAAAAAAGGAATTTTTATTTTATATTGCTTAAAGGGAAGCTTTTATCCATTAAATAATTTTCATTATTTCTTTTCACTGTACAACATTCCGTATAAGCATCGTGCTCAAAAAATAAGATTTGTTCCTTTTCTACAGCTTCTTCCAACAAAAGTTGTTTTTCTTCCATCGAAGTCACAGGATATGTATCAAAAGCTGAAACCCAAGCCAAAGGAATGGCAGGAGCTACAGGAATAACATCTCCAACATAAATTAAAGTCTTGTTATTATACTGAATATAACTGGCTAATTGACCAACTGTATGTCCATTAAAAATTCTAATTTCAATTTCAGGACAAAATTGAAAATTATTCTCAATCAACTGTAGTTTGCCAGCTTCATTTACTGGCTGCATATTTTCAAGAAAATAGGAATCACCTTCACGAACATTAGGATGTAAAAAATTTTCCCATTGCGTTTTTCCAATCCAGTGCGTAGCAAGTGGGAAGGTCATCATTATTTCCGTTCGATTTTGGTTATAATAAGTGCATCCACCACAATGGTCAAAGTGCAGGTGAGTGAGAATGACATCAGTGACCTCTTTGCAACTGTATCCCAATTGATTTAATTCCTTTTCAAAGTTAACAATTCCCTTGAAATCATAATATTTTAAGTAATCTAATTGTTTGTCACCGGTTCCGCTGTCGATAATGATAAGTTTGTTCCCTGTATCAATGAGTAAACAACGCATGGCAAGGGTACAAAAATTTTCTTCATTGCAAGGATAGCGTTTTTGCCATACTTTTTTGGGAACTACGCCAAAAATAGCTCCCCCATCACAATGAAAAGTACCTGCTTCTATTTTGTAGATTTTCATAACGATTGCGATTTTTCATTTCGTAATTTCTTACTACTTTTGTAAGTTGATAATAACCTACAAAGTTAAAAAATAGTTTGATTTATTGATTCATCAGCATGCAACGAGTTCATTTTATAGCCATTGGTGGTGCAGCGATGCACAATTTAGCCATTGCTTTGAGTAAAAAGCCTAATTATTTTGTTACTGGTTCAGACGATGAAATTTTTGAACCTTCTTTATCTCATCTGAAAGAACATGGATTATTGCCTGAACAATTAGGATGGTTCCCTGAACGAATTCACAAAGGATTGAGTGCTGTTATCGTTGGAATGCATGCTAAAGCCGATAATCCTGAATTATTACGAGCAAAGGAATTGGGATTAAAAATATATTCTTTCCCCGAATATTTGTATTATCAAACACGTAGCAAAACACGAATTGTAGTAGGAGGAAGTCATGGTAAAACCACTACTACCGCTATGATTTTATATGTTCTTCAAAAATTAAAGATTAATGCCGATTATATGGTAGGAGCTCAAATTGAAGGCTTTGATAACATGGTAAAATTATCCTACGAATCGCGCATTGCTGTTTTCGAAGGTGATGAATATTCAACATCTCCGCTGGATCCGCGACCTAAATTTCATTTATATCAACCTCATATAGCTATATTAACAGGTATAGCATGGGACCACATCAATGTGTTTCCTACTTTTGAAAAATATGTAGAACAATTTAAAAAATTTACTGATCTTATTGAATTTCAAGGAAGATTAATTTATTTTGAGGGAGATGATAATCTGAATAAAATAGTTCAACATTTAAGACCCGATATAGTGACATTTCCTTATAACACTCCACCTTATGAAGTAAGAAATGGTATCACTTATTTAATTACTAAAAAAAGAGAAGTTCCTTTAAAAATATTTGGTGAACATAATTTGCAGAATTTAACGGCTGCTCGTATTGCTTGTCATCAAATAGGCGTAAATGACGAGGATTTCTATACAATAATTTCTGATTTTCCTGGAGCTTCTAATCGTTTACAAAAAATAGCAGAGAACCATCATGTTACTGTTTTTAAAGATTTTGCACATTCACCTTCTAAACTGAAAGCTACAATTAAAGCAGTTAAACAACAATATCCAGATAAAAAATTGATTGCTTGTATGGAGTTGCATACTTTCAGCAGTCTAACCGAAGATTTTTTGCCTCAGTACTATGGAAGTATGAGTGAAGCAGATATTGCATTGGTGTATTATGATCCAGAAGTAATTAGGCAAAAACAATTGAAAGAATTTTCTCCAACAGATGTAAAAAAAGCTTTCAGAAAAGGAGTGGAAATATTTAATAAAAAAGAAGATTTACTGACAAAATTGCATGAATTGAATTATGAAAATACCGTTGTTTTATTTATGTCGTCCGGAAATTTTTCGGGCATAAATATAGAGGAACTAGCTAATGAGCTAATAGAAAATCAGTAAGATATAAATATTTTCCTATAAAATTTGAAAGGGGGGAATAAAAATTTATGACCGAAAAACAAAAATTATTAGATCAAAGATATATGAGAATGGCTCGTATCTGGGGAGAAAATTCATATTGCAAAAGAAGAAAAGTAGGTGCTCTATTGGTGAAAGATAAAATGATTATTTCTGATGGTTATAATGGAACTCCCTCTGGTTTTGAAAATGATTGTGAAGATGAAGAAAACAATTCTAAACCATATGTTCTTCATGCTGAGGCAAATGCAATTACCAAAGTAGCTCGTTCACATAACAGTAGCGAGGGGGCAACGCTTTATGTAACTGCCTCACCCTGTATGGAATGTGCAAAATTAATTATTCAGGCAGGAATCAAACGGGTAGTTTATGGAGAACAATATCGAATTACTGATGGCATTGAATTACTTAAACGGGCAGGGATAGAAGTAGTGTTTATTGAAATATAATTTTAGTTGTGAATTTTTTATAAAAATTTAAAGATTTCTGATAACTAACAATTTAATAAAAATAATTAAAGTAACTATATATGAACAAAAATAAATTATTAGCGCCTTTTATAGTTTTTGTAGCAATAATTTGTGGTTTGCTTTTAGGTAATATTTTAGCAAGAAGAGCTTCTAATTTATCAGTTGATACTTTGTTCTCTGCAATAAAACCACATTCAAAAATTGATGAATTGTTTTCCATCATTGATTCAAAATATGTGGATACACTGGACGTATATCAGTTAACCGAAGCAACGATGGTTGACATTGTTTCAAAGCTGGATCCACATTCCGTATATATTCCTGCCGAAGATGTTTCAGATGTTAATAGTGAGCTCGAAGGGCATTTCAGTGGAATTGGTGTACAATTTAATATTCAAAATGATACGATTATGATTATTTCTGTTATTAGTGGCGGACCTTCTGAAAAAGCAGGTTTGTTGGCAGGCGACAGAATAGTGGAAGTGAATGATACAGTTTTTGTAGGAAAGAACATTACGAATGAAAAAGTAATGAAAAAATTACGTGGTCCCGCTGGTACAAAAGTAAAACTCGGCATTCGTCGTTATGGAACACCAGAAATCCTTTATTATGAGATAATAAGAGGTGAAATACCTGTTAATTCGGTAGATATTGGTTACATGATTCAGCCTCAAATTGGTTTTATCCGAGTAAGTAAATTTGCTGAGACTACTTATACCGAATTTTTAAATACTATTGCCGGTTTAAAGCGACAAGGTGCTAAAAAATTTATTGTAGATTTACGTGAAAATAGCGGGGGTTATATGGATCAGGCTATTCAAATGGTCAATGAATTTTTGCCTGCCAACAGATTAATTGTTTATGCTCAGGGAAGAGCTTACAAACGTTTTGAAGCATTCTCGGATGGTAAAGGTAGTTGTATTCATGAACCATTGGTAATATTAATCAATGAGTTTTCAGCTTCAGCCAGTGAAATTTTTGCTGGTGCCATTCAGGATAATGATAGAGGAACAATTGTAGGAAGACGTTCTTTTGGTAAAGGACTTGTACAGCAACAATTTACTCTTTCGGATGGTTCTGCTGTTCGTTTAACAGTGGCAAGGTATTATACTCCTTCTGGACGCTGTATACAGAAACCTTATGAATTAGGAAAAGTTGACCAATATGAGAAAGATTTTTTAAATCGTCTTATTCATCCAGATATTAATTATTCAGACAGCACTCAAAAAATAGACAGTTTGAAATACAAAACTGTTGGTGGTAGAATTGTTTACGGTGGTGGTGGTATCATGCCTGATGTTTATGTGCCATTGGATACTACTGGCTATACGCCTTATCTGAATAAAGTGATTAATTATGGATATCTTTACCAGTATGCTTTTTTATATACAGATCAGAATCGCGGAAAATTATCAACCTTCAAAAACTGGCAACAAATGGAAAAATATTTAAATACTCAACCACTCTTAGAGAATTTTGTTCGTTTTGCTTTAACAAAAGGTGTACCTGTCAATAAAAAAGAAATTAACATCTCCAAAGATATTATCTTAACACAATTAAAAGCTTACATTTCAAGAAACATTCTGGGAGACGAAGGTTTTTATCCTTTACTTTACAAAAATGATAAAACAGTCGAGAAAGCTCTTGAAGTATTAAGTAAAAAATAACTTTTAAAGAAATTTTGTCCTTTTGTTCAACAGTTTGTTATTTGTTAATTTTTAAACACATAGTGCTATATAATAAAAAAAGATTATTAAAAATAGTGTAGATGATATTCTTACGGTGCAGGGTAATCAGAAAAAACTATTGGAGGAGATAGAAAGCCGTTTCAAACATCAAAAAGCATAAATGAAACAATCAATAAAGGGCGTGGATGTATAAAAAATCATAAGTGTGAAATAATAACTGATTTGAGATATTTGTGTAGTGGTGAGACTTGGAAAGAACTAAAAACCATTTATGATTGTTGGAAAATTAAATGCGTCGACCCTGAAATTCACTGCGAAAAATTTGTTTTTTAAAAAACAATAACTATATTTGCAATTCCTTATCATACACAATTGTTTAACTTTAAATGAATATGCCTATTGCTAAAAATTACTCCTAATCAATAAAATAGAAGTAATGGAATCTTTACATCAACTTACTGATGATAAATTGGTAAAATTGTATAAGGAAGGCAATAATAAAGCATTTGAAGTATTGTTATCACGATATCAATCAAAAGTTTATACTTATATTTATTTGATTGTTCGTAATAAGGAACTTGCCGAAGATATTTTTCAGGATACTTTCATTAAAGCTATTGCTACCATTCAACAAGATCGTTATGTTGAGAGTGGTAAATTTTTGGCATGGGTTAATCGCATTGCCCATAATTTGATAATAGATTATTTTCGTCACAAAAAAAATGAAAATACTTTTTCCATTGAAGGAATGGCAACTGATTTACTGAATAGTGCCAAATTTTCTGAAAAAAGTACAGAAGATATTATTTTAAAAGAACAGATACTTGTTGATGTTATCTGCCTTATTGATGAATTACCTATCACTCAGCAAATGGTGGTAAAAATGCGTTTTTTTGAAAATCTGAGTTTCAAAGAAATTGCCGAAAAAACAAATGTTAGTATCAATACTGCTCTCGGACGAATGCGATATGCTCTTATTAATATACGCCGTTTAGCAAAAAAGAAAAATGTGTTGCTGGAAATCAAGTAAGAAAAGATATATAGGTTAAAAGAGCTGTCAAAAGTTACGACCTTTTCTTATCTCACTTCAAATTTATACGGCAAATTTATATTGCTGAATTGGATTCAGAATTGTTAAAGGAAATTCGCCGTGTTTTTTATCTTTTCTATTTAGAAAATTAGGTATTGCTTACAAAAAATTGTACTTTCTTATTTTGTTGCTCTGTGAAGCTTCAAAAATGTTTTTTTAATGTGCTACTTTTTCGATTGGCGAATTGTAAATATACTATATATTCCAGAGGAAACTCACTTTTGAAATCTTTTTTCTATTTCTTCCTCTGAAATAACAATTATGATTTTTTTTCCATCGGGTGTATAATAAGGATCTTTGCAAGCAAATAATTGATCAATTAATGCTGACATTTCTTCGGCTGTTAAAGCCTGTCCTACTTTCAACGATGCTGCTTTTGAAAGCGTAAGAGCGATCGTTTCCTTTATGTGTAAAGAGGGATCTTCCTCAGTTGTTTTACTCTTTTCAATTAAATCACGTAAAAGTTCTATAATATTAACCGATTCTAAAGATGCTGGTATTCCTTTAATCTCATACGTATAATTTTCTTTATTTTCAATAATAAATCCTGCTTTTTTCAATGGTTCAATAATAGTTTCGAAAAACAATGCATCATTTACTGTTAATTTTAATGACTCAGGGAAAAGCAATTGCTGAGAAAAACCTTTTTGAAGTTCCATCTGGTTTAAAAAAGTCTCAAACAAAATCCTCAAGTGAGCTCTATGTTGATCAATTATCAATAAACCAGATTTGATACCCGTTAAAACATAGCGATTCTTTAGTTGAAAATAAGAAGTTGCTAACAAATTATTATCAAAAATTTTTTCCTTTTCATCGGAGGAGTATTCTTTAGAACCGAATAAAGTTTCATCTGTAGATTGTTTTTCAATGGTCATCCCATTGCTTTTTTCAAATCCTTTATAGAGTTCTTCCCAGTTAAGGGGCGCTCGTTGATAAGTGGTATCCCCAAAAGGGTTAAAATAAGGATTAAAAGATGGCTGAGGTGGAACTGCATTCCCCATTGACGATTTAGGAGGAAGTTTAACATCACCTTCGCTATTAAAATCAATAGAAGGAACAATATTAAATTTGCCGAGTGCTTCTTTAATGGTAGCTAAAAGGATAGACCAGATGGCTTGTTCATTTTCAAATTTGATTTCTGTTTTGGAGGGATGAATATTAATATCAATATTTTTTGGATCAATTTCAAAATAGATAAAATAATTTGGACTCTCGTTTTCGTGAATCATTTGTTCGTAAGCGGTTAAAACTGCTTTATGAAAGTAGAGATGTCGCATATAACGTCCATTGACGAAAAAATACTGATTTGCCGATTTTTGAGCATATTCCGGCTTGCCAACATATCCATAAATTTTAACCAGATTAGTAGTAGATTCAATGGGAAGCAATTGTTGCTCCCAGCGTTTCCTTAAGTTTTTTCCAAAAATATTTTCGATTCTTAATTTTATATTCGAAGGAGAAAGATTATAAATTAATTCCTCTTCATCATAAAACAAAAATGAAACTTGAGGATGAACCAGTGCAATATTATAAAATTCATAAAGCAAATGATTTTTTTCTACATTATCGCTTTTTAAGAAACGTCGGCGTGCAGGAACATTAAAAAAAAGATTTTTTACTGTCACCGTTGTACCA
>Ga0208826_1002841_pt1 | contig 12489 bp, 12 predicted proteins | sample AD_UKC115_MetaG_FD_184451 | JGI IMG/M metagenome (GOLD analysis project Ga0208826, IMG submission 184451) | Active sludge microbial communities of municipal wastewater-treating anaerobic digesters from Hong Kong - AD_UKC115_MetaG (SPAdes)... | ecosystem: Engineered > Bioreactor > Anaerobic >... | reverse complement strand
GTATGTTAATCATATATTTTCAAACCCTTCTTAATACGTAATATCTATGAAAAAATACATTTCACTCTCTATTCTTTTGCTTCTGAGTTCCAAACCTTCCACAAAAAGATCATTTTATTGATTTAAGCTCATAAGCGGCTTTCTCCGGAGGAACGGAATTTATATTATATCCGGTTCCCCACTCAAAACCTGCCAGATTATAGAGTCTTGGGATTATTTCAAAGTACCAGTGGTAATATCTCTGAGTTTCAGAACAAAACGGAGATGTGTGAAGCACCAGATTAAAAGGAAAATCTCCCAGCAGCCTATAGAGAAGTTCAAACGAACCTTTTAAGGCATATGACAGATTTTGTACACCAGAGGCATCATCCCTTAGACAAAGAAATGAATCGGCATGAGTTCTAGGCATTATCCATGTTTCATAAGGAAATCGGGACGCAAAAGGTTCAAAAGCAATAAACCCCGCATTCTGAAATATTATTCTTTCCCCTTCAGACTCTTCCTGTGCAAGGATATCGCAGAAAACACACTTTTTATTATCGTTATAGTACCTTTCTGCTCCTTTTAACTCATAACTGGTTGAAACAGGAACTGTAGGTGTTGCAACAATCTGCGAATGAGGATGATCAATCGTAGCTCCTGCCTGTCTGCCGTAATTTTTAAATATCTGTATATACTTGATATCCTTATCACAGCTAATTTCTATGCTTCTTTGAATATATGCGGTTATTATTTCTCCAAGCTTTTGCGGTTTCATGCTCCAGATTTTTTCTTCATGCTCCGGACTTTCTATAACCACTTCATGGTAACCATAACCCTGAGAGCTTACATAAACCCCCCTTGTTTTCTGAATAAACGGTTCATGAACAGTTAGTGCGGGATACTTATTATCGACCACTCTTAATGTCCATCTGCCGTCTTTTTCATATACAAGCCTGCTCCCGGGTGTTTCTTCCTCCATTCCCGGCTCAAATGGACAGTGAGCATCATTGCTTTTCTGCGCAACTACTTTTTTCCCTGCTCCCGGCCTTAAGGCTCTGTCCTGGGCAATTATTACCCACCTGTCAGAAACAGGATCTTTCCTCATCTGCTGCAATATTACCACTTCTTTTTCGCCGAAACGGCAATTTTGTAAAGCTCTTTATACTGACGCGCAGTATTTTCATATGAGAAATCCTGGCTCATACAGTTTTCAAATATTCTTTCCCAATCGTCGCGGCTGTTGCTGTATGTATAAAGAGCTTTAGCCACTGACATAAGTAGCCGGCACGCCTCATAATCATAAAAACCAAAACCAGTTCCCAGTTTGGTCGTAGGATAATACTCCCTCACTGTATCAGCCAACCCTCCGGTATATCTAACAACCGGAACTGTACCGTACCTCATGGCATACATCTGTCCAAGACCGCACGGCTCATATCTTGAAGGCATAAGAAATATATCCGATCCTGCATATATTTGCTGGGCCAAGAGGCTGTCAAACTTTATATTGGCAGAAAAACGCCCTTTATATTTTTCTTCATAATTTTTGAAAATACTTTCGTAATTCGGATCTCCGCGTCCAAGTATGACAAACTGAACATTGAAAAGCATCAGATAGTCCATTATCTCATTCATAATGTCCAGACCTTTCTGCTCATAAAGTCTTCCCACAAAAGATATGACAGGAGCGTTTGGATCAATGTTGAGTCCCAAATCTTTTTGAAGTCTTGCTTTATTCTCCATTTTACTTTCATAGTCAGTTATAGGTTTATAAATGTTCCTGTTTTGCTTAGGATCGTATATCTCATAGTCAATTCCGTTTGTTATTCCGAAAAGCTTATCTGAACGTATTCTTAAAACACCGTCCATGCCTAGTCCATACTCCTCGGTTTGGATCTCCTCGGCATAGGTTTTGCTCACAGTGTTTATTATATCCGAAAATATTATTCCGCCCTTGAGAAAGTTAACACTTCCATAGAACTCCAAAGCATCTATGTTGAAAAGATACGAAGGAAGTCCGGCATCAGTTATGCTCTGGCTTGTAAACTCTCCTTTGAATCCAAGGTTGTGAATTGTCAAAACAGTGGCGATTTTATTAAGCACAGGATCATCACGGTACTTGGTTTTAAGATAAACTGATATAAGCGATGTCTGCCAGTCGTTTACGTTGACAACTCCGGTCTGAGGCTCTACTTCTTTTATAAGGGTTATGGAAGCATCACAGAAAAAAGAGCTCTGATAGGCAAGATCTTTGTATCCGTATATTTCTTCTGTTCCGAAGAGAGAGTCGTTTTTTATAAGATATATCTTAAGGTCTGTATCAGGCATAGATGTTTCGTATATATCAAAGGTTCCGGAAAAGGTATGAGACTGAGTCTTCATGCCAGACTTTATTTTTTCTATCTTCCATGTTTCGCAGTTCTTTTCTATTGCTTTATGAAAAGGCATAATTACATATATTTCCTCACCAAGTTTTTTTATGTACTTTGGCAGGGCGCCGGCAACATCAGCTAAGCCCCCTACTTTTACCAGAGGAGCCACTTCAAAAGAAACATAAGCAATCTTCATCCGTTTTCCACCTCCTGCTAATAATTTCCCCCGTCCTCTTCAAAGATACCGTCATATTCAATTGAGTTAGCCTCAAGAAGTTCAGATACAGCATTAACGTCTTTCATGCCTACCTTAAGTGTAACAGACCTTTTCCCGTTATTTACCTCCGAAGTTAAAAGAGACAGTATATTTATATCTTTTCCTGTAAAAATATCAAGAAGGGTTCGGAGCTGGCCTGGTCTTTCATTGAGAGAGACAGTTATCTTAGTTCCGGGTTCATCCATGCCGGAAACACTTTTAAAAGCCTTTATTATTTCAAATATTCCTACTGTTCCCACCGGATAAAGATCATAATCCACAACCGGTAAAACTGTTATTCTGTTTTGCTGTATTAAGTTAAGTGCATCCTCAACCATGTCGTTTTCAAACAAAAAACTCTCAACCGGATCTAAAATATCCATAAGTTTAAGTTCTTTATCGAAAGATTTTATATAGTCCATCTCCGCAACAGAGATACAGTTATACAGGGTTTCATCCTCCCTGAGAACGATCATAACATCAACATAAGAATTAAATCTTTCAACAAGAGCGCTTACCTTCTCTGTAAGCATCGCTTTCTGAAAGTTCGTATTAATATAATTTTTTATATACATGTCTTTCCTCCGGCCGAAACATAGACTTGGTTTATTAATATTATAACATCAAATGATTCAAAAAAAAAAGGACCGCATTGCGGTCCCTCCAATAACATACTATAATGTTTTAAGCTTCTCATCTAATTCCAAAAGTTCATCATTAATTTTTTTCCATTCTTCTTCAAGGAAATCATCATGTTCATAGGGTCCCATATACTTGGCAATAGCGTTTTTTTCTATCTCCAGAACTCTTTTTCTTTTAAGAAGTTCCTGCTTGTCAAAGTTATTCATATACTCACCCCCTTTAATATTATTTTACCATATAATTACATTTCACGCAACAAAAAAAGTCATTTTTTTTGTAAAAAAAACTATCTGATTTTTCATATAATTATATTATAATTACTTATATACTTTAGAAAGGCGGTAGATAAAGTGTTCCTTGACAATGTTGCTTTAGGAAGATACGTAGAAAAAAGATCTTTTATGCATAATCTCGACCCTAGGGTAAAGCTTCTGGGACTTTTTGTGCTTGCGGGTTTTGCTTTTTCCATCAATAGTGTTTTTGATATAATTTCCATGTCGGTATACACTTTAATTCTCATGATGCTCTCTGGTCTAAGCCTGAAATACTATCTTAAATCCATGAAATCCATATGGTTTCTAGTGCTTTTTGCCTTTGTAATGCAGCTTTTTTCATATGAAGGAACTCCGGTCTTTTCCTTTTGGTTTATTACTATTACCGATAAAGCTCTTTTCAATTCAATGGTAGTCACTTTCAGACTGCTTTTTGCAATACTTATATCCACAGTACTTACACTTACAACATCTCCGACATCTCTCGCACATGCCATGGAAGATATACTTAAGTGGTTCTTCGTCCCTAGATCTTTTGCACATGAACTGTCTATGGTGATGACCATAGCCATAAGGTTTATTCCTGTAATGGCAAACGAGGCAGACAGGATTATAAAAGCACAGATGAGCAGAGGTGCAAACTTTGATGACAGAAAAATAAGCGGCAAGATAAAAGGCATAGTATCGATAATAATACCTTTACTTATATCGGCTATGAGAAGAGCCGACGATCTGAGCATAGCGATGGAAGCCCGAGGCTACCATGGCTGGGAAGGACGTACAAGATTTAAAGTTTTTTCATGGAAGCTTTCAGATACATTTTTTCTTATCACGTTTATCGCCGTGAGTGTTCTGATAACTATTTACTGAAAATAGAAGTTCATTTTGTCTTTATCCAAAATGAATATGCTGTTGTTTGACTTTTTAAGCAGACCTTCTTCTTCCATTTCTATTATGACTCTTGAAAGGGAAGGCCGTGCCACCCCCATTACAGCAGAAATTTCTTCGAGCGTATCATTAAGTATTACCGGATTAGTTTTCTGCTGATTATAAAGCCTGAGGATATAGAAACAAAACTTTTCCTTCAAAGATTTTAAGGTACTGAGCCATAACTTTTCAGATAAAAACTCTATTCTGTTACCTATATCGGTGAGCAGGTTATCCAGGATTTTTTTATGCTTTATACACATTTCCGTGACTCTTTGCTTTTTCATGCTTATCAGCGTTGCTTTGGAAGCAGCGGTAATATCGACAGGCAGCATATTATTTTCGGCAAACAGAAAACCTGACGCAAGTATGAAAGGTGCCTGGATCTTTTCCACCTGAACGGCTTTACCGTTAAAATCTCCCATCTCTGTCTTGACATCACCATAGAGCAGTATCATCAGATCTTCTATTTTTTCACCCCTGAACTTTATAATCCTTCCAGGTTCATAAGAACTGTAGATAAACCTGCTTTCCTCAAAAATATCCATTAGCTCACCTGTATCAATACCGCTGAAAAGACTTAATTTCGATATCTGAAGAATATCCGGATGCATCTGCCGTCACCCCCCGTAACAATTGTTACCGACTTTCATTCTTTCTTTTATTATACTTAAAATGAACTGAAAATAAAAATAAAGAGGTGAAAGTATGAGCGAGCTTTTCAATAAAAAAGAGTACCTTAAAAACCTTATCCTCAGAGTCAAGGATGACGGAACCGATACCCAGGATATTAAAAAAGAGCTTAAAAAAGCTATAGGCGAGCTATCCCCGCTTGAGATATCTCAAGTTGAGCAGGAACTTATCGAAAACGGTCAGATAGATGTTTCTACTATACAGAGCGTTTGCAACGTCCATCTGCAGATGTTTAAAGAGTACATTGAAAATGAAAAAATTGATCTTCCTGACTGGCATCCTATAAGCATTCTTATGAAAGAACATACTTTTATGATGTCAGCTGCGGATAACATAAGAAACTGCTCTTTGGAACTGAAGGACAAAGAAAATATAAAAGATGCCATTGAGATCTTTTTAGAGCTGAACGGTTTCATAAGCCACCTTGCAGATATTGAAGCCTACTTCCAAAAAGAAGAAAATATTCTTTTTCCTTTCATGGAAAAATACGGTGTAAAACAACCTCCTGCAGTAATGTGGAAGGAACACGACCAGATAAGAAAGATACGTAAAGAACTGTCCGATATGAAAAATAGCAGAGATCTATCCCAGGCCAAACAAAAGCTTGAACAGCTCAGCATACAGCTGAGCGAAATAGTATCCATGCACATATACAAAGAACACTCCGTCCTCTTTCCCACAGCGCTTAAACTCATATCAGAAGATGAGTGGAAGGAGATACGCACGCAGTTTGATGAAATCGGATATGCAGGATATACTCCAGATAAGTTTTTTTTCGTATCCAGTGAAGATTCTGCCATAACAAATGATTCTGTAAAACTTCCGAGCGGCGAACTCAGTCTTGAACAGCTGATGGGAATATTTAACACGCTTCCCGTCGATATAACCTTCATTGACAACCAAGACAGCGTACGGTACTTCAGTGAAAACAAAGACCGCATTTTCGTCAGATCAAGAGCCATAATCGGCAGGCACGTACAGAACTGTCACCCAGAAAAAAGTGTTCATATCGTAAATCAGATCCTTGAGGATTTTAAATCCAAAAAACGTGACAGTGCCGACTTTTGGCTTAACATAGGGGAAAAAACAGTTTACATACGTTACTTTGCCGTACGGGATACCCAAGGACAGTACCTGGGAACCCTTGAAGTAACCCAGGATATCGCCCCTATTAGAAAAATTTCCGGTGAAAAAAGAATCTATTCACACGAGTAAAAGTTTTATTGAATCTTTACTTTGCAGTAGTTACAGAATGGAAATCGTAAATTTTATCAAACATATCCCTGCAGCTCAGCCTATGGGTAATTATAACTATGGAAAGCTCCGGATAAGCATCGATAATGTTTTTAAGTATCTCTTTTTCCATATTTTCATCCACAGAGGAAAGAACCTCATCAAGGAGAATTATTTCAGGCCTTTTCAACAACGCCTGGGCAAGGTTCAGCCTTGCCTTTTCTCCTCCTGATATGGTTTCTTTGCTTATCTTTTTACCGTCCTTTCTGTCACTGTAAAATTTTTCAAGATGTACTATCCTCATTACTTTCTCAACTTCCTGCACACTAGAATAAGGTTCGCCGAAAAAAAGATTTTCATCAATGGTACCGTCAAAAACGATTCTATCTTGATTGAGCAAAATTATTTTTTCTCTCAGATACTTAAGAGATATATTCTTTTGCTCAGTACCGGAAATTTTTATCGATCCTCCATAGCCCTGAAGTATCCCTGTCAGACAGTTAAAGAAAGTACTTTTTCCTATACCGCTTTCCCCTGTTATCATTATCTTTTCACTCTTACCTATACTGATGTCTGGTATCTGAACCGTTTTTCCTTTAAATCCGTACGAAACTCCGGCCGATGTGACATCAAAACCATTGAGCTCCTTTACACTTCCCAAGTCCTCACTTTCAAGACTCAAAATGCTGTTTATCTGCTGCATATAAGGCTTCATTCCGAAGAAAGACAGTATGAAACCGTACAGATCTCTGGTAGCACTTACAAAAAGCGGTATGAATGTATACAGTATTATCATGTCACCGCTGCCTAGACTGAACTCTTTTACAAAGTTTATCCCTAAAACTATTATGATAAGCGGAAGCAGACTGGTAACTACCTTTAAAAAGCTCTGCCAGCTCTGAGTATAAACCGCAGTAAGAACTATTTCCTTGTTAAGCAGGGAGTGTTTTCCGGTAAACCGGTCATAGAAAAAATCATGAGAGTTAAAAAGCTTTATATTTTTTATCCCTGTAAGTGCTTCCACACTTTCACCATACATCTCCCTGTACATATTCATGGTTTTAGCCTCATGTTTACGTATTTTAACGCCGAAAAGATACGTAACCAGTATTATAAAAGGCAGTGTCATGAGGATTACCAAGGCCGAAGACGTGTTTATCCTGTATATTATGATAAAGTATACAATGGCCTGAATCAGACTTATAGGAAGAAGAATAAGCGCCTGATAGAATACCGATACCTTGTTGGTGTTATTTATAATATCCCCCCATATCTTTCCGGGAGAGTTATCTATAAAGTAAGTGAACCTTGTCTCCATGATCTTTTTGAACATCTTAAGCCTTAGATTTTTTATACCGCTGTATAAAAGCTTGTGAGACAAAAAAGAGATCAGCGTGTCCACCATAAAAAGTATCCCGTATATAAGCACTATAACAGCAAATACTACCGCGACCGCTTTGCCGTCCTTTACACCGGTACTACTGTCGATAAAGCCTTTAGTGTACTGTGAAATCAGAAAAGAAACCACCACATTCACAGCAGTTACAAAAATAAGGAACAAAGCTAGTTTTTTGTTGTTTTCAAAAAAAATTTTTATCCCCTTTTTCATACTCCCTCCCCGTCATTCTGTGAATATCTGACTTTACCCAAATATTTAAAATCTGAAATATAATCACTTATGAAAAAATCCGAACAATAGGCTTTCTCAAACTCTTTTTCCAGAAGCTGCGGATGTTTGGCGCTGATCTTAAGTCCGTTACTCTTGCAGACATACTCGGTAAATTTTTTTATCTCTGCCTGCTTATCAGTATATCCGTCATAGCTGTAATGAAAAACAAAAGCATATACAATATATTTTTCAAAAATTTCATAGCTGAAAAAAATTGAAAAATAGCTGCAGTAAAACTTATATCCCATGGCAATTGCCGACAAAAGTCCAAAAGGCGATGATGTCTTGGAACCGCAAAAGTATATGCATTCAAGAGTACCATCCGTGGAAAAACCACTGCCGGGAAGGATAAACTCAGGCATAATTTTTAAAGAGCCATGCGTATACCCCTCAAATAAAGATGCTAGCCCAAAGCTTTCTTTTCTTATTCTTTGGGTCATAGAGTGGTAGTAGGTTTCAGAATCATAGTTCAAAAAGTTGTTCAGATACTTTTTTTCATGACTCTCATAAAGCTTTTTCATCTCCTGCGGAACTCCTGTGGGAAAGATGGCCTGTATTTCTGCGGGCACTTTATAAACGATTTGATTTTCGGAAATTTTTTCAAAGACGGACTTTTCCATAAAAAAACTGCTGTTTCTATATATAAACTGAATCTTATTCTTTTTCAGGTATATCATATGACTCATATCAAGTGCAAGGTTTTCAGAGCAAAGCGTGATAAACATATAATCACTCCCTTTTCATTTGCAGAGCAGCATCATAGATTATTTTATCTATACATATCCTTCTGCTCTTGTTTTTTTCAGTCACGCCCTTTCTAAACTTGTATCTCCTATAGAAACAGCTTATCTGAGCTGCATAGTACTTCTGTTCGGCGCAAAAGCTAAGATATCTGCAGTCATTACAGCCGCAGTCGTCTATCCCGTATTGGGTAAGAGCATTAACTTCACTCTCCTTTAACGGTGCAAAAACGGCACTCTCTGCCACATTCCGTATGAAAGTTCCTTCTATCTGTCTAACATCGTTAAATCCGAAGATATTATGCGTACCGTTATACTTCTCTTCCATCTCATAAAGGTAGTGACACGGATAAAGATCTCCGCGGGGTGAAATAGTCGTAACATAATTTGAAGCGTCATAACAGCTTGAAAGTGAGCTGCGGATCTTTTTTCCGCAAGAAAAGTCTTTCACTGTCCGGATACTTTCACGCAGATTCCAAAACTCTATGCTTTCATTATCCGAAACCATATCCGTCATGATCTTCTTTAGCCCGTTTTTAAAGATTTCACTGTCCAATTCGCTGGTATCAAGATTAATATCGGGATTCACATTTACCTTAAAACCAAGAGCTTTAAAAAATATATAATCTTCGAAAAGATTCATATAGTTTTTTACGGTAAGGGTTTTGGCTATAGATATACTATCTTTCTTAAGTTTCTGAGAAAGAAGGTTGAGATTGCCCACAACGGTTGAAAATGTTGCTGAACCATCTGCAAATACCCTTGAAACATCGTGCGAAGCTTTTATACCGTCAAGACTGACCAGAAGATGGAAATCATTATTTTCTAAAAATTCAATAATTTCACTGTTGAGTATGCTCAGATTAGTTGTTACAGAAAAAAAGTCAACTTTGTCTTTCACGCTTTCAGTTATAAGTTTCATCACTTTAAAGTTTAAAAAAGGCTCTCCGCCAAAGAAATGAACCTTATATACTTTTTCGCAAGTGCAGTTAATCAACTCTGCAACTCTTTGAGCCGTATAAGCATTCATGTCCCCACTGTTTCTGAAAGAACCGTTTAAATTTTGGAAACAATAGCTACATCTAAAATTGCAGTTTCCAGTCAGAGAAATCCAGTATACTTTATTCATGCTCTCCCCTCATTATTTTTTATTTTCCAATATATAGTGTTTTATGTTACTTTTGAGTTTTTTATAATTATCTAATTCAAAAATATTATATCATATTTTATTATAAAAAAAATATTTCATTAAAAATTTTTAACTCTTATATATCAAGCCTTTCAGACTGTTTTTGTTAATTTTATTTTTTATTTTTTATAAATAATTTTTTCACATATAACTGTATATATCTGTAATATTTATTTATATCAATTATCATCTTAAAATAATTTTTTTGTATTATTTTAATTACATTTATGTTGATTATTTATTTATATCATTTTTATATACTTAACAGATAACATTAAAAATATCCCGGATCTGATCTTACTCAATCCGGGATGGAATCTACTAAGCTTTATCTTTACTTTTCTTTTTCCATTGCCTGTCTTGCCAAGCTGTCTGCCATATCGTTAAATTCATCTCCGCTATGGCTTTGCACCTTGTTCCAGAATATTTCTATGCCGCAGTCAGCGACTGTTTGCTGGTATTTCCTGGTATTCGGAGTTTTAGCTTTCCAGCGCATGCACGCCCATTCTTCCAGACCACTGTAGTCATAGAAAATCTGAACTCTCTCCTCTCCCATTTTTTTCAGCCATTGCAGAGCATCCAGAACAGCCTGTATCTCTCCGGCAACCTGCCGGGAAGGGTCAAAACTTTTAAAAGCAGCCGAAAATCTATGAACGACTTTGCCTTCATTCACAACTACAAAGGCATAACCGACCTTTCCCTCTTTGTAAGATCCGTCTGTATAAATTCTAAGCATTTATCACCCTAGCGCCGTATCAAGAATCATCATAATAATAAAACCAGCTATAAGCGAGAATGTTGCTACCCGTTCATTTCCATGTGAATGGGTTTCAGGAATTATTTCATCGCTTATTACGTAAAGCATTGCTCCTCCTGCAAAAGAAAGGAAAAACGGCAGGGCAGGTTTCATAAGAACTACAAAAGATGCTCCAAGAAGTCCTCCGATAGGCTCTATTACACCTGTCAGAAAAGACCACAGAAAAGCCTGTTTTTTTGTATATCCTGCTTTTAAAAAGGAGACCGCAGTCGCCGTACCTTCTGGAATATTCTGAATTCCAATTGCCATAGCGACTATAAGACCATTTTTCAGCATACCGCTTCCGAAACTTACTCCTACCGCCATTCCCTCCGGAAAGTTATGCAGGGCAATTGCTGTAACAAATAGCCAAACTTTTTTTACCATTTCTTTAGATACGTTCCTTCCTTCGGGTCCTTTAATGAAATGTTCGTGAGGAGAGAAATTATCAAAAAGTTCTATCACCAGAGCACCTGCGATTATTCCAATAACTGCAACCCATATACCTCCGCTGTCTATCGCCGGCATTATAAGGGAAAACATCGTTGCTGCAAGCATAACCCCAGCCGCAAAACCCAAAAGCATGTCAAGCTGTTTTTCTGTAAGCAGTTTTTTAAAAAAAAGAACCGGTATGGCGCCTATGGATGTTGCAAGTCCTGCAACAGTACTTGCAATGACTCCGTATAGCCATATCTGGGAAGCTGTAAGTTCCATACTTTTCCTCCTTGTGTTTTCAGAATTATAATTAAAGTTTAATCTATGAAAAGACTGCCATTATCAATCATCCTGGCCTTTTCAAGGTTATTCTCAACTCTTTGCGTAATACTGTAAAAACTATCATCCTTTCCGAAAATACTTCCGCCTGCCGAAACACTGGCCATCACAATCTCACTGCCTTCTTTAAGAAAGCAGTTATTCATTGTTATGAGCATATTCTGAGCTATATCGTATAACTGAGCACGGTCAACAAACTTTACAATAAGCATAAAGCTTTCATTAGTCCATATACCGGTTTCATCTGTTATTCTCAGATTCGCAGACAGATTGTTTGCGGCCATAAGTACTACCCTTTGCGCAGTATTCTGGGTATAATTCTGGGATATCTGGAAAAGGTTGTCAATACCAAAGCATAATAGGCCGAAAGATACCGCACTGTTTTTGAAATCTTCCTCTGCCTGCCTTATTTTCTGTTCAACTGCTAGCTTGCACAGAATCCCCGTAAGTTGGTCATAAAACGGCCCCTGTGATTTCCTGTCTTTTTCTGAAAGATCATTAAAGACCTCTATGACTCCGGAAACTGTGCCGTCATAGTTTTTTACAGGATAGACTGTCGCTACTACAGGTACCCTATGACCATTCTTATGATGCAGAAAAATTTCGGCTCTCTTGGGTAGACCATCTTGCATAGCTCTGCTAGCCGGACAGTTTTTCTCGCATAGTCTTACACCTTTCGAATCGATATGATTCAGGATGTTATCCATACAAGAAAGGCCAAGTATTTCAGAGGATTCATATCCGGTTATCTTCTGTGCTCCTTCATTCCAGAAAGTAATTACTCTTTTGGTGTCTAAAGCGTATATACCGGCTTTTTTATCCTGAAGCATTCTTTCGAGTATATCCGGAGTAAAAAAATTCTTTTTATCCGAAAGCATTGAAATCCCCCCTTCCGGATACAATGATACTATATTTTCGGATAAAATAAAAAAACATGCCGTAAA
>Ga0208826_1002836_pt1 | contig 12512 bp, 10 predicted proteins | sample AD_UKC115_MetaG_FD_184451 | JGI IMG/M metagenome (GOLD analysis project Ga0208826, IMG submission 184451) | Active sludge microbial communities of municipal wastewater-treating anaerobic digesters from Hong Kong - AD_UKC115_MetaG (SPAdes)... | ecosystem: Engineered > Bioreactor > Anaerobic >... | reverse complement strand
TACCCCCAACATTATAATCGACTCCTACTTATAGAATTAATATTATGTTAACCTATAAGGAGAAGTTTGTGAATAGGTGAGGACTTTTCTTTCCCGAAACCGGGTAATTTAATTTTACCACTGACACCGGATACCTTTTCGTATTACTTTGTATGTTTTATGCTTCTTCTTGTCAACATTCAGGTAATCTCTTCGGGCACAATCACGGTATGTTCTTGGCTTCTTGCAAGTTCCTATATGCGGTTGGTGAAGAACATCAATAATTTCCTCCAGAGCTTCTCTAGTTGTATTGAGCAACCATATATCGGTTGGGAAGTGGATGTCTGCAGGAACACAGGTCGCATCCAATATGAGTTTCCCATCGTTGTCTGACTCCTTTGGTGCATCTTGCCTGTTGGAGGCATTGCTGACTTGTCCGTTTGGTCCACCGTCGTTATCATCATCGTCTTTTGTGCCTTCATTTTCAGACTTTCGTGCTGACGCAGTGATCATCTCGTTGATCTGGTTGATGATGTCTTTATCCAATCTCTTGCGAAAATGAACCATGAGAGACGGATCAAATGGCGGTTGTTCAACAAACCTGGGTAACCCGATGAAGTACTGCAAATATGGGTTTTCAGTGATCTCTTCTACAGTCTGACGATCTGAAAGCCCTTTTTGATTTTGAATGATTAATGATCCAAGTGCAATGCGGACCGAACAAGCCACTTGCCCTACTTTTATACTCTTAAAGCTTTTGGCATACTTTTCTTCAATCTCTGCCCAGAGAATCAGGCTTGCGAGCTTACACCACCTGTTATTTGGGTTAAGTTTTCCACCAAAGGGGAGGAAAAATTCGTGCGGTATCATTATTTGCTGTTCAGTATATTTATACATGGATTTTGTCTCCTAAAGTGCAAGGTTTTTTATGGGAATTTTATGATTCCCATGCACAATTATATCAAAAAGCGGAGCTTAAATCCAGATTTTATGCGGGTTCTGTTGTTGTTCAGCAGCCCCTATTTATTACATCTTCTTTAATCAAAAAATAAAATATTAAAATATGGATACTTTAAACTTTAAATAAGCAATTATACATTATATGGATAATTGGAAGTGCATTTTAAATAAAAAACATCAATTATTGCTGTAAATAAAAATTTTTTTGTAAGTTATTCTGTTATAGATTCAACTATATCAGATGCAGTATTGATATTTACAATAAGGGAACAAAAACCAGCTTCTTCAAACTGCTTGAAATCAAACAAGTGATTGTCATGATTCTTAATGCGTTTATATAAAGCATTAATTGATTGAAAGAGTATTGCAAGAGTATGCTTAAAAACTGACTTCCATAAAACATTATTGGATTTACTCAAATCAAATATAAATGCAATATTAGTCGAAACATCATCCACAACCGAATTTCTATAATTTTTTACAGTTGATATATCAGCATGTTCAAATTTACTGGCATCATTATAAAAAGAATTATACATTCCAAGCAACAATGGATCCTTGTCAGTTAATTCAAAAATACTTTTATTTCTTAAAGGTTTTTGAGGATTATCCACAACATATCCTTCAGTTTTGAGTATAGCTTTAATTATACCAATATTTGAATCTATAGCCCCTAAATCAAGCATATTAAATTTCTCGAATTGTTGGTTGTCTTCCGGTAAATGATGTAAATATTTTTTTATATTATTAAGCTGCTGGAGTTGAGTTATATGAGGCTCATAAAAGTATTCTTTTACTCTATTATTATTATTATTATTAACATTGCATAAATATGAAATCCAAAGCATATTATTAAATTGGCTTCGGGCAAGAATATATGCTTCTTGCTCCATATTGTTTTCCAATAGCAAAATACAACTTTCGAAAAGATTGGATTGTTTTGCGAGCAAAGATAACACTTCACGAAGCCATTCGTATTTCTCCAAAATTATAATTGGCTGTCCTTCTTTAAGTATATCTTTATTAAGATGTTCTTGTATTTGACGTGAAAGGGATATTGCATTCTGTATAGAATTTATATTATCCATTAGCTAGCCACCTCTCCAAAATCTTAATTACTGCTAATCACTAATTAATTTGCAACTGCCTATTATTAGCCTAACACACAGTTGGTTTCTTCCCTTGTTATAAACATAATGGGAAGTTTTCTATTTCGAAAGTGATAAAATCACCCTTTAAATTAAGGCATATTTAAACTTATAAGTATGATTACAACTATTCTGTAGTATTACTCCATTCATTGAGCGATGTTATTTCTGACTTTAATTCATCGAATGTTACAATTGGAAATAATACTTTCTTATAATAAGACTCAAATACCTTATTTACCACCATATAGGGCCTTATCTGATATACACACTCTCCTAAATCATATCCAATATTAGCAAAGAAAGAACGATAAACTTTAGAGAAATAATTGATCCTTTTCTGAAACTTCTCATCAAATTTTTCTTCTTTGAAAAACCGTTTTTGTTCATTACTATGCTCAAAGATAGAACCTATAGGTTGTAATACTTTGCATTCAATAATAAATACAGTTTTTAAAGATTTACATAATCCTATTACATCATAATCGCCCAACTCATTTATAGATGGGTGATTACCTTTTCTATCTTCTCGACGAATATCAACATCGTGCTTGTAATAGTCAAATTCTAAGTCCTTAAACAAAAGCCCGATATCAGTTGAAAACATGTGTTCATAGTAATTCTTCCATTCAGCCAGTTCCTTCACAACATTTGGAAGTCCGATTTCATAAGGAGGATAAAATTGCAAAAGTCCATTCGTCCATCTTTTTCTAATTTCATCTGTCATAATGGGAGAATAAATATAATTATCAACATCTTTTAATAGTGGCTTTATTGAAAATCTATTGTTTCTTTTTTCCCGTTCCCATATAGGGAGAATTGGACAATCTTTACCGTTTATTGTTTTTAGCTTAGATACATCTATAGTCAAAAATTCAAACGCTCTTTTTGCATCATCATATGAAACATCCTCAAGCACAAATGCGCAATAATCTTTGACCACATCATCAATATTAATTTGAAACACATTTGGTGCTATTTCGTTGAAGCTTATTTTTTCTGAAGGGAAACTGCTTTCGGATAACTGATGCAATACAGATTCAAGTACACGAAAATTCACTCCGGTATCGACATAAAATGCAGTTGCCACTTTTTCAAAATATTCCTTGTCTTTTTCGATTCCTTTTATATCATAAGCGTTAGAACTCAATCGGCGTTTATTTGTAGTTGAATATTTTGACAGATATACTTCTCCTAATTCCACATCAATTCTATAGTCATTTAAGACGCACAATTTTGTTTTTGAATCTGTGTGGAAACACAGATCGGAGCTATTTTGTAAGGAAACAAGCCATTGTGCGAACGACATAAGTTCGGACAATGCAATGTCATCAATGTTTGTTTTTCCACGATTATCAATTAGATAAAGATTCGTTTCAAGAAGGTAAAGTAATGATGCTTGATTATTTTTTGAATCTTCAACAGCTTGTAGTGCCTTTTGGCGAGAATTTTCCTTTTCTCTTTCGTCAATATCCTCGCTTAACTTAAAACCCTCTTGATTCATTCGAATTGAAAATAATTCAGAAGAATAGGCTGAAAGTAATTTTATGTGTAATTCAATACGGTCAAATTGAATTATTTTCTTTTCTAAACTCTTTACCGCATTTTCTTGGATTCTCCGTACTATACCAGTAGCATCTTTTTGCTCATAAGCACCTGGTACAACATTAGCTGCTGCAGTTACCTGTGCAATCTGTTTTCGCACAGATAATTGAGAAGTGTCTGTTTCTTTTATTTTGTCGATATTTGCGTTGAAGTAATAGTCAAGTTTTATAGCTTTAGTTTCCACGGTTTTCTTTTTTGTTTTACGTTCTTCTATTATTTTATATACTTCAGCTAAATCTTCTGAATATGCGTCTAATATTGGCTGGAATAGTTCATAAATCATTTTATATTCAATAGCTCTATTATCTGCCATAGAAATATCTTTCATAAGTTTATTACAGTCAACTTCATAATCAATTCTTATAGTCTTATCATTTTTTAATACATTGTTAATATAAACATATTGAGCACATCCTGATTCCCATGATAATGAATGACAGCACAATTGAATATAGAAATAATCAAGACGTGGTATTGTGGAAAACGATGCTTGATATTCAACAATAAAACGTTCAACAATTCCCCTAAAAGATTCCAGATTAATACTTGTTTGGTGTGAACGATCTTTTCTGAGTATACTTAAAAAATCGTAAGATAAATAAATGGTACACCTATTATCCAAAATCAATACTGAACCCCCCAGTAGTTCTCTTGATTTCTTTGAATATTGATATATGCCATTGTCATCAACAGCAATATTCCAACACTCCGGCTCACAAAACTGCCTGCTATGGAGATGGAAAGGAAAGCATTTATTAAGTTCAAGATATTTAGTAAAAATATGAGCTGCTGATGTATCTATATCAGAATATATATTTTGATATTCTATTGCACCCTTAGAGATATAGCCTTTTTCTTGTAAAAAGAGAGTATAGTAATCAGAAGCCCCTCCCCAAGAAACTATCTGCACTTCTTCTTTTTTGCTTTTCTCATCAAACTCGGCCAACTGTAAAATGTTTTCGGAAACCATGATCATGTACATCATATCAATAGCCGAATAAATTCTTCGCTCTTCTTTACTTCCAAATTTGAACTCTGTTTCATCGACATTAATGTGTTCGTCATAACAGATTATATGCAACTGGCAGTTTTCATTGAGTTGATATGCTTTGTAATGGTTTGATACTTTTTCCGCAAGATTTACAATGCTCAACATTTTATTAGCAAAAGCATTTTCTATTTGTGCAACCACTGATAAGTATTCGCTGTTATCATCAGATGTATCAAAAAAAATAATTAAAGAATCATCCTGTAAATAGGCGAAATTAGTGCATTTTTCTTTGATGGGTATTCTGTTATTTAAAAAAATACAATTTTCTATGAGTTGCGCTGAATAGCTATCGTCATGGCAATATATAGATCTGATTTTTTTAACTAAAGAATGCTTAATTATTTTTGTAACGTCTTTTTTTGACAGCATTACTACAATATTTGTGAAATAGTCAATAATTAAAGAAGGATTGAAAAGAGGATAGCTTACTTCGTCTTTCAGAATAAAATGACTTTTTATAATGGTATTATTAGTAGTGGAAAGCATACTCAACAAAGTGTTATCAAGACATTCCCACATTTTATTTTCAAAGAAACATTGCACAGATTTAAAATAATCAATACTGGGGCATTCGAACATCGGAGAAAGAGAAAAATCGCCGCTTATAGGCGCATTATTTTTAAAAAGGTGTGTAAGCATATTGTTACTGTAGTTTAAAATTTCATAAGAAAAAGAATCCATGCACACAGCTTCACTTACTGAATCTAAAAACTGCAGATCAGCAAATATTGGTGAAGTATGTCCAGTTCCAATAATAATAGAGTAGTACCTTGATTTGTAACATAGCTTTACTTCGCCAAAATCCATTAATACAGGGTCATCATATACTGAGATTTGAAGAATTGGATAAACAGCTTCAAACAAAGAGATGAATTCATCATAAGTGCTTACTTTCTTGTTTCCCCACTCTTCATTATGAACAATGGCTGCATTAAGTGCTATGCAACTCTCCTGCGCACCTCGGTTGTTACGCCATGAAGTTATTGCAAATATTGATTGAATAATCGATTGAAAATCATATCGTTTAATTATGGGAATTAATATTTTTCGCTTTTCTTCCAACATAGCGAATCCATCAGAACCGTCGACAGCAAAGTTCATCAACTTACTCCTCCTTCTCGATGTTAACATGGATCTTTAACTTGTTATATAACTTCAAAACAGAATCTACTACTTTTCCCAATTTCAGATTATTGCTATCATCCGCCATTGAGTGAACTTCGTGTAATTGCTATAACCAAGCTTTACATCAGCCCATGTAAATTTCGCATTATAGACATTATCTACATTATAAATCAGTGGTTGATTTAATAAGGAATTTCTATAATGTTAATTAATAAGATTTCAAAAATAAGCTATTTTGAGAAATACTACTAATTATTTTATATAAAAATTTTACTCAAGTCTACAGATTATTACATTTATTTTACCAATACATTTAGCATCTATATAAAACAAACATACATTTCATTCGAATATTTAAAGGCCAAGATTACATGCGGGATTCTGACACTGTTAGTCACTACGAAGCAGATAACGTGGTCACTACAGAGTCCCTTTATGTAAGGCGTCACTGGCTTTCTTAAAAATGGGGGGGCGGATTTGCTCTTGATTCGCTATGTTAGTGACTTCAAGGATTTACCGTGTTTCCTCTCTATGCCTACCCGATCTTTATTGCAATAATAAGCTCCCAAGGTTCAAAAATAAAAAAATAAAAAATGTATTGACAAATGATTCACTTGACGGTAGGGTGTGGCACACATGAGAGCAGGCAAAGAGCCTGTATACGTTAAGGAGGTATTTTGTATGGTTCGTTTATCTGAAGTATCGGCATTCTGGATGGAAGATAGTTCTTCTTCAGTTGTTGTATCGGGTTCATGGCTTCGCAGTTTTGGCTTCGAGCCTGGAAGGAAGATTATGATTGATGTATCTAAGGGTCAGATAGTTATCAAGCTTGTTGAGGCTGTTGACTGTGATGGTGTGGAGGTTGAGAGTTATGGGAAGGCATCGTCACTTTAGTTCATATTACCGGGAGTATGGCGGTTTTTGCCGTCACTTCCGTTTTATATTCTGGATTATAGATTTTTTTAGTAAGTAGGAGGTTTTTTGTATGTCGAAAGTCAAGATTGTTACCAGTATTGATGAGGGGTTGTATTCTGCTGCGAGAGCCAGGGCTTCCCTTGAAGGTTCTACTATCATTAGTGGAGTTATTGAAGATGCTTTAAGGTTGTATTTCACCTTTGATTCTGTTCAGGTCTGGGAGAAGGAGCTTGAAGGCGGTTGGATGAAGAAGCTGGTTGTTCGTCCGGGCAAGGTCACTTTTGAGAGTATCAGAAGTCGTAAGGTCATTAATGTGAATGATCCCAAGTATTACTCTGATAGTGCCCTTTTAGATAAAGGCTGGAAGAATGTCTGGAAGTTAAAGAACAAGAGGGCTGTATAGTCCTCTTGCTTCACGTTTGATTGGAGGTTAGATTGTGAAAGCACGTTATACAACAATACTTGAAGAAGATATTTTAAATAAAACCAAAGAGAGAGCAAAAGAAGAAGGTTGCGGAGGTAATGCAATTATTGAAAAGGCTTTAAGGTTATACTTTTCAAGCCATTTACCAAATCAAATATGGGAAAAAGAACTGAGCAGTGGTTGGATTAAGAAAATTATTCTATTGGATGATTCTATCTTATTTGAAAACATCAAATGCAGAAAAAGCATTAATAATTTCAGAAGTGATGAATACAGAGAAGAAGCCTTGAAGTCAAGAGGCTGGAAGAAAGTTTAATGTGAAAGTACGTCCGTAAAAACAATCTGTTTTTGGGATGTCAAGGTTTCAGCGTTTTGGTAAATTCCAATTGATATTGAAGCCTGTAAATCCCATGTTATGAAAGTTTGTAAGGATATTTTGCAACGTGTAAAAAGGAATTGACCTGCTAAATATGAGGTTATCAGTGCTTTGTAAATGTTGTAATTGTTATTGTTGGTAAAGAAATCAAATGTAAATAAGGCTCGTGAAGCCATATTCACGTAATTTGTCACATAAAAAATAGACAGGTTTACAACTCCCTTGCAGAGTCGAAAGACTTAATGCTCATAAAGTGCGGTTGCCGATAGGTTTTGTGGAGACAGGAATAAAGGAGAGGATACTATTTACGAGAAGAGAAAAACAGCTTTTATAGGAATCGACATGCATAAAGATATTCATGTTGCAGTTGTAATAGACTGTTGGACTAATATTTTAGGTGAAATTACCTTTGAAAATAGACCTTCAAAATTTGATAAATTCATGCAGGATGTCAAAAAGATTTACAAAGATTTAACCCCATGTTTCGGGCTTAAAGATACAAGAGGATTTGGACGGAATTTTGCTTCTTACCTGTTAGGGCATAAATTTACTGTAAAACATGTAAACCCTGCTTATACTGATTCAATGCGTTCAAGTGCTCCAATGAGCAAGAAAAACGATGCTTTTGACGCTTTTTGTGTTGCAAAGTTTTTGCGTGATATGGTGGATACTCTGCCGGATGAAGAGCACAACGATTTACATTGGACTATTCGCCAACTGGTAAAACGCAGAAACAGCCTTGTTAAAGGGATTGTTATTGCTAAAAATCAGTTGAATTCCAATTTAACTACTGTTTACCCAAGTTACAAAAAATATTTTTGTGATGTGGATAATAAAACAGCATTGTTATTTTGGGAGAAGTACCCACACCCACATTATTTAATAGGTGTAAAGCCGGAAATGCTTTTAGAGGAATTAAGGGTAATACATAAAGGAATGAAGCAGGAACAGGCAGAAATGATATTGTCATTATCGGAGCAAAACAGCCCGAAAGAAAAGGAATTCCAAACCGAAAGAGACTTGATTATTAAAAGCCTTGTAAGGGAAATACGGTTTAAAAAGCAGGAAAACGAGGACATTGACAACGAATTGGAAAGGCTTGTTGATTTGACAGGCTATAAACTCCAAACAATGCCCGGAATCAATTTAATTACTGCTTCCAACATTATTTCCGAAATTGGCAATGTTGAAAGGTTTCCGAATTCTGATAAATTGGCTCAGTTTTGCGGTGTGTGTCCTGTTAATTTCAGTTCGGCAGGAAAAGGCAAAGACCAAAGGAGCAGGCAGGGAAACAGGGTTTTAAATGCTATATTTCACTTTTTAGCTATTCAGTTGGTGCAAATATCACCATCAGGCAAGCCAAGACATCCAGTGTTTAGAGAATATTTTGAAGGTAAAATTAAAGAAGGTAAAACGAAGCCCCAAGCCCTTGTTTGCGTATCTCGCAGGGCTGTTAGAATAATTTATGGCATGATGAAATCAAAGACGGAATACAAGCCGTTTGAGAAGGTTCAAGAAGTAACAGAAATACAGAAATAAAGAGTATTTAAATTGTAAAAATGATATGGTAAAATATTTAAAAATAGCCTTGATGAAGGGTTTATATACTGTTTGTTTTTTTGAGGGAGTTAAAAGCAAACGGAGTAGACTATAGTTGCTGACTTCAATAATGCGGGAGTTGGTAACCAAAAGCAAATTTTAAATGTTGGTGCTGGTCAAAAACCCATTCCATGTGCTGAAAACATTGATATTAATCCTATGAATTCGACTGTAAAATTTGGTGATGCAAATAATCTTTCACAGTATTCTAACGGACAGTTTGACCATGTAATATCAAATAGTCCATATAAGTATAATCCTTTAGAAAGCGATATGCTGAGAGTGTTAAAAACAGATGGAAAAATGACCGTTACAGGAAATATGAATAATAAGTATTTTAAAAGTGTATATAATGCAACTCCTGAACAACTCGAAGCACTGGGACTAAAGGTAGAGTACAAAGGTGGAATACAAGATATATTCTTAAAATATGGTGGAACTCAATCAAACGGATCACCTGTTAACAACCTATCAAGTATGAGCCAAATAACGCTTGTAAGAACAAAGTAGATTATTATTTGTTGGTGTAGATACCTATCATCTACACCAGTAATAATACAAGAAAAAGAAAGAAGGCATAATATGTATAATATTAATAATTTTACAAATCTTTCAGAACGTGAAATTTACAGCAACATACTTTTATATAATAATTCATTGCAGACAAATTGTGAAAGTGCTTCAATGGATTTATACATAGTCATTTCAAATGTTTGTTATTCCAAGAATGTTATTATTCCGTCACTAGTAAGGATTTTTATTAGACCACTATATTATTTAGGGATTGAAAAGAGTCAAGATGTTTTAAATTGGATAAAATGGTTTTTAAATTATAAAAATACTCCAAACTATACTGCAACAATAAAAGGGTCTAATGATAATGCACTTGAGTGGTTTTTTGAGTGCTTAGACAAGAATAGTATATATATTGAAGAATCCTTAAAAGAATTACAAGCATGTAATGAGCTACATGATATATACTTTGCATTAAAAAAAGATGAGTCCAAAAATTGTTTTGAATATACTGATAACACCGGAAAAACGTATTGTTTTACTGAATTTCAACAGTTTAAAGAGTTCACATATAAGTTTTTTGAAAAAAGAGTATCAAAATCAGAATTGGAAAATATTATAGCTGAAGAAATTGATTTTTTTTCAGAAAAGTTTAAAAAACCAGTTTCATGATAGAACGCCGTTAAGCCGGGAGCAATCCCTGTCGGTTGCAAAAATACCATCGGGGATTATCAAGTGCCAGTAAATTGAATTAATTCTTTTATTGAACATTTTTGAAAAGCATTTTAGAAGAAAAGTAATAAAGGAGAAACGAAATTTCCCGGCTGTTTACCGAGAAATTTCGTTTTTTCTTGATAATTTTTCTTCAAGACGCTTTTTGCAAATGTTCAATAATAGAATTAATTCAATTTATTGGTGCTCGATAACCTCCGATGGGATTTTTGCAACCGACAGCTGACTGTGCGACAGTTGGACAAAACTATAATTTCGGGTATAAGGAAAGCCGGAACTTTTAATTCCGGCAAGTTAAATTATCAATATAGTATATTACATGTTTGACTTCAATTATTTATTACTATTCCAAACTATGGAGTCTTTAATCCATTAATAAAGTCCTGAAAAGTATCTGCAATCTTATAAGTGTTTTCATCCTCGCTTGACTGTTCAAAATTAAATGTATGATCCCAATAATATATGCCTCCATCTTCATTATCATTTATAAGTACAATTAAACCCGAACCTGGATCATGACCTATTATTACACTATTGGAGAATAAATCATCAATATATTCATCATTCCAAGTCTTTAAATCAAGGTTTTTATCAAGACCTAAGCCATATAAAACGTGCAATGGCAATTCCACATCTAAATCATCTACCCAAAAGTAATTATATCTTGCTGAACCTCCATTATACTCACACAAAAACTGTTTATAGTCATCAGGTAATAGAAACCCAACATGTTTTTCAAAACTATCAATCATATCTTGCGTTGCTTTACCATATCCTTTAATATTCATTATTTAACCACTCCTTTAGTTCTTTTTGTTTTCCTAGATATTGACATACCACCTCTGTGTCTAAAACGATCGTGTAACAATGATTCAATTTCCTGCATAGTAGTTCCATCTTGGTGGTGATGCCATGTACTTGTATCTTCCATCGGACCATCTGGCGCAAGCTCGTCAGCTTTTGAAAAATCTTTTGGGTAGCTTTCAAATTCTCCAATAGGTACTTCTTGCTTTACCATATCTGCTGATTTAAAATCTGGATAGCCATCTGGATAAGAAACTGAATTGCCATCCCAATCCTGGTAGGTCCAAGTCCCGTTTTCATCAATCGTAATTTTTCCACCTTTTTTCTGCCACTTTATTGGGTCAGGTGAATTTTTTGGTTTTGTAGAAAGTTGTGTTTTTGTAAGTTTAGTCCCCCCACTAACCTGAGTGTAATTACGTCCGTTATAGATATCATCAGTATTTCGTGTGACTTCTAAGTAATTCTTTTGTATACTATTCTTTTTTATTTTAGGATTACTTATATTATCAAGTTTATCAACACTACTTACACGAACTTTTGTACCTGTACTAGCATCTACATAATAATCATCTGCTGAACCTATAGATGGTATTCTAAACCCACTTTTTGCCCAATCATAAAAACCTTTAGCCCCAGCAGTCATTTCTGCTGTATCTGCAAAAGTTTTATATGTTTGATAAACATTTTCATTTGTTACATATTTCTCTTCAATGTTTCTGGTACCCTTTATTTTTATATTTTCCCAAAATAAATATGTTTTGTTTGCAGTTTCTGAATTTCCTGCAACAAAAGCGGAACCCAACTGAATAGCTGAAACAGTGTTATTAGCTACTGAGGTATACACACCTATAGCAGCGTTCTTTGCAGCTTCTGGACTTTGGACACTTTCTTTAACAGCATTTCCCCAATTACCAAAAGTGGTTCTTAAATTATTCCACTTATCTGCCCACCAGTTTATAATTTCCTTTCTTGCTTGATCTCTTCCTTCAGAAGTAGCATATTTATCTTCATCTTCCGTTCTTATAGGAAATATAATATGTCCTGTTGGGTCATAGTAAATCAAAGGGTTATTCTTTACATATGTATACAAATTCAAGCTCAACGGATCGGTAGTATCACCGCTGTATGTATCCTCCTGCAAGAATCTTGCTATTTTGGGGTCATACATTCTTGCATTGAGGTAATACAATCCAGTTTCCTCATCATACTGGTATCCAGCATAAGTGATATTGTTGTTTACATCGCCTGTTGTTCCTGTAGGGTCAATGTTTCCAAATGCAT
>Ga0208826_1002833_pt1 | contig 12527 bp, 11 predicted proteins | sample AD_UKC115_MetaG_FD_184451 | JGI IMG/M metagenome (GOLD analysis project Ga0208826, IMG submission 184451) | Active sludge microbial communities of municipal wastewater-treating anaerobic digesters from Hong Kong - AD_UKC115_MetaG (SPAdes)... | ecosystem: Engineered > Bioreactor > Anaerobic >... | reverse complement strand
AGCCGAGCTTGGCGTGCACGTGCAGCTCCTCCGCCTCTAGCGCGATGTGGCCGTCCACCCCGGAACGCGAGAAATTGAGGGTGTCGCCGTCCCAGCCGTAATCCATCTCGAATTTCTCGGCGAGCTTCTTCGCGACCTCCTCGACCGCCTTGCGGGCCTTGGCCTTGGGCAGCGAGTGGGCGTGGCGGATGTCGATGCGGGACATGGGCGGACCGTGGCGGCGGGTGACGGCGCATTGTGCCCGGCGGCGTGCCGTGCAGCCAGCCTCGCGGCCGGCGCATGCTAGATTCCCCGCCGATGAACGAACTGCGTCTGCGATTTTCCGATGGCGACCAACCCGACCTGGTGCTCGGCGCCGGCGTGCATGCCTTGGGCCGGCGGCCGAACGGGCTGGGCCCGGTCGAAGGCGAACAGCCCTGGCTGCTGCAGCTGTGCAACGACCGCCGCGGGATCTGGCTGACCGTCGCCGACGAACTGCGCGGCGTGCACGTCAACGGCCGCCCGGTGCAGCACGTGGCGATGCTGCGCGCCGGCGACAGCATCCATGTCGACGGCAACGAACTGCTGCTCACGGCCGCCAACGACGGGCGCGCGATGCCGCAGGCCAGCGGCGCCCCGCGCGACCCGATCGGCAACCTGCGCCTGGCCCTGCGCGGCATCGGCGGCGCGCACCACGGCCGCAGCATCAGCCTGGAGCATCCGCGCAGGATCGGCCGCGCCAGCAATGCCGACATCCGCATCGAAGGCCCGGGCATCGTCGAACGCCATGCGCTGCTGGAGGCCGTCAACGGCCAGGTCGTGCTGCGCGACGCCGACGCCGACGTGCTGGTCAACGGCCTGCGGGTGCGCGAGGCGGTGCTGCATGCCGGCGACCAGATCGCGTTCGACGTGCAGCATCGCTTCGTGCTGGAGGGCCCGCCGCCGACGCCGGGGCCTTCGCCCGCCGCACGCCTGCGCGCGGCGTTCGCCGACGATGCGGATGAATTGCCCGCGCCGCCGCGCAAGTCCTGGCTGCAACGCATGCCCTGGTTGCTGGTCGCGGCGATCCTGCTGGCCGCGGCATTGTCCGCGTTGCTGCTGTTCGGCACCCGCTGAGTTCAGCCGCGGAACGGATCCGCGTCGCCGGCGAACAGCCGCTGCATCGTCAGCGTCTCGTTGCCGCGGATGTCGGCGAGGAAGGCGCGCGCATCGCCCAGCCCCTCGAAGGCGGCGAAGCCGCGCTCGAGGAAGGTCTGCAACTCGCCGAGTCCCGCGGCCTTCGCCGGCAGCCGCGACAGCCTGAGCAAGGCGCCCACGCCCGGCATCCGCAAGGCGGCCGCCAGGCCTTCGCCGACATCGCCGATCAGGGCGATCTGGCGGCCGCGCAAGCGCGGCAGGCCGACGTCGCGGTAGGCGCGTGCGTACAGTCCGTCGTCGATGCCGCGGCGTCGCCCGCCCAGCGCCTGCAGGGCGTCGGCCATGCGCAGGTCGAAGGCATGGGTCAGCGCGCCGAGCTCGATGCCGTCCGCCACGGTCTTCAACAGCGCGGCCGGCAGCAGCTTCTGCATCATCGGGATCACCCGCGCGATGTCGGCATCGCGGCGGGTGAAATCGTGGTCGCCGTAGACATCGGTCAGGAAGAAGCGCGCCGCCGGCCGCCGCGCCGGATCCTGCAGGAAGCCGGCGAAGCTGCGCTCCAGCCGCTGCGCCTGCCAGGCCTGCAAGGGCTTGAGCCAGCGCGACCGATTGCGCGGCTCGCGCGCCGGGTCGTACAGGGCCTGGTGGCAAGCCAGGCGCCGCGCCAGGCGCTCGGTTGGATCGGACTGGACGTGTGCGCGGCCGGCGGGCATCCGCGAAGTGTCGGCAGCCCGGCGAATCGACGCAATACTCGACAGCGCTCGGCTACACTCGGCCGCGCCCCGCACGAGTCCCCTGCATGCTGTCACTGCACGCCGCCGAACATCCCCGCCGCGACCGCGATGCCGCGCCACGCATCGGCCTGGCCATCGCCGGCGGCGGACCGATCGGCGCGATGTACGAACTCGGCGCGCTGCGCGCGCTGGACGAAGCCTGCGACGGCCTCGACCTGGCCCGGCTGGATTGCTACGTCGGGGTCAGTTCCGGCGCGTTCTTCGCCGCCGGCCTGGCCAACCGCATGGACACCGCCGAGCTGTGCCGGATCTTCATCAGCGGCGACAGCCAGGACGTCACCTTCCGCCCGGAAACCTTCCTGCGCCCGGCGCTGCTGGAATACATGCGCCGCGCCGCCTCGATCCCGCGGCTGACCGCCAAGCTCACCCAGGACCTGTGGTTCGGCCGCGGCGACTCGCGCTGGTCGGACCTGGTCACCCGCATCGGCGGACTGGTGCCGACCGGCCTGTTCGACAACGCCGAAGTCGAGCGCTTCCTGCGCGACGTGTTCAGCCGGCGCGGCCGCAGCAACGACTTCCGCAAGCTGGAGCGTCCGCTGTACGTGATCGGCGTCGACCTCGACAGCGGCGAGGCGGTGCGCTTCGGCGACGAAGGCTGGGACGACGTGCCGATCTCGCAGGCGGTGCAGGCCAGCGCCGCCCTGCCCGGCCTGTATCCGCCGGTGGAAATACGCGACAAGAGCGGGCGCGGGCGGCATTTCGTCGATGGCGCGCTGCGCCGCACGATGCACGCCTCGGTGGTGCTCGACCGCAAGGTCGACCTGATGCTCGGCATCAATCCGCTGGTGCCGTTCAACCCCGGCAACGACAGCGACGGCGAGGCGCAGACGCACCGCTTCAGCGACCGCCGCATCGCCGAGGGCGGCCTGCCGGGCGTGCTCTCGCAGACCCTGCGCACCATGCTGCAATCGCGCATGCAGGTCGGGCTGGCGCGCTATGCGCAGCAGTACCCGGACATCGACCAGCTGGTGTTCGAACCCAACGCCGCCGACCGCGAACTGTTCTACACCAACGTCTTCAGCTTCGCCGCGCGCCGGCGCATCTCCCAGCTGGCCTACCGCAACACCCTGGCCGACCTGCGCAACCGCCGCGACGTGCTGGAACCGGTGCTGGCGCGGCACGGCATCGCCCTGCGCGAGGAGGTGATCGCCGACCGTCCGCGCTCGATCCTCGCCCACTTGCCGCCGTCCGGGCGCAGCACCGAAACCACCGCGATCCTCGGCCGCGCGCTCGACGACATCGAGCATTCCCTGCGCAAACGACGCCGCGCGCCATCGCGGCGCATGGTGTGAATGCTCTAGACAACGAGGCGATCCTGCCCCGCAATCCCCATACCTCATTGCGCCCGCTGGAGGGCACATGGCCAAGCTGAAGAAAACCGCCAACAAGAAGGCCCCCGCCGCCGACGCTTCGAGCAAGGCGCAGGCCGAACGCTTGGGCAAGTCGATCACCGAATCCGCGCAACAGATCTGGCTGGCCGGCATGGGTGCGTTCAACCGCGCGCAGGCCGAGGGCGGCAAGCTGTTCGAAAGCCTGGTCCGCGACGGCCTGTCGCTGGAACAGACCGCGCGCAGGTTCACCGGCGCACGCGCCGATTTCGTCCGCGACGCGGTCGAAGGCAAGGTCGGCCAGGCGCGCGAGCGCGCCACCGATACCTGGGACAAGCTGGAAAAGGTGTTCGAGGAACGCGTGCAGCGCGCGCTGGTCAAGCTCGGCGTGCCGGGTCGCGACGATCTCAATGCCCTGACTTCGCGCGTCGAGCGCTTGACCGAGGAACTGCGCAAGGCCAACGGCGGAGCCGCGCCGAAGGCCGCGAAGGCACCGCGCAAGGCCGCCGCCAAGGCACCGGCGAAGCCGGCCGGCAAGCGCGCCAAGAAGGCCGCCGAGTAAGTTTTCCCGCCAAAGTCCCGCCAGTCCGCCGCTTCGCTAGCTCCCCTCCCCCTGCGAATACGGACTGGCGGGCGTTCTTGCCTCGCCATCGCCCGCGCGCGATGCGCAAGACCGCCATCCTGCTGCCGACCCGCGGGCATTGGCGCTATAGTCGTCACCCCGGATCCGGCTTCCAAGTCGAACGCGCATGACGCCCCTGCTACTCGCCTTGCTGGTCTTCGCCATCGCCGGCGGCGCGGCCACGTTCTGGTTGCGCCAGCACGGCAGCCATGCCGAGACCGGCGCCGCCACCCGCGAACGCGGCGAATCGCAACTGGCGGAACTGCGCTGGCGCGATTTCACCCGGCTGGTGCTGCAGGCGATGAAGGGCCGCGGCTACGAGCCGGTGATCGAAGACGGCATGTCGCCGGACGGGATTCCCTCCGATGGCGGCGACATCCTGCTCGAACGCAACGGCGAATACGTGCTGCTGTCCTGCAAGTACGGCAGCGCCGCGGTGGTCGGCGTGCAGGCGATCCTCGGCCTCGGCAAATCGGCGACCCTGCGCGGCGCCGGCAGCGTGATCCTGGCCACGCCGGGACGCTTCGACAACGAGGCGATGCGGGTCGCGCGCCAGCAGGGCAACATCGAATTGCTCGATGGCAAGGATCTGTGGCCCGAGCTGCGTCCGTACGTCGCCCGCGAGCCGGTCGATGCGCCGGCGCAAGTCGCCGCCGTGGCGGCGCCGTCGAAACGCGCCATGGGCATCGCCTGGGGCGGTGCCGCCGCGTTGGCCGCAGTCGCATGGATGGTCGCGCAAGGCATGCAGCCGGATGCGCCCGCCAGCGACGCGCAAGCGGCGATCGGGGCCAGCGCGCCTGCCTCCGCGACGCCGACCCCTGCGCCGCCGCCCGCGCCGTTGGCGGCGAACGACACGGTTCCGACCGATCCCGCCGCGCTGGAACGCCGGCGCCGGGAAACCGCGAACGCGATTTCGACCCTGTTCGGCGTCGATCGCGCGCTGTGGTCGACCCAGTCCACCCTGCTGGTGTACCTGTCGGCCGAGGAAGCCGATCCCAGCGGCGAACTCTGCCCGCTGCTCGAACGCTACCCGGAACTCGCCGCGTCGCGCGTGCAACTGCAGCCGCCGCAGGGCAGCCAGAGGCCGGTGCGGTTCAAGCAATGCCGCTCGTACTGACCTGATCGACGCGGCGCACGCGCGAGGCCGTCGCGGCCATCGCGCGGCGGATCCCCCCGATTACCAGTGCACCCCGCGCATCAGCGCGGCGAACGCGATCTGTTCGTTGCTCGGCTGCGCCTCGCCCTTGAGCGCGGCCTTGTCGCCCTTGGCCGCGGCCGAGTCCGGGAACAGTTCGAACGCGGTGTTCATCACCACCTCGTAGGCCTTCGGCGCCACCGCGTTGAGCAGCGCGCTGAAGATGCCGAGGCGGGTGGCGATGCGGCTGGGCTTCTCGATGATGCCCTTCACCACCAGGTCGGCGGCTTCTTCCGGGCTGAGCGTCGGCACGCTGTCGTACATCTTGGTCGGCGCGATCATCGGCGTCTTCACCAGCGGCATGTTGATGGTGGTGAAGCTGATGCCCTTGCCCGACAGCTCGCCCTGCGCGCAGCGGCTGAACGCGTCCAGCGCCGCCTTCGACGCCACGTAGGCGGAGAAGCGCGGCGAGTTGGCGAGCACGCCGATCGAGCTGATGTTGATGACGTGGCCCTTGCGGCGCTGGGTCATGGTCGGCATGAAGCCCATGATCAGGCGGATGCAGCCGAAGTAGTTCAGCTGCATGGTGCGCTCGAAATCGTGGAAGCGGTCGTAGCTGGCCTCGATCGAACGGCGGATCGAGCGGCCGGCGTTGTTGACCAGGATGTCGACGTGGCCGTGCTCGGCGATCACCTTCTTCACCAGCTCGTCGCAGCTGGCCATGTCGGCCAGGTCCGCGGTGTAGGCGAACACCTTGCCGCCCGCGGCCTTCATCTGGTCGCGCGCCTTGAACAGTTCTTCCTCGCCGCGCGCCACGATGACCGTGATCGCGCCGGCTTCCGCCACCCGCTGCGCGGTCGACAGGCCGATGCCGGAGGAACCGCCGGTGATCACCACCACCTTGTTGCGGACCTTGCCCTTCAGCGTGCGGTCGATGTACAGGTCCGGATCGAGGTGGCGCTCCCAGTAGTCCCACAGCCGCCAGGCGTAGGAATCCAGCGCCGGCACCTTGATCCCGCTGCCCTTGAGCGCGCGCTCGGTCTCGCGGTTGTCGAAGCGCGTGGGATAGGTGATGAACTTGAGGACTTCCTTCGGGATCTTGAAGTCGCGCAGCATCATCCCGACGAAGCGCTTCACCGGCGGCAGGTTGCCGACCGCCATGCGGATCCCGCCCGGCACGAAGGCGAACATGCGCGCGTCGATGCGCATGGTCATCTCCGGCGCGTGGCCGGCGCGGGCGAAGGTGTTCAGCACCTCGCCGACGCGCTGCGGCTCGGGGTCGACCAGGTGGAAGCAGTGGCCGTCCAGCTTGGGCTTGTGCGCGATGTGGTCCATCGCGTCGACCACGAAGTCCACCGGCACCACGTTGATCCGCCCGCCTTCGATGCCCAGGGTCGGCATCCACGGCGGCAGCATCTCGCGCAGCTTCTTGAGGAAGGTGAAGAAATAGTACGGGCCGTCGATCTTGTCCATCTCGCCGGTCTGCGAATGGCCGACGACCATGCCCGGGCGGTAGATGCGCCACTTGATGCGCTTCTCGTTGCGGACCAGGCCCTCGGACTCGTGCTTGGTGCGCAGGTACGGATCGTCCAGGCCCTCGGCCTCGTCGAACATGTCCTCGCGGAACACGCCCGGGTACAGGCCGGCGGCGGCGATCGAGCTGGTGTGGTGGAAGCAGCCCGCCTTCAGCGCGGCGGCCAGGTCCAGCGCGTGCTGGGTGCCGTCGATGTTGGCGGCGCGCTGCTGCTCGGCGCTGGCGGTGAGGTCGTAGATCGCGGCGAGGTGGAAGAAATGCTGGATCTTCTTCGCCGACAGCGTGCGGATCTGCGCGGCGGAAAGCCCGCACTTCGGCGCGGTCATGTCGCCGGTGACCGGCAGCACGCGCTTGGGATCCCAGCCCATCTTCTTCGCCAGTGCATCGAATTTCTTCAGCGAATCCTTGCGCACCAGCACGTGGATCGTGCCCTTGCGCTTGAGCAGGTTGCCGATCAGGAAGCGGCCCAGGAACCCGGTGCCGCCGGTGACGAAGTAGCTCATGCGCGCTCCCCTTCGGAGGTCAGCAGGCGCGAAACGCGCCTTGTATGCGCTACGTTGCCAGAGCCCGCGCGATCAAACAATTCCCCTGCGTATTGACCCCTCCGGGGACGCATGCTCTGATGCCCGCACCACAGGGAGGAATAGACCGATGTCCGATCTCAAGGCCAAGTTCGAGCAGGCTGCCAAGGACGTGCACTCGCTGGCCGAGCGCCCGGACAACGACACCCTGCTGCGCCTGTACGGGCTGTACAAGCAGGGTGCCGAGGGCGACGTGAACGGGCCGAAGCCCGGCTTCTTCGACTTCGTCGGCACCGCCAAGTACGAGGCCTGGGCCAAGCTGGCCGGCACCAGCCAGGACGACGCGATGAAGAAGTACGTGGACCTGGTCAAGAAGCTCACCGCGTAAGCGAGGGGACGATGGCCCGCCAGACCCGCCAGCGCATCCTCGATGCGTCGCTCGCGATGTTCAACGCGCAGGGCGAGCCGAACGTCACCACCAACCACATCGCCGACGAGCTGGAGATCAGCCCCGGCAACCTGTACTACCACTTCCGCAACAAGGACGACATCATCGAGCAGCTGTTCGGCGGCTACGAGGCGCGCATGGATGCCGCCCTGACCGCGCCGGAAGGCCGCCTGCCCGGGCTCGAGGACGTCTGGCTGCAGCTGCACCTGGTGTTCGAGTGCATCTGGGACTACCGCTTCCTGTACCGCGACCTGGTCGACATCCTGACCCGCAACCGCCGCCTGCGCATGCGCTTCGCGCGCATCCTCAAGCGCGCCGACGAGCAGGCCCACCAGGTCATGCGCGGGCTGGTGCAGGCGGGGGTGATGCGCGCCTCCGCCGACGAGGTGGATGCCGCGGCGACCAACATCCTGGTCATCGCCACCTTCTGGATGAACTACGCCGCCGCCCGCGGCGACAAGGACGAACGCGCCTCGATCCGCGACGGCATCGTCCAGGTGATGATGCTGATCGCGCCGTTCCTGCGCGATGCCGAGCGCGTGCACCTCAACACCCTGACCCGCGCCTACCTCGACTGATCGTCCGCACCCCCTGAAACGACGACGCCCCGCTTGCGCGGGGCGTGCCGTGGTACCGCCGACAGGAGATCGGCTGGGACTCAGCGGGCGGCTTGCCTCGCAGCGCGCTTGGCCGGCTTGCGCACGGCGCGGCGGGCGGCCGGCTGCTTCGCCGCGGTCTTGCGGGCCTTGCGCGGCGCGCGCGCAGCCTTCGGCTTCAGGCCCAGCTTGGCCACGATCGGCGCCAGGCGCGCTTCCACCTCATGGCTGATGCAGGCCACCTTCGGCTCGACCTGGCTGCGCACGCCGTCGACGCCGGCACGCAGGTCGGCCTCGGCGCGGCGGATCGCGTAGCGCGCATCGGCGACGGTGTTCTCGACCCGGTTGGCGGCGCGCTTCAGCGCGGCCTTCGATTCGCGGCGCGCGGCGACCAGCATGCCGAGCGACGCCAGCCAGAGATGGCGCGGGGTCGGTTCGAGCGCAGTGGCTTGCGGCTTGCGGGTCGGCTTCTTCTTGATGGCGGCCATGGCAGGCTCCGTAGGGGACGTGGGGTATTCGATGCGCGTAGCCTGCCGTTGCGCTGTCGAGCAAACACACTACCGATCCCCCTTGCCAGCACGCGCGCATGGCGGGATGCTGACCGCCTACGACATCGACTCGAGGGGAATCCGGATGGCGGCCAAATCGAACTGGGCGGCGTTTCCGCACGATGCCAAGGCCTATGCCTACGCAGGCGATGCGCTGAAGAAAGTCTGGCCCAAGTTGCACGCCGGCGATTGCGAGCCCTTCCCCGACGCCAAGCGCGCCGCCGCGCTGTTGAAGGCCGCCGGCAAGGCCGCGCCCAAGCTCGATGCCGATGCCCTGGCCGAAGCCCTGCAGGATGCCTGGCGCGCCTTCCATCGCGGCGATTTCAAGGCCGCCTTCGATGCCGGCGAGAAACTCGGCCCGGTCGGCGCCTCGGTCGCGGTCAAGGCGATCGGCATCCACGCCACCTACCTGGTCGACGACGAAGCCGAGCAGCTGAAGCGTTACGAACAAGCCTCGAAGATCGCCGAAGCCGCGATCAAGGCGCTGCCGGACGAGGCCAACAGCCATTACCGCCACGCCTTCGCGCTGGGCCGCTACAGCCAGGGCCTGAGCATCGCCAAGGCGCTGAAGATGGGCATCGCCGGCAAGGTCCGCGCCTCGCTGGATGCCACCCTCGACCTCGAACCCAAGCACGCCGAGGCGCATACCGCGCTGGCCCTGTACCACGCCGAGATCATCAACAAGATCGGCGCGATGATCGGCGGCCTGACCTACGGCGCCAAGGCCGGCGAAGCGGAGAAGCACATCAAGGAAGCGGTCAAGCTGACCCCGGCCTCGCCGATCGCCCACATCGAGCACGGCAACGTGCTGTTGCTGCTGGACGAGAACCGCAACGAGGACGCCGCCGCCACCGCCTACGAGAAAGCCGGCAAGTGCAAGCCGCTGGATGCGATGGAAGCGCTGGACGCGGCCTATGCGCAGGAGCAGCTGGAGTAAGGCCGGCCCGGTTCAGGGCTGGCGATCGACCGGCCCGGTTTCGAGCCCTTGCGGCGGTGCGCGGCGCAATGCGCGGAAGAACGCCACCGCCCGTGCGCGATCCCGGGTCAGCAGGTACCAGCCGACGCACAGCAGCAGGAAAGCGGCCAAGAGGATCGGATGCGGCACGTCCAGCCGCATCGCCTGCCCGACCAGCAACCCGCTGAGGAGGCTGAACACCGTCAGCCACAGCGCCGCCCGGGTCGGGCCGAAGCCGGCGTCCTGCATCAGGTGATGGATATGGTCGCGCCCCGCCGAGAACGGCGAGCGGCCTTCCTGCAGGCGACGCACGATCAACACCAGGCAATCCATCACCGGGATCGGCAACAGCCACAGCGCCAGCACCGGGTTCACCGGGTGCCCCGGGTTCTGGGTGAGGCGGAACGACACCCAGGCGATCACCAGGCCCAGCAAGGCGCTGCCCGCATTGCCCAGGAACACCTTCGCGCGCGGGCGCCACGGCAGGCGGATGTTCCACGCCAGGAAGCCTGCCAGCGCACCGCACAGGACGGACAGGCGCATCGCCAGCAATTCGTTGCCCGCATAGATCGATGCCGCGCACAGCATCGCCAGCGCCGCCAGCCCCAGCAAGCCGGCCAGGCCATCGGCGCCATCGATCATGTTCATCGCATTGACGATGCCGATCGTGGCGAACACGGTGAACGGCACCGACAGCCAGCCTAGCGACATCTCGCCCAAGCCGAACACCGGTCCGATTTGTTCCACCTGGACGCCGCCCCAGAAAATGATGATCAGGGCCGCCGCGGATTGGGCCAGGACACGCCAATACCAACGCAAGTCGTGCAGGTCGTCGTACAGGCCGACCGCGACCAGCAAGACTGCCGCCACGCAGAACGCCTGCAAGGTCTGGCTGCTGGTCTGCACGAAGAAGAAGGCGACCAGGCAACCGACCAGGATGGCCAGGCCGCCGGTGACGGGGGTAGGATGCTCATGGTCCTTGCGGCCCTGCGGGTGGTCGAGCAGGTTCAGTCTGCGGGCCACCGGCTGCATCAGCCAAAGCATCAAGGTCGTGACCGCGAAAGCGACGAACGCGGACGTAGGGTTGAATCCGTGCAACACGCGAATCCCGTGGGCTGTCACGGCAAGCCGGACGACGAGGCCATTCTACCCGGCCTGGCAACCGATCTCACTGTTTTCGTGACAAAGTTCGCGCTATCATCGGCCGGCCTCAAGCTTTGTGCGGGCTGACCACAGGGGGATTCATCTTATGAAGCATATTCGTTGCAGGAAGGCCGCTGTCCTGATGATGGGCATTGCCGGCGTCGGTCTGGCTCAGGCACAGGAAGCACCCATCGGCGCGCCGCAGGACTGGAGCAGCCGCGCAGTCATCACCGCCAAGCCGATGACGCCGGACGAACTTGACCGTGCAGGCCGCAGTGCCGATATCCCCCGACTCTACCGCGACCCACGCTATGTCGCATCCGTGCTACGTCGGATCGAGAACGAAACCCCGCGTGTCGCCGCGCTGGCGAAGACCACCTCTCCCGCCCAGACAGGTCGCACGCGTGATCGCACGCGGCCTCAACCCGGCGGCGGACAAGGCGGCCAGCCCAATGGCAATTCGGAAACCGTCCTGCGCGACTGGAGCAATGTGCTCGGCGGCGGTGCCGATGGACAAGGCGGCCGCGCCGCACCGGGCATCTTCCCGGCCAAGTACAACCTGGACATCTTCGCCCCGCCCAGTTGCAGCGGCGACTTCGTGGTCTACACCACCAATGCTGCCGGCGCCAGTCAAAGCGGCACCGCGCAAGAGCAATGGAGCGGCAGCTTCAGCAACAATCCGACCAACGGCCAGACCGTCACCATTGGCCTGGCAGGTTCGCGCCGGGTGCAATTGACCGCCAGCACCAGCAGCAATACCGGGCTCAATTTCCAGATCGGGGCAGACGCCACCGCAACCGCCACGAACCTGCGCAACGCCATCACCCGCTGGGAAGGCCAGACCGGCTTCCGCGCCGCGGGCGCCGGCACGACGGTCACTCTCATTTCCAATACCGCCGGCGACATCAATAACAGCTCGATCGCATCGACGCTGTCCAACATCACCCTCACCCGCACGTACAGCGGCACCGCCAGCGCGGGGCAACCGACCGTCCTCGCCTTCAACCAGTTGTACAACACCACCTGCAACGCGGGACGCACCAACACCAATGCGCCCAACGTGATGTGGGCCTACAACACCGGCACCGGCTACATCACCGAGACCTCGCCCGTGTTGTCCTATCTGGATGGCGGCAAGCAGGTCGCCTTCGTCCAGCGCAACGGCAACACCCTGCAACTGGTACTGCTGAAGCCGGGCAGCGGCTCAGGAACCGCGGCGAATCCCGCCTCCCCCACGCTTGTATCCAATGCAGCCTACCGGGGTTGCTCCGACGCGGGCGGCTGTTACACCACGATTTCGTTCAGCACCGCGGCTGGCGCCAACAACGTCACCACCACCACCGTCCCGACGTATTCCTCGCCGTTCGTGGACTACTCCGGCGACATCCTCTGGGTCGGCGACGGCAACGGCATCCTGCACAAGTTCACCGGCGTGTTCCAGGGCAGCACCCCGGCGGAAGTGACCAGCGGCGGTTTCCCCAAGGCGGTGGACCTGGGCCTGAAGCTTTCCTCGCCGGTCTTCGATTACAACGGCTCCGTCTACGTTGGCAGCGCGAGCGGCAGCGGCACCAATGGCGGCAAGCTGTACCGCATCAACGCCACGACTGGCGCCACCAATGCCACCAGCGCCAAGTTGGCGCTGGCGAATACGACCGGCCTGCGCGAATCGCCGATCATCGACCTGCGCAGCAACAGCATCTATGCCTTCATCTTCAACGACAATACCACCAACTACACCGATACGGCGCACTGCCAAGCCTTCCAGAACGAAATCGACGGTTGCCGCG
>Ga0208826_1002830_pt1 | contig 12533 bp, 12 predicted proteins | sample AD_UKC115_MetaG_FD_184451 | JGI IMG/M metagenome (GOLD analysis project Ga0208826, IMG submission 184451) | Active sludge microbial communities of municipal wastewater-treating anaerobic digesters from Hong Kong - AD_UKC115_MetaG (SPAdes)... | ecosystem: Engineered > Bioreactor > Anaerobic >... | reverse complement strand
CTTGTTTGGAATTTAAGTTTTTTCACTTCAATTTATACTCATATCTTATACTTGATGCCGAAATGGCATTTTTAAAAACCCTTCAAATTGGGTTTAGTGTTAAATTTATTTTCATGCGTTTACCGTGGCCTTAGTAAAAATTGTTATTGACATCGATATGGACACATGCTAAAATAAAAATTTTTGACATTGAAATTTCATTGTAGTATACTTAATATATAGAGGTTACTTGTTGTAAGTCTTTACAGGTACTTATAGTGCAGGAAACAAATAACTTTTCGTTTTCTTCAGAAGTATTATTAATAAATACACCATTATAAAGGAATGTTGAAATTCTTTTTATTTTGTGTAATTAAGAGTGTGTGGACACGGCTTGTTAAATGTACTGGTAAATAGAAAATAGAACCCCATAAAGAAAGATAAATTATGTTGTTTTTTGCTTACTGGAGGAGTGTATATGTATAATGTAGGTGATAGAATTGTTTATCCTATGCATGGTGCCGGAGTAATAGAATCAATAGAAGAAAAGGAGATTCTCGGCAGCAAGCAAAGTTATTATGTTGTAAGGATTCCGGTTGGAGATATGAAGGTGATGATTCCTACAAAAAATGTAAAGGGTATAGGGATCAGAGAAGTAATAAGTGAACAAGATGCAGACAAGGTTTTCACTGTTCTTGGGACGGAGCATAGCAGCACTTCAAGCAACTGGAATAAACGTTACAGGGAGAATATGATCAAGATAAAAAGCGGAAATATTTATGAGGTGGCTGATGTTGTCCGGTCACTAATGTTGAGGGAAAATGAAAAAGGGCTTTCCACCGGGGAAAGGAAGATGCTTGCGAGTGCAAAGCAAATTCTTATAAGCGAGCTTGTATTAGCTAAAAACATGAATGCAATTGAAATTGAAAAGATTATAGGTAAGTTTCTGAATATTTAATTTGTTCGGGGAAATTATTCTTGTGTATTAATCCGGGAAATAGCTTTATGTACATATTATGTAAAACCATATGTATGTTTGACAGAAAAAAGTGAAGTATCTATGGAATGAGGCCATAGATATTTTTTGTTTTGCCCATTATATTTTTCTTCATATTATTGTAGTACACCCGTGTAAGCCTGTATTTTTGATTTACTTTTTTTGTTGTATATTTTATTATGGTAGTATATATTAAAGTTGGAGATGTTTGTGATGAAATTAAAAGAAATATTTACAAGCCTGGTGGTTGTTGCGGCAGGCAAAGGTACCCGGATGAATATGGATATGAACAAGCAGTATATAAAAGTAGGAGGAATTCCTATACTGACCAGAACTCTTAGAAAGTTTGATGACTTGGATTATATAAATGAGATTATACTTGTGGTACATAATGACGATATTTTATGTTGCAAGGAAAACGTAATTGGTGCCTGTAATTTCAAGAAAATTAAGTGTATTGTTACAGGAGGCTTAACAAGGCAGGACTCTGTTTATAACGGACTAAAAGAAGTATATGAAAGAGCTGATGTTGTCATTATTCATGACGGAGCAAGGCCTTTTGTTGAAGAAGAATGTATCGCTGCATGTATTGAGGCTGCAGCAGAATGTGGTATATCCACATTAGCAGTTCCGGTTAAGGATACTATCAAGTATTCAAATAATGAGGGATTTGTTGAAGCAACTCCTGATAGAAGTACATTATGGGCTGTTCAGACGCCCCAGGCTTTTAAATACAGTTTAATAATGGATTCTCATAAAAGAGCCCGCATAGATGGCTTTGTAGGTACTGATGATACCGTACTTGCCGAAAGATTGGGTTTTAAGACAAAACTGGTTATGGGAAGCTATAACAATATTAAGATTACAACAGTAGAAGATTTGATTTTTGCAGAGGCTATTGTAGATTCAACAAATGAAGACCTTTGAGAGGATGTGTTCCGGAATTGATTAAAGTTGAAAATATAACAAAGCAATTTGGAAGTTTTACGGCTGTCAAAGAGATTAGTTTTGAAGTTGGAAAGGGAGAAATATTTGGCCTTTTGGGTGAGAATGGTGCCGGAAAAACAACAACATTGAGGATGTTGGCAACAATGTTGCGTCCTACAAAAGGAACAGCCTTCATGGCGGGATATGACATTATATCAGATCCCGAGAAAGTCAGATCAAAGATAGGAATTCTATTTGGAGGGGAAACTGGTCTTTACGACAGATTGAGCTGTGAAGAAAACATTACTTACTTTGGGGAACTGAACGATATGGATAAAGTTCAAATAAAAGAGAGGATAAAGATCCTAGCGAAGACTTTTGGGATGGAGGATTATATTACCAGGAGGGCAGGGAAGTTATCAAAGGGGATGAAGCAGAAGGTCGCATTTGCAAGGTCAATTATTCATGACCCGGATATAATGCTTTTTGATGAGCCTACTTCGGGACTTGATGTTAGTGCGATAAGGGATGTACATGAGTTTATCAGATCCTGTAAAAATGATGGTAAAACCATACTGTTTTCAAGCCACACCATGAGCGAGGTTGAAAAACTGTGTGACAGGATTGCCATCATTCACAAAGGTGAACTTGTTGAGTATGGAAATATTGAGGAACTTAAGAATAAGTATGGCAGTAATGGGCTTGAGGAAATATTCATCAGATTGGTAGGTGGCAAACATGAGGCTTAAGCATATATGGATCGTATTTTTAAAAGAGGTAAAGGATATTGTCCGGGACAAAAAGACCATAATTACTAGTATTATTGTCCCTATGGTTGTTATTCCGCTTCTTAGCATGTTGGCAGGCGGAAGCGTCCAGAATATGCAGAATGATATTACTCAAAATGTTACTGTTGCTTTGAGTTCTAATTCCAATACAAAAGAAATCAAAGAACTTGTAGAAAAGGAAATACTTGCGGATTTCCCTAATATAAGCCTTTTGGATGTTCAAGACCCAATAGCTGCAATTAACGATTCAACGGTGCGGTTGGTTCTTGATATTGAAGAAGACTATAAAATTAAGCTTGAAGAGGGCAAACCTTTTGTTATTAAGCTTATATATGATAAATCACAGGCAAAATCGGAAGGAAGTATCGGTATTGTTTCAAGTGCTATAAATGAATTCAATAACAGAATTGTGTCAGAAAGGCTTGCCGCTATTGGTGTGGAGGATGCTATTTTAGTACCTGCCAAAATTGAGGAGACCAATATAGCAAACGAGGATAAGACAAACTTGAGCATGCTTTCGATGATTCTTCCAATTATGATAGTAATCCTCATATCAGCAGGAGGTACAGCACCTGCTACTGACCTGGTTGCTGGAGAAAAGGAAAGAAATACTTTCGAACCTCTTCTTACTACCAAGACGGGAAGGGCTTCGCTTTTGATAGGAAAATATATGACAGTAACGCTATTTTCATTTGTATCGGCTATAGCTTCAATTTTAGGAATGGTTCTAGGGTATTTTATTGACCCTGAATCTATGACAATGGGAACAGGTGCCCAATTCTCAGGGTTTAACATTCCCATTACGGCCATTGGTTTTATTCTGTTGATTTCCATATTGATGGGAATGACCTTTGCGGGAATTCAGATAGCGTTGAGTACTTATGCAAAATCCTTCAGGGAAGCACAGACTTATTTGTCATTTCTTATAATAGTAGCAATGATTCCGGGGTATGCTACTATATTGATGCAGCCTAATGAGATACCTGTATATATGTTTATGGTACCTATCTTAAACACTATATCTGCATTTAAGATAGTGTTGGGCTTAAATATCAATTATACATATCTGACTTTGGCCCTTGTTTCGTCCCTTGTTTATGTTGCAATATCTTTAAGAATAGCAGTTTACCTATTCAAAAAAGAAAATGTTCTCTTTAGAAGCTAATGTTTTTATCTATCTCGAAAAATAAATAGAGGAAATTTAGTGATGGATGTCGAATTATACATTGATGCTTTTCACATCTTTGACTATTTTACTGTCGATTCGAACGAATTCCCTGTATTTTCGATGCTTTTTATAGACATGGGGGGCTGAAATATGTTTTTTAGAGCTAGAAAGCTGTTTTCCCATACTCTTCAAAGTTCAAAAAAACAAATATTGATGAGTGCTTTGTATATCAATATTGCTTTGGGTTTTATTTTTATGCTTACCATATCAATAGTAATTTCTTCATCCTTCAGTATGATATCAAACGCATTGATTGAACATTCCGCTGATAGTTCCCAGGAAATTATAAAACAAACCACAAAAAATATTCAAACAGTATTAGAAGAACTTGATGATGTTTCAATGACTATGTCCCGTGATGATGCAATTGCCAATAGAGTGATAATGCATAGTAGTATTACTGATGAAAATGAGAAGAATGAAAATATCAGAAAGATAGAAGAAATTTTAAATAATTACTGCCAATCCCGGGGAGACATTGTTGATGTTGCCGTCTTAACGAACAAGGATAAATATATTTCAAGTGGTGATAATTCGAAGAGTACAAATGATGACGGTACTTCATATTATGCTTTTAAAGCTTTTAGAGAGAGTGGGCAGAAGTCGTTATGGCTTGATACATATACTTCCGATGTTAAATACACTGTTGAACAAAGTGAAAACGGTCAGGTCTTTTCGATTATTAAAGGTATTTACTCATCAAGAAGTCTTAAAAGTGAAGGAATACTTCTGGTAAATATTAGAGAGTCGCACCTCTACAGCATGATTTCAAATATTAAACTTTCCACTGAGAGCAATGTTTTTATTTTGGGTAATGACGGCAATTTTGTACTGAATGCACAGAACAGGGCACTAAATGGCCAAACTGCGGAGTATGAGTTTGTTGATGAGGTGTTGTCTCAAAAGAACGGCAGTACCAGAGAGGTAATAGATAAAAAGTCATATATCATAACTTATAACACTATTGATAATATAAAGGGAACCGAGCTCGGTTGGACAATAGTAGATATGACACCTGTTTCTTCAATAACAAAAGGGATTACGGCTGCAGGAATGTATCTTGTGGAAATAGGCCTTTTATGCATATTTATAGGCTTAATATTATCTTTTGTTATCACAAGGATATATAATTCAAATTTGGATAAGAAATATACTGAAAGGCATTCCGTTGCTATGGAAAGAGAAAGGCTTGCGTCTCTAGGACAAATGATAGGTGGGATAGCGCATAATTTTAAGACACCGATCATGTCTATATCCGGTGGACTTGAGGCCATAAGTGACCTTATTAATGAGTATGACAGTTCCATAGGTGATGATGAGGTAACCCACGAGGACCACCATGAGATTGCGTCTGAAATATCAGATTGGGTTGTCAAAATAAAACCATACTGTTCTTATATGTCAGACATTATATCAGCGGTAAAAGGTCAAACAACAAATTTGAATGATTCATCAAGCCAGAGTTTTACGGTGGAAGAATTAATTAAGCGGGTAAAAATTTTGATGAGCCACGAACTTAAGAAAAACAAATGCGACTTGAATATAGATATAAAAGTTAGCGAAAATGCGAAAGTTGCTGGCGAAGTAAATAATCTTGTACAGATATTGAACAATCTTATATCCAACTCAATAGAAGCATATAATGGTGAGGGTGGAAAAGTAGACCTTATACTAAGCAAAAAGGGTAATAACCTGGAGATGGTAGAAAAGGATTATGGTAGTGGTATACCGGAAAATATAAAAGAAAAGTTACTTAAAGAAATGATAACAACAAAGGGCAAAAATGGAACAGGGCTAGGTCTCTATATGTCATATTCAACTATTAAGGGCAAGTTTAAAGGCTCAATGAGTATAGAGAGTGAAAAAGGGAAAGGTACTTCAATAACTATATCCATCCCATTTGCAGGAAAGAATTAGTATAGAACAGTATAATGGCGGGTGAAAAAAATGAAAAACTTTAATGTGAAAAAAACCTATGGATATTTGCCGGACATTAATAAGAAAAAGACTAAAGTTGCATGGCAATTAAACTTTGGGGTAATGTTGATTGTAATATTGTCCATTACTGTTGTTGGTATTTTTTCCTTTAAGATGATATCTGACTTCATACTTAACAATGCTGAAGTCAGCTCAATTCAGCTTGCAAAGCAGACTTCAAAAAATCTTGAGACGGTATTAGCTAATTTGGACAGCCTGTCCACTACAATGTTGAAAGACGGTAACTTTTCAGAACTTGTTTATAAATTAAACAATGCGGATAATGAACATGATAGAGAAGAGTACACCAGAAAAATAGAAGATATACTGGATACTTATGCAGTTAACAAAAGGGATTTGGCAGATATAGCAGTTTATACCGATAAAAAAATATATATTACCAGCGGAGATAGTAGACCCTCTGTATCAAGAGATGTTTCCACTTACTATGTTATCAGACAGGCCATAGCTAAGGAAAAGGAGTCCACATGGGTGGATACTCATTTGTCTGATGTTGAAACAACCCATGGTACTGCAGGGGCATATGGTCAGGTTTTTACACTGGTAAAAAGAATACATTCGCAACAAAGCGAAGAAAGTCAAGGATTATTGCTTATTAATTATAAAGAATCAAGTCTGTACAATTTAATTTCGGATATTAAAGTGGTTGATGATGGCAAGATATACATATTGGGAAATAACGGGAATTTTGTGATGAATAGATATGACAGGACTAAAAACAATTATTTCTCGGAATTTAAATTCTTTTTTTACCTTAGAGACCAGTTGAATCAAGAATATGGTAGTTTTAATACGAAAATTGACGGCGAAGAATATATCGTTTCCTTTGATCTTATCGAAGGGATCAAAGGAATAGAACTTGGCTGGAGAGTTGTTGTACTTACACCTGTAAAAACAATTACTACAGGTATAACTCGTGCTGGGGCGCAGATATTCTTCATCGGCTTGGGAGTATTGGCTTTTGGTTTTATTTTTTCGATTTTGATAATAAGAAGATATAATATTATAGTTGATAAAAAGTACTCTGAAAAGCACTCTGTAATGATGGAACAGGAAAGGCTGGCTTCCCTTGGACAACTAATAGGGGGTATTGCACACAATTTCAAAACACCTATTATGTCAATATCCGGAGGACTGGAGGCTATTAATGATTTGGCAGCTGAATATGATAATTCCATAGAGGATCCAAGTGTTACTGAAAGTGATCATCATGAGATTGCGGATGAAATGAGAGATTGGGTCAAAAAAATAAGACCATACTGTTCGTATATGTCTGATATTATTTCAGCAGTTAAGGGACAGGCTGTCAACTGTAATGAATCTTCACAGGAAAGCTTTTCAGTGGGAGATCTTATAAAAAGAGTTGAAATTCTTATGAATCATGAATTGAAGAAGTTCCAGTGCAAAATGGATATAGATCTTAGGGTGGATGAATCTTCAGAAATAGAAGGAGAAATTAATAATCTTGTTCAGGTACTGAACAATTTGATATCCAATTCAATTGAAGCATATCACGGAGAGCCTGGGAAAATTGACTTATTATTTGATAAAAAAGATAGTAACCTTGAAATAGTTGTTAGGGATTATGGTGCCGGTATACCTGATAGAGTAAAAAATAAATTGTTAAAAGAGATGATTACTACAAAGGGAGAAAAAGGTACGGGAATAGGTCTTTATATGTCCTATTCAACTATAAAAGGGAAATTCGCCGGAACCATGCATATTGAAAGCTCGGAAGGCAAAGGAACATCAATAACAATAACCATACCGGTACAAAAAAAGTAAAGTATGGCCGTAAGTATGAGCTAACAAGTTTTATAAAACATAAAAGTCACTAAATTATTCTGCTGTGACACAACTGAAAACCTGTATACCTTTCCCTTGACCGAATTGTGTAAGTCCTTCTCCGGTAGTTGCTGTAATGCCAATAGAGCTCTCAGGAATGCCCAGCAAGCCTGAGATGCTTTTTCTTATTTCGGGAATTTTCGGAGTGATCTTTGGTACTTTGCACTCTATAGAAATGGAGACATGTATGATTTTTTTACCATTAAGATACTTAAGAGCTTCCTGCAAATATACACGACTGTCCTTTATACCTTTGTTCAGGCATAAATCATCGCTTATAGGCCCTAATATATTTACACATGTCACACCGGAGATGGCATTGGTTATAGAATGAAGAATAACGTCCGCATCACTGTTTCCGTCAAGAGGCGGAGAACCTTCAAAAACCACTCCTCCAAGTATTAATTTCTTGGTTTTATCTTCAAAATCAAATTTATGACTATCCTGACCAATTCCTACTATCATCAGCTTATCAAAATCCTTTTCAAATAAATATTACAGAAATTATATATTATCGCTGCCAAAAACGCAAGGCAGCTTTTTTGCTTTTCCTCTTTTCAAAAAGTTTTTATTTTATAGAATTACTATGTAAATAATTCGCTTAAATATGTCAATACTATTATCAATACTTTATAAACCAAAAATATAAATTATTTAATTCTGATGGAAAATTATGCAGATTTGGAGGGATTATTATGAACAGGAAATTGGTCTTATTGATTGTTCTGGCAGTTGTTTTTACTGCAGGGTTGGGTTTTTCGGGTTTTGACTCAAATAGTATAAACGCTGCTCCAACCTTTGAAAAGGTAAACTTTATATCAGCAGTAGTAACTGCTACTCACCTGAATGTCAGGCAGGGACCGTCTACAAATTTCCCTATAGTTTGTGTACTTAAGAAAGGGCAATGGGTAAATGTTATCGGGAAATTAGGAGATTGGTATGCAGTCTATGAACCTCAATCAAGGTGCGTAGGGGCAGTATCAGGACAGTTTATCAAAGAAGGAACTACTACTAATAAAACAACTACCAATGGCAAGGGTACTACAACAAAGACTGCAGCTCCGAAAGCTACAGCTTCAAAGGTAGTTGCTCCACCAAAGGCGACACCGGCAGTATTTGCTACTCCAATTACAGGAGTATCTCAGGATGATCAGATTTTGCTTGACCTTGTAAATAAAGCAAGAGCTGATGCAGGTGCAGGACCGCTTCAATTTGACACTGAACTTATGAAAGTGGCAAAGCTTAAAGCAAAAGACATGGTTGATAACAATTACTTTTCACATCAGTCACCTACTTATGGTTCACCCTTTGATATGATGAGACAATTTGGTGTAAGTTTTAAGACAGCAGGGGAAAATATTGCAGGGAACAGAACTGTTGAAGGTGCATTTAAAGCGTGGATGAATTCTGAAGGTCACAAAAAGAACATATTGAATTCAGGGTTTAACTATACGGGAGTAGGAATTGTTGACAGTCCGAAATACGGTAAGATGCTTGTGCAACAATTTATAGGCAGATAAGGGACAGGTACATTGTCCATTCCTACAAAAGAGTCAGGGCTCATTGCTCTGGCTCTTTTATTATATTTTCCGGTATTACTTTAAACTCTTTTCCATAAAGATAGCTTAGAATCCCCCCGCCTGATGTAAATTCAAACTTCAGCTTATAGGCCCAGAGTGCCTGATGCTTCACTTTTAATGCACGGTTCAAAGAGTTGTCTCCATATTTCCCGTCACCGATTATTGGGTGACCTATATATGCCATATGTGCCCTGATCTGATGAGTTCTACCTGTAACCAGCTCCACCTCCAAGAGGCTTGCATCGATATCGGAGGTTATATTATCAAGGGTTGAAATTGTTTTGAACTTTGTGATGATTTCCAGAGAATTTCTTGTTTTATAGTCATTTATATAGACCCGGCTTTTTCTCTCATCTTTCTCGAGATAGGCCTTTAGAATTCCTTGGGGTTTTTCCAATTTGCCTTTAACTAAACAAATGTGTGCCGGTATGGTAATAAAATTTTCAACCAAGCATTGAGGAATGTTTGTGTACTTATCTCTTAATCATATATCGATTCGGTTGCTTATTGTTTTCTTTAATTGCAAAATATGAATAATACATTTGAAAACATATCTCTCAGCTTTCTAAAGAGTCTATTTTTAGGTAGGATAAATTAAGTATTTGGTTTATGCCTTCCTGATTTAAAGTCTTGGCACAGGATAGATTTTACTGTTGAAGGGAGCTGTTATTAGAGCAATTACCACAAAATCTTTATTGTATTAAAAGAGGTTCTGGCATCGGAAAGCAACAATATGTCAGTATTAGACAGGGGTTACTATTTTTGATTAAAAAGTATTGACTGCATATATATATATATATATAATTTATTTGTATTGATTTTGTAATTGCAGTATATTTTTTACTTCTCTCACTACTCTAAGTAAAGGAGGTCATTGATAGCTATAATCTGGATAATGGTTATTAGCCAGTATTCTAAGAACTATAAAAAACGAATGTTATGATATAATTAAAAAGGAGATGAATAAAATTGGAAAAGAAGATTTTTAAAAAAGCTGTAGTAATGTACATAGTAATAAACATAACTGTTATTTTTGCGTGCATGGGTATTGTGTTTGGTATAACTAATTCTGACATTATTATAACTTCTCCTAGTTCTAATTCAGGGTTTTATTTACAGGGAAGTACATATACTCTGAAAGCGTATGTAAATAATAATCCAAGTTCTGTTAAATTTTATTGCCCTGAAGAAGAGCTATCTGCAGACGCGACTTTAACAAGACTTGTACAAAATATCTACCAAGGTGCGTGGACAGTTGAAAGCAGTGATTGTCTGGGCGCAAAATATGTATCAGGTCAAGGTTATGTAGGATGGTGGCAATTTGAAATTGCGGCAAGTAACAGTAGTGGTACAGGGAAGCAGTTCAAAAGTTATGCTGTTCCATATAAGAGTTTAAGTTTTTATCGAAATGTTGATAATCAATTTAGATATAATACTCCTGATGATAGTTCTTTTAAAGTACCATGGTCTGATGTATATAATTGTTCAGCTTATGTTGTAGACGTTTACACTCGTAGATTTGATGTGCCGGATACCTTGCAAGAAGCGATTGCTTTCATGACAAAAACTGGTTCTTGGAGTAATAGAATTGGCACAGTATATACATATACGTCAAGTCCTATAAATATTAAGGCAATATATTACGCTGGGAATGGTGGGCATTACGCTAAAGTGATTGGATGGGATGCTGCAGGTTTACCTACAAAAGTGCGATCAAAATGGGGTGGATTAGAGGTTATTGACTCTGAGGGATACAATCCCTTTGAAAGTGAATATGGACGTGCAACAGCATATTTTAGATAAAAAAAGGAGATGAATACCATGTTGAAGAAAATATTTACATCAAAACTATTTGTAATAGGAGTTTCAATGATTTCATGCTGTATGATAACTTTTACAGTGTACACAGTTAAAGCTAAAAAAGACACCCAAAATTCTATTAATCATAAAAACTCTATTTATCATATATATGATGAGAGTGTATACATTCCTGAACCTCCAAGTACAAGAGAAGTACCCAGTTATATGAGGTGGGAACCTATGCTTGGAGAATATATCAGTGATGATCTTTATTACGATAAAGAGTCAAGAACTTTTAAAGATAAGCCTGTAGTAGAAGAAAACTACGAAAACAGTGAACCTTACAGAAAAGAAGAGTGGCTCAAAAAAAATAAGAATTCTGATAAACCACTTCACAAGGCAATAATGGCTTGGAAAAAATACAGATCAGAACACCCAAGTCTGTCTTCGCTGTATGATATAAAATCGGATCCTGGATTTATAGATAATATTGAAGCCCTTGGACTTGATTACGTTCCGGAAATGCTTGAAATGCTGACAAAGGATAACGTATGGAATCATCCTTTGCTTGCCGCAGTTGAATGTATAACCGGAGTTGAAGGATGTCTGCCTGAAGGTGTGCTGCTTGATGATGCAGAATTTAAGCATGAAATGTGGAAAGAAAGCTTCAGAAAATATATGACTGATGCAAAGGAAATGGTTAAGAATGATAAGGATGTAGAGAAGCTTGGACTGTTTGCATTACCCTATATTGCAGAAGAAATTGAAAATGGCGATACAAAACACCTTGACCAAATGGCATCAATAGTTTCAAAACATGAGAAGGTTTCAAAAGATGAACTTTTAACGAAAGATGAAGAGTATTGGAAAGGTTGGATAAAAAACAACGAGAAGAAAATTACTATTATCAAGGAAATTAGTGAAAAGTACAAAAACAAATAGCACTATAAAAGGGTCAGGGCTCATTGCTCTGGCCCTTTTATTATATTTACCGGCATGACTTTAAACTCTTTTCCATTCAGATAACTTAGAATCCCCCCGCCTGATGTAAATTCAAACTTCAGCTTATAGGCCCAGAGTGCCTGATACTTCATTTTTAATGCACGGTTCAAAGAGTTGTCTCCATATTTGCCGTCACCGATTATTGGGTGACCTATATATGCCATATGTGCCCTTATCTGATGAGTTCTACCTGTAACCAGCTCCACCTCCAAGAGGCTTGCATCGATATCGGAGGTTATATTATCAAGGGTTGAAATTGTTTTGAACTTTGTGATGATTTCCAGAGAATTTCTTGTTTTATAGTCATTTATATAGACCCGGCTTTTTCTCTCATCTTTCTCGAGATAGGCCTTTAGAATTCCTTGGGGTTTTTCCAATTTGCCTTTAAC
>Ga0208826_1002824_pt1 | contig 12556 bp, 27 predicted proteins | sample AD_UKC115_MetaG_FD_184451 | JGI IMG/M metagenome (GOLD analysis project Ga0208826, IMG submission 184451) | Active sludge microbial communities of municipal wastewater-treating anaerobic digesters from Hong Kong - AD_UKC115_MetaG (SPAdes)... | ecosystem: Engineered > Bioreactor > Anaerobic >... | reverse complement strand
GTATTTCTTATGCTATCTAAATCAAAATAATACTTTAATGATTTAGTGAAAAAGAAAACGAATTCGTGTTTTTTGCTAAACCTATCTTTAACGGGCTCGGGTGCGGCATTTTCTTTAGCCCATATAATATCGTTTCTCAATATCAAACTCAACTCATCAATACATCTGATAGCAAACCTGTGTGGAATTAGCATTAAACATTTTTTAGGTATATTGAATTTCTTATTTGTGGAATAGCTATCACCCAGGTTTATCCAAATAGTACCAGTATCTTTTAGAGCTCTTTTCATTTCTACCATCATAAGTATTAGTTTATCAAGATAATCGTTGTAATTCTCTTCTAATCCAATCTGTTCTTTAAAGCCATAATCCCTCACATTGAAATATGGCGGGCTGGTAATGAAACAATCAATAGAATTATCGTCTAATTTCTTTAGGAATTCCAAGTAATCCAAATTGTAAATGGTGTTTAATTTTAACATAGTAATCCTTTAAACATATCAGATTTGATTTGATAATTAAAGATTAGTAATTCATTTTTCTTTTTCTTATTATTATTTGCTGATATATACATTTCTTTACTAATTGAATACCATTTGTTTTTGTCAATATATTCCTGTAATAACTCTGACGGATAACAACTTAACAAGAATTTAAATTTTGCTTTAGATAATAATTCTAATAAATTTTTAAAGTCCTCTTCTGTATAATCTTTATAATGCCCCATATCTGCATTATAATATGGTGGGTCAATATACATAAAAGTATTTTCCGCATTCTTAATTTGAATTACATCTAAAGCGTCTCTGCAAAATATTTCAACCTTTTCTAAACGATTTATATAATTTGTAAAAAAAATTTTTTTATTATATATAGTTGTACACTTGTTATTTTTTTTACCATAACTAAAACCTCCAAACATTTTTGTGTTAAATGCTATATTCAAATTAAACCACAAAGCCCAAGCTTTTTCTACATCAGTAGCTTCAACCTCACCTTTTAGAATTTGCTTCGATAAATTATATTGATACTCGCTTTGTAAAGTCTGGTCTACCAATTTATATAATTCATCAAACTTGTTTTTCATTACAAGATAAAAATTTATAATCCTATTATCTTTATCGTTTATTGTTTCATACTTGCTTGGTGTTTTAGCCCAAAATACCGCACCGCCCCCTATAAATGGCTCTACATATTGCTCGTGTTCTGGTATTAAAGGTAAAATATATTTTAACATTTGCTGTTTGCCACCATAATAAGATATAGGTGTCTTTAGTTGCATAATATCCTCGCATAATTAGTTAATAAAATAAAAACAGTTAGTAAAACAAAAGAAACATAAGCACAAATAACAAAGCTATCTTTATTACAATCGTAATTGAAAATTTTTTTAAACACCCAATGCACGCTCCAATTTTCCATCCAAGATAGGTATTCGTCAATAGAAACATTTAGAATTATATAATACAAATAATCCAGAAACCCAAACCACCAAACCACTACACAATAAATCATTACTCTAACATCAAACATTAAAACGAATCCCAAACTCAAAAAGAAAAATGAAAATTGCATTACCCTGTATGGTATCAAGATTATTTTTATATCAAAATCCGTTTCTCTGTTCGTGTAAACTAATTTCTTTAGAAACCACATTTCATTCTTATAAATTACCAGCCCATAACCTACGGTGTCAAATATAGAATTTGCTAAAATCCAATTATAAAATAACAGAATACTAAATAAATATTTAAAATAAAAATACGATAATATGTTTAATAGTATGAAAATTATAAGTATAACAGAAAACAAAATTATTCTTGGTTCTCTTGGTTTCATTTATTCTCCGCTTATTTATTGTAGTGATTTTTCCAATATTGAATATAATCGTTCATTATATTTAATCTTTGTTCTAAATATTTTTCATCTAATTTCCCAACCATATCATTTACATTATATTCGTCAAATTCTTTTAATAATTCAGATAGTTGTCTAATATCGTAAATATCATATGGTTTATTCGATTCTAAAAATCGCACATAGAATGAAGGTAATTCATAAATTGAATAAACCTTATATATTTCCTCTGATCTTATTAAACCCTTATTATCAATATATGCTAATTTATTATATTTTTGTTTGAGCATTTTAGGGTCTTTATATTCAATATGTATGTATTCAGGATAATCAACCTCTAAAAAATTATCATTATCCTTAAAATAATATCTATTTTCATTATCGTATTCAATTTTGTATACATTCCTTATTTCAAAAACTCCAGATTTTCTGTTATAATGTATTATTGGTTTCCCTAATTCAATATTAGGTTTAAAAAATTCTGTTCTATAATAAACATCTAAAAGATTTTTATCCTTACAATTACAATGTAGTTTTTGCATATTATAACTAATAAACATATCGGGGTAAATATTGCCCCAAATTGTGGTTTTATATAAAGTATTGCCACAGTTACTACAAAAAAATTCAATATTTATCATACTCATTGTTTTATCTCCTTATAATATTTATTTATTATTTTTCCTGAATATTCTTTTAATATAATATTTTTCCCAATCTTGTCCGCAATTATCATAATTAAAATAGGAAAAAATATATTTTGTAATAATATTATTCTTATCTGATACACTATAAATAGCTTTCATAGTGTCAATTTTATCGACTTTCCTACCCCATATTTTGCGTAATCTTAATATAGAATGGTCTTCTTTTTTCATTGCGGGCTTGGTATTACTACTTCTCTTTTTATTTATTATCATATTCCACCTTAAAATTTTTTGAATTTATTTTTTTCGTATTCAATAACTTCAGTAGGTAATACTTTCAAACGCCAAAAGATAAATGGCTTGTAATGTTTATCTTTATAATAAATTTTTTGAGGTATTATATCAATTGCTCTAAAACAATTGTTATTGTATATTTCATACAGGATTATAGAATTATTTTTTCGTGTCATAAATAGATTTTTGCAGTCATCAATTACATCATTATTTAATAATTCTATTTTACAATCTTTTAGGAAAATAACTTTCATATATCTTTTCATATATACTCCTTAATATTTTTTTAAATACTAATTTTTATTTATCATCATATATGTAAAAAAAAGAAACTATTGGAAATTAAGTATTTATATAAATTTCTTTTTTTCTGGTAAATAAAAAACATATTTTTTTACCCTATATTTTGGTTAATAAAATTTCTTCTCTAATTGTCATCTTGTTCTTATTGATTTTTCAGAATAAAATTCAATTCCTGCTATATTTATAGTCCCCTTTGTAGTTCTTGCAATTTCATTTAGTTTTTTCTCGTCGATTATTAAATATTCTCTTGGTACTAAATCGGGATTAACAACTCTAAATTTCCATATTTCAACAAAATCGTTTTTATTTTCATTTATTATATATTTGCCATCTCTTTTTTCTCCTTTAATCTAATATTTCTTGTTCTAATTCATAGGCAATTTTTGCATCGGCTTTTTCGAGAATTTCAGTAGCAAGCGATTGAGCAAAAGCTTTTGCTTCTTCCAACGTTTCAAAAGCTTTATGTTTTATCCACCAATAGCTCATAGCTCTGCTAACTCTATGCTCTTTAGAAAGTGTATAATCTTTAGCTAAAATATCAAATAAAAGTTTGCTTTTATATTCTATTTTGTCTCGGGTTGCATTTGTCCAACCCTTACAAAATACGTTGATTGTTTCAACGTGTTTGTTTAATTCGCTATCAAAAATTGCAAGCTCGTTAATTTTTATACGATAAGCATTATTACCGCTTATAAACTTTATAAAATACATATGTTCTCCTTAATATTTTTTTTGTTTATATTTTTTTATTAAAGCCAGCGAAAGGGAAAAAATGTAGAAAACCCTTTCGCTGTTATTTGGAGGAGTAACTATTCACATAATTTACCCTTTGTGCGTTCACAAAATAAAGCGATTAGTAAAGCATCGCTTCTATTGTGATTTTTCCCAATAAGTTTTGGAATAGATATTGGAGTTTTTTCCCACTTTTCATAACCCCAATATCCTTCTATATTATTTATAGCATTTAAAGAGTTTTCTTTTGGGTATATGGATGTTTTATTTACCATATATTTTTGCCAAGTATAAGGTAATACTTCTGCTAATTTTATATTATTAGCCGCAAAAATACCGTGCCATATACCATAATTTATCATTAACTTATCCCCAGACTGTTTGCTCCATTTATCTATAGTGTGTACTTTTTCTATATATGCATATATATTATGAGACTTAAAATAATTACACATAATTTGGTTAATTATTATAGCCATTGAAGATGGAAATTTTGGACAATCGAATATTCTGATATTTTTATCTTGTATTAGAACAAGACTTCCACTCCAACCTGGGTCAATTCCTATATAGATATTAAGGTGTTTCTTCATAATCGAAACTCTCATTATAATTATAATGTATACAATAATAAATATCTGAACTATTGTGATGAATTTTTATTAGTATCGGTCTTTTATTTTTCTTTATACAATTATCCCTTGCCGCCTTATTAAATATACATTCGTATTTATTCTCACATTCTCTAATCCTGCAATTATAATTATCAAGCTTTGCCTTCTTACTCATATCATAATCATAACAACGGCAAGGGACTCTTGCAATTCGAGGACATTTTTTATAATTTTTTAGGGTTAGCGGATATACAAATCCGTGAACCTCGCAAATCTCTATTAAGTTATTTTCCCTCATTTTCATTTGACTCAACCTCTGCATTTGTTAATTTCAATACATCAACAAAGCTCTGCAATTCTTTTTCGTCAACTTTGTTCATAAGTTCCAATAAAGAGTTTACCTGAAAGTCTTTAAGTATCTGGGAAAATTTAATCTTTGCTTGGTTTGTTTTTCTGCATTCTTCCTGAATTTGCTTTGCCAAAACTTTTTTGACTTCACCTACAAAATCATCTTCACTATCTTTATTAACCTCTGGTTGTTTGGTTTTAGGTTCTTCTACTACTTTTGCCTCTTCAACTTTATTCATTACATAATTCTTATTATCCTCAACGATTTCTTCCTCGATGTCGTTATAATCATATTCTCCAGATTGGTCTTTAGCAAATTTATTTACATCGACAACTTGATTATCCATACTAACGAATTTATAATCAAAAGATATTGGCAAATCTTTTATGAGAGCTTTAATAGCCGTCTTTTTAGCCATTTCCAAATAATCATCAGGTATACCATTGTTCCAGGGTGAATTAGGGTCGTTCCCTGCTTTACTTCTTTTTCTAATAGTTTCAATCTGATCCTTTGTTTTAATTATAAAATGGGTTGAGCCATCTTTAAATTTACAGATAGCATAAACCAATTTAAATTGTCCGGGATTTTCAAGATTAGGAATGTGCTTTATATATCTTTCCAAGCCTTCTTGATACATAAAATGATCGTTACAGAAAACAGGAACCGCATAAATAATAGATATTTTATCGGTTCTATATGCCAAATCTCTTGCGCCCTTATAGCCCATCATAAATACTGCTTCTAATTTACCTGTTTTAGAGTTCTTGAAAGGCACAAGATAGGCTGTACCAAGTTGCGGTATAAGTTCTAATCCTAAAATACTTGATAAAACAATACCGCCAATTACTGACTGTATCGTACATTGTGCAAGCTTTGGGTTTCTTGCAATATTATTCATTGCTATATTTAAAACCCTTTCAGGTGATAAATGCTTCGGCAAAACCTGTGAAATTAAAGGTTTATATTTATCGAAAAGCTCCATAATTTGATTGCTTTTCATTCCCTCAAAGCTTTGCTGTGTTAAACTTTGATTTGTATTTGTAATTTTTTCTTTTATTTTGTCGGTTTGTTTCATTTTTTTATATTCCTTATTTTATTTTACTTATGAATTTTCTTTGGGGTTCACCTATTTTAATAAATTCTTTATAAAGGTCTGGATATTTTTCTTTAAAAGATTTAGAGTCAAACCTTTCAACAGGATCGTATTGTTTCCAAGTTAATACAATATTTCCTTTATATGTCAATACTTCTTTATCTTGCAATAACAACTTAATTTGCAATTCCAAGTCCTCTTGTTTTTGCTCTAATTCTTTTATCTTTTCTTTAATTACTTTTAATTCGATGAGTTTATTATAATTCTCATCAGTAATTTCAACCGCTTCGTTTGTGTTTGTTTTAGGATAAAGGGTTTTAATATCTTTTTCTGTAATGGGTTCTGGTGGAATTCTTTTTTCTACGTGGTCTTTCCAGAACTTTGCAAGTCTTTCATTCTTTATTTCAATCAATTCTTTATCAGGATAAACAGGAATATTTCTTAAATCCCAGCCATCAACTAATACGGCAAAATAGCCCCATTCGTAGCCAGTTACATCTAATTGGTGTTGTATTTGCATCATATAATAATCAGATATACCATCTTCCCATTTATCCGCAGTTTGTGATGTGGTATTTTTAATTTCCAACACCCCAGAAGTATTTTTATCGATAGGCTTTTGGATTACTCTATCAAGACTTGCAAATAGATATGGTATTTCTTTATGCCATACGATATCATTTCTTTTCATAACTTTATAACCTGTTTCATCGCAAAATAGTTTAGCAATAAAGCTTTCTATTTTTTTGCCAACGGTCATCTTGCGATTTTCAAGAGACTGTATTGGTTCAGGTGATGTTTTTTCGATATATACATCAAGCGGGGTTTTCCATTGTGGAATTAACCCCAATATTGCGGCAACATCACTACTACCAATCCCCTTTTGCCTTTCCTTTAACCATTCTAACGTACCCTGCATAATTACAACTCCCTAATTAAAAGTCCAAAGAAAAAACCAATTTCTTTTATTTCGTCCGCTGTTAAAACTTGACCCTCTTGTAATCTCTTGTTCAATTTGAATACAATAGCTTTATCGTCTTGCTCCATTTTTACTTCAATTCTATTGTATTCAATATCAAATCCTAATTCTTTTAGGACTCTAACAGTATCAGGGTGTCCTATCGCAGAAACTCTTTTATCATAATCAGTATTATTCCATATTTTTAAAGCCTCATTCAAAGATATTTCTCTATATGAATAGGCGCCTTTGTTAGGTAAAATAGCGGTGTTTAAAAAGTAAATCATTTTTTACTCCTTTATTGTTTGTTGATAATTTTGTTATTATAATAGTACTCTATTAAATATTTTATAATAGAGCTAAAAGAAACTTTCTTAATTAATGAATTATCAATCACGTATTTTTTGATTTTTAATAATTTCCTGAACGAATCATTATCAAAATAAATATTCATTGCTCCTTTTCCTTAAATATATTTTCATAAACATAGATACTATTTTTTATTACCTCGTACAACTCTTTATCTTTTTCATAAAGGTTTATCAGGCTTTTCTCAAGTTCGTAATTATTATTTTTGAAAAAAGCTTTCACTTTATTATCAGCTACTGCTATTACCAAGCAACTATTACAATTTTTTTTCATTTTAACCTCACAAACATAAACAAACATAATATATCATAAATTAAAATTAAAGGTAAAAAATAATCCTTGATTATTTTATACACTACAATATTATTTTGTTAAATAGTTCGTTTTCTTTTTTCTCTAAAAGATTATAAAGCTCTTGCCTGTTGATATTTAATTGGAATTTAATTGCGTCTGCTACATTAAGATTGTAATATCGAATAATCTTATCGATAGCTACAATCCATTGTGCGTAATATTCGATATTATTTAACAAGAAATATTCCTTTACCTGATTAACAGTCATCAGTTCGCTATGTTGTACATCTTTAGGTATATATTCAATATTGTCGTTTGCCGTATATAAATCCATCGTATAAATTTCTTTCATTAGTCTAATCATATCGGTTTCTTTTTCGATAAATGCTGTAATGGTTTGCTTGCCATCTGGGTAAATAAAGAACTTCCTAAACTTGACATTTCTCATTGTCAAGTTTGGTATAAGATATTTTAGAGCCATATTATTTTATCCTCCGTATTCTTATTTCTATTTTATAACCGTGTTTCTCAATAAATCCAAACCTATTTAATAAATACTCTTTCATTCTATTGTATATATTAGGATATTTTGCATTAAATTTCACCATATCGGATTTTAGTTTTGCAATAGAACCATTAGTATTCTTTACCAGATTATTTTTATAAAGCATTTTTCTTTCTTCTGCCGTAATATATGCTTTCAAAAATGCCTTATCAATAAACTTTTTAGTAAATAAAGGTTTCTGGTTGTATGTTTGGAAATAATTTTTCATTCTTGGATTTTTTAGAATATTTACGAAACTTCTTAACTTTACAATTTCTTCTTTTTTGTCATTTTTTCTTGGAATGACAGGTTTATTTTTCGTTTTTAGTATCATTTTCAAACCTCCTTATAAAATTATCAATATCATTACAAATCAATTTCTTAATATCTTTAATTGGTGCTTTTATTATATCGCAAAACGCATAATTCTTATGCATTCTCCATCTATCATTTATGTATGGTAATAGATCCTGATACATATCAACCTCATCATTTAAAGCACCAAAGAATACGACTCTTTTATATCGTACGGTTTCAGAGTCCGTCCATAATACAAAAGAACCTTTTTTGTAAATCTCAATAAACCTATGAATACGTCCAACGCTTTCCATAATGCCTCCTTTATTTTTTAAAAACGCTTTCCAAAATGCCGTATATTATATATTGCTATATCTTTTAATTAGTTCTTTATTGCATAATTTGCAAGACAATTCATTTATTTGTTTTACAACTTTATCTGTTATACTTCCTACTCCCAACCAATGTGGTAAAATATAAACTTTAAAAACAGGTAGTTCATTAAATAGATTATTCTTTTTGGTTTTATAGCCAATATATTTTAATAATTGCGTAACAGAATAATGTTTTTTATTATCAGATATAACAATAAAGTTTATCAACAGCTCATCTGATTTTTTTAATGGATTGTCTGGAATTGCGATTAAACGATCGCAATTCTCTTGTAATAAAAATTCCAAATATTTTTTTACTTCTGTTTCTTCCATTTTTAAAGCCCTCCTATAATAAAAACCATTCTTTAATTATTGGAAACCCCAAATTATCCCAAGCTAAATTATCAACGTATGTACAAATAAAACAAATCTCATCGTTGCACCTACCAAATTTAATTAAACCTTTATTATTTGTTTTTAAACCTAATGTTTTTAGGTGCTCATTAATACGAATTAGGTTTTTATCCTGTGTCATTATATAGCAATCATAAGTTCTAAATTTATTTTTGTTTTTAATTTCATAAAAATAAATTCTCAAGCCCTCTATATTTGTATTAAGTAATTCTAAAAGAGTGCTTGCAATTTTTTCATCATTCTTTTTCATTTTTAAACCCTCCTAATTTTAAACACTTTCAAAAATGCCTTGTTAAAAAATAAAATAAGAATGGCAAGCTAAAGCCTACCATTCTTTTTGTCAATTATAATCAGTAAAAATATAAACAAGGCTACTGCTAAATAAGGAATAGATATTAAATAGTAGCCTTTTATTATTGCTAAAATAAAGAAAAACATCATAAGAATAAATAATAATTTCATTATAACCCCATTAATTGTTAAATATGTATATTTTCTTTATATAGATTTTTTGTTTTGGCAAATACAAGCCAATATAATTTAATATAGTCAATAATTGGCTTGTATTTGTTGCTATAAAGAAACAATTTTTTACTATTATTAAATCATATATTATCGTTTTACTACGTTGCATAATTTAGATTCTAATTTTTTACCTCCTCAATTTTTTTAATTATTTCAATTATTATATTCTCGATTTTATATGTATATTCTTTCATTTCTTCAGGGATTGCCGTAATTTCAAATGTTTCATATTTACTATATGTATTGTAAATGAAGTCAACATTATATGTTTTAATTTTTCTGCCAACCATTTTTTTGAAGGAAATTTTGCCTTTATACTTATAAAAATCATAAGAAAAAGCGCTAATTATATAATCTTTCATTTTTAAACCCTCCTATATTAAATAATATCTTAATATTATTTCGTAATTTAAAAATTTCAAGCTATAATGGTTTATGGTCCTAGCGCAATATTCGACAACGTCAAGCCCGCAACCCTCAAGAATTATGTTGTTATCTTTATTTGTTTTATAACCCATATCTTTCAAATATGGATTAAAAGGGTAAAGGTACTCATCTTTTAAAACATACACATCATAAAAACGCCTATTACCTATTCTATTTGTGCCTTTATGACAAAATATTAGTTTTACACCATTGCAATAAGATTTTGCAATCTCTTGCAATGTTTCTTGAATTTTTTTCTCATCTCTTTTCATTTTATTAGCCTCCTATTTCATTATTTGGTATTTTATGCTTTGGAATATCAAGTTTAATTTTATAATAATCACCATTTTTTACTAAAAGGGGTAACAAATGGCAATCAATATTGATTGGTATATTATCAATCAAAAACATTTTTTTATTTTTTGTCTTTTTTTCTTTTGCTTTTATATTTGCTTTTTCGTTATTCATTTTATTAACCTCCTAATTATTTTGTTAAATGCTTTCCAAAATGCCGTTTATAGCAATTTTTGTTTTTTTAAAAAAGGCTTTGGCTGGCTAAAAGCCATACCAAAGCGCAAAAAGAGAATAAGCGTTCTCTTCAATTTCAGGGTCGTCTATTATATCGTATCGATCCCAAAAATCCCAATACTCAATTATTGGGTTATATTTTTCATAGTCATATTTTGGGTTTTTATTCCAAACTATGACTACAGGTCTGAGCTCGCCCTCCTCGTCAACTACCGTGAAATTAAAACGGTAGTTTTTAGTTTCATAATTAATTACATTTAATTTTTTTCTCATTTTTTAATCCTCCACCTCATTTATGAATTGCTTGAATAGTTTTTCAACAATAGGCTGTGTTTCTGTGAGCGTTTCAGTAGAAGCGCCCCACTGAAACCAGCTATAGAGTTCTTCATCAAACGAAAAATTAACTTTTTCGTTATTTGACAATTCAATAAACCCCTCTTTTGTATCGGGGTTGTATACGATATTAATAATTTTATTTTTTCTCATTTTTTTACCTCCTTTATGATTTTTTAAAAAAAAGGGGTGAAGCTGTAGCTCAGGCTACAGCCCCCCTTTAATTTCTTTTAGCTCTTTATTTTCTACAATATAATATTTTCTTTCATCATGCGATTTACTCCCTGTCTGACAAGTTAGATAACATACACCATCAACTAATGGCAAGTTGTATATTTTAATACCTTTATAGCCATCAATTATAGTGTTTTCAGGCTCGATAAAATTCTCTATTTTTTTTGTTTTCGGATCGCAAATTGCAATCCAGCACTTACCAGACCCTTTAAATCTATTAAATTCAAGAGTTAATGAAACTTTATTATTTTTTGATTTTTCGATCATAAGGTCCTGAATATATTTATTTAGTTTTTCGAGTTCGTTTATGTCAAGGTTTTTAATTTTTTCTTTTATTTCTTTTATTTCTTCCATTTTTTTACCCTCCTTAATTTTTTTTTGTGAAAAAAAAATAAAAAGCCCTCAGATCATAGATCTGAAGGCTCAAGGCAATCAAGAATTAGGTTTTCTGATACTTTTGGTTTGGGAACTTCCAAACCTATTTGGTGCGTTGCACCTTTTTCGACCGAGAGCAACCTGCGCTCCCAGTCAACATATACCAATACATCATCGTATTGGTATAATTCTTTTTGTTTTTTTTCATTCTTTTTCATTTTTTAGTCCTCCTATTTTTTTTGTGAAAAAAAATAAAAAGCCCCTAACGGAGCCCGCCCATAATTGCGATCAAGCAAATCAGAAAAAACACGCCATATGAGAAAATTATGAAACTATTGATAATAATGGATTTAAAAGTTTTCATTTTTTTTACCTCCTAAAATATAATTGTTAATTTTTCTCGATCTCCACTAACCCCCCATATTTCTAAATATATTCCGTTTGGGGTTGAAAATCCCTCAATAATTCTTCCTGGCTCAATTCCCAATATTTCCCCTAACTTCGAAAATTTTTCGAAGTCAGGTATTGGCCACCCCTGACTATCTTTTTTGTTCATTATGCTTAAAATTTCCGTAATTTTTTCTTTTTCTAAGTACTTCATTTTTTTTACCTCCTTATTTATTTTGTTGGTTGTTTTTAAGCTGTTCTTTTAATTTATGATACTCCTCGCTCAACTGATCCTCTTCCCAAGGTGCGAGGTCGTACTCCTCGCACTCACGAAGATATTTTTTTATTTTTTCCATTTTTATTTTTATCGCTTCTTCTTCATCTAATACTATCATTTTTTCCTCCTCCTTCATTTTTTCTATATAATATGATACAAATATCGTGCCAAAAACCTATATTGAGAAAAAACAATAGGTTATTTTTTTGATACATATATACATATCGGTATATTTTACATTTTTTGTAGAAATTACCGAGTATTTTTTACTTTTTTTTGTATTTTTTGGTTTTTGGGGTGTTTTTGGGTTGTCATTTCCTGATATCTGTATT
>Ga0208826_1002822_pt1 | contig 12574 bp, 10 predicted proteins | sample AD_UKC115_MetaG_FD_184451 | JGI IMG/M metagenome (GOLD analysis project Ga0208826, IMG submission 184451) | Active sludge microbial communities of municipal wastewater-treating anaerobic digesters from Hong Kong - AD_UKC115_MetaG (SPAdes)... | ecosystem: Engineered > Bioreactor > Anaerobic >... | reverse complement strand
CCGCAACCGTCGCCGAGGCCGCACTCGGGCCCGCTGCGTTGGTCGCTACCACCGAGCAGGTGTACGCCGTGCCGTTGGTCAACCCCGTCACCGTCAGCGGCGAGGTCAGACCCGTGGCCGTGAAGCCGCCCGCGTTACACGTGACCGTGTAGCCCGTGATCGCTGAGCCACCGTTCGATGCCGGCGCCGTGAAGGCAATCGTCGCCTGACCGTTGCCCGGCGTCGCCGTGCCTATCGTCGGCGCTCCCGGCACCGTGTACGGCGTGACCGCAACCGTCGCCGAGGCCGCACTCGGGCCCGCTGCGTTGGTCGCTACCACCGAGCAGGTGTACGCCGTGCCGTTGGTCAACCCCGTCACCGTCAGCGGCGAGGTCAGACCCGTGGCCGTGAAGCCTCCCGCGTTACACGTGACCGTGTAGCCCGTGATCGCTGAGCCACCGTTCGACGCCGGCGCCGTGAAGGCAATCGTCGCCTGACCGTTGCCCGGCGTCGCCGTGCCAATCGTCGGCGCGCCAGGTACCGCAGCATTGATCACCAGCGTATAGGCACGAGTGCTTGAATACGGTCCGGTACCGGTGCTGCTATCCGTGGCGCTGAGGCTGAAATTGAAGGTGCCAACCGCTGTCGTTGTACCAGCCAACGCCCCGGTCGCCGGAGTGACGTTAATACCGGCCGGCAATGCACCTGCTGCCAAAGCGTACGTATACGGTGCCGTGCCACCTGAGGCCGGTGTTATCGCAGCGGAGTACGGCGTATTGAACAGGCCAGACGCCAACGACGTAGCCGGCAGTGTGATCACGGCCGGGTTGACAACCAGCGTGTAAGCCTGGCTGCCGCTATACGGGCCTGGGGCCGCACTGCTGTCGGTCGCGGTAGCGGTGAAGTTAAACGTACCACCTGCCGTCGGTGTACCGCCAATCACACCACCTGGAGACAACGTCAGGCCCGCCGGCAGCGCGCCGCCCGTCACTGCGAATGTATAGGGCCCCAAACCGCCGTTGCCGGCGAGCGGCTGACTGTACGCCGCAGCTACGGTGGCATTGGGCACCGTGACCGGGCTGATGGTCACCGGTACGTCGTCATTGGTGATGGTGCCGACGCCCTGATTGTCGGCAATCGTCGCATTCACCGCACCGCTCAGGTTGACGAAGAAGGTCTCATTGGCCTCGGGAATCGTCTCGCCGATCACGGGTACCGTAATGGTCCGGGTCGTCTGCCCCGGAGCGAAGGTCAGTGTGCCCGACACGGCGGTGTAATCGGCCGGCTGCGCCGCGGTGCCGTCAGCGGTTGCGTAATTGACGGTGACAGTCTGACCGCTGGCTGCGCTCAACGTGACGGTAAACACGGCGTTGGTCGTGCCGCTATTACCTTCAACCACCGCAACATCATTGATCGACAGGCTAGGCACCGGATCATCATTGTTGATGGTACCAACGCCCTGACCATCCACCACTATCGCGTTGGTCACACCGGTGACATTGACAAAGAATGTCTTGTTTGGCTCATTCAGTAGATTGGCAATTACCTGCACGGTAAAGGTGTAGGTGCTGCTGCCTGCTGGAATGGTCTGACCGGTCAGCGACTGGGCGACGTAGTCCGTGCCAGCGGTGGCGGAGCCGTTGGCGGTGGCGATGTTGAAGGTGGCGCCGCCCGGGCCGGCCGGTGCACTCAGGCTGACGGTGAACACGGCATTGGTAATACCGCTGTTGCCTTCAGTCACGGTGACATCGTTGATCGTCAAATTGGGCAAATCGTCGTTGAGGATCGTGCCGGTGGCGCTGTTCGGCACGCCCACGGTGTACCCTGAGCCTGCCGCCAGCGTCAGCGTGACGGTTTCGTCAGCCTCAATCGTCGCGTCCGCTGTCGGATTGACGGTGATGGTGCCCGTGGTGTTGCCGGCCGGGATAACCAACGGGGACGCGATAGTCGCGTAGTCTGTGCCGTTTGTCGCCGTGCCACCGATGGTGAAGTTGATGCTCGTAGCGGTGAACGCAGCTTGATTCAGCGTAACCGTAAAGATCAGATTGGGGGCGCCATCCTCAGCGACAGCCGCTGGAGATACGCTAATCGTTGCACTCGGTACATCGTCATTCAGTATGGTACCTGTCGCACTTGCCGGGACACCCACTGTGTATCCCGTGCCGGCAGCGACGGTGAGCGTCACGGTTTCGTCTGGTTCAACGGTGCCATCGACGTTAGGATTGATAACGATGGTTGCCGTCGTTGCGCCGGCCGGTATCGTCACTGTCGCCACGGCGCCGCTGTAGTCCGTCCCCGCAGTGGCGGTGCCCGTCGTCGTGATGTTCACCACAGTCGGCGAAGTCAGATTGAGCGAACGTGTTACCGTGAAAGTAAGATTTGTGGCGCCGTCTTCGCTGACCGATGCCGGCGACACCGCGATCGAAACGCTGGGCGGCGGGCTGACCGTCAGTGTGTAGTTCTCCACTTCGAAATAGGTACCGGGGCCGGTACTCGAGTCCGTCACCCGGATCGTGACCGGGTAGTTACCGGGGGCGGCTGTTGTCGTACCGCCCACGACGCAGCCACTCGACACTGAAATACCAGCCGGGAATGTCCCCGTTTCGAGCAGGCAACTGAATGGTGCGACGCCGCCGCTTACCGTCAAGGTTTGCGAAAAGGCGACGTTCTGAATCGCGGTACCACTAGCCGACGTCAACGTGAGAGTAGGGTTCGCAACGTTACCCGTGTAGCCCTTGTCGACAAACTGGGCAGTTGGAGTCGTGCTGTCAGTGGAGCGAACGGTGAAAACGTAAAGGCCACGCTGGGTGGGCGTGCCACTGAGCAAGCCGCCACTGGTCAATGAGACGCCAACAGGAAGTGAGCCGCTCTGCAGCGCGTAGGTGTAGGCCGCCAGTCCACCAGCCGAAGTCAGTGTCTGTGAAAAGGCCGCGCCGGCCGTCATCGCCGGCAGACTCCCCGGGGAAACCACGATAGGTGAAACGGCGGCGGTGATCGTGACGTTGAAGGTCAGGAGGTCTCCGTTTGCATCCTCCAACTGAAAGGTATCGGACGTGGCGGAATCACCGTTGTGCGCGTAGGTAGCAAACTGATTCCCCCCAATGTTGCAGCAAGGGCTCAAAGTCACCGTGCCGTGGGGCGTATTGAAGGGGTTACCATTTGGAGTCACCGGGATCATCCCGATGTCGAACACCGGATCATCACAGGTGGCGAGGTTCGCAGAGGTAACCGACCCACCCTGCGACACAGTCAAATTTTGGGTGGGGCAAAACGGCGAAACCCCCGCCTGCACCGACATCGCGCTGAAGCCCAACACCATCAACAGCAGGAGGCGCGACCAAAAACCGAAACCTGTGGCACAACTTTTCAAAAGTTGCGTCGAGACGAATTGCATTTCTACCCCCTGATCGCGACACCCTCGAATCGGGCATCTGCTAAAGCTGCGACGCGCGTGGCGCCTGTTTAACGCGGAGCGCACCCAATTGCCAGCGAAACAAACAAATATTTGGCGACTGAGCACTGCACTGATCTGCAATTAAAGCAGGATCGGTGAATCTCCGAAAGCCCAAAACAAAAAAAGTTGTCGTTTGTCCCAAAATGGAACTTGCGGCCGTTCGTGATGATGATCAGAATACATTGGATAGACCGGGGCAATGGTGCGCCGCGCTCAACAACAAAAGGCAAGACTTCATGAGCGATTTTTTTATTGGCCAGATCATGATGGCTGGCTTTAACTTCGCGCCGAAGTTCTGGGCGCTGGCCAATGGCCAACTTCTGCCAATTGCGCAGAATCAGGCTCTGTTCTCGCTTTTGGGGACGCAGTACGGCGGCAACGGCACCACCAACTTCGCTCTGCCCGATTTGCGCAGCCGTACGCCAATCGGCTATGCCTCTTCGGTAGACCCAAGCTGGCAGCCGCCTGCCGTGCAGATCGGTCAGTCAGCCGGCGTAGAAAACGTCACTTTGCTGAGCACCAATTTGCCTTCGCATACGCACTCCGTGAATGCATCGACCACCGCTGGCGATAACCGTAACCCTTCCACTCGCGTTTTCGCCACCAGCACCAATACCTCCTCCGCACTCAACATGTACGGGCCGTCAAATGGTGCTTTGGTACCACTGAATCCGCAAACCGTGAGCCCTGCGGGCGGTAACCAGCCTCATCCCAACCTCCAGCCGTACAGCGTAATTAACTTTTGCATTGCGCTGAGTGGGATTTATCCGTCGCGTAACTAGCTGCGCTGACGCGGAACGTTTGTCGGGTCACGACCGAGTCGTGAGACCCACCCAATAATTTCGGAGGATTCAAGTAATGAGCGACCCCTATATCGGTGAGATTCGAATGTTTGGCTTCGGCACGCGCGGCGCACCGAATGGCTGGCAGGCGTGTGATGGCAGCCTGCTGCCAATATCCCAGTATGACGCCTTGTTCGCGCTGATTGGCACTACTTACGGCGGCGACGGGCAGACTACTTTCGCCGTCCCAGATCTGCGTGGTCGCGTTCCCATTCATCAGGGGACCGGTCCCGGTCTCAGTACTTACGTGATCGGCCAACGCGCTGGTACCGAGACCGTGACGGTGCTGCCAACGCAAATGCCCGCGCACACCCATACCGCTGTGGCCACCACGGCGGCCGCGACCTCCCTGACACCTGGCAATACCCTGCTACCGGGTACGGTGAGCGGCGACACCTTCTATGCAACCGATCTCACCGGCGCGACGGCGGTTGCGATGTCAGCACAGTCCACTTCTTTGGCCGGTGGCAGCCAACCGCACGAAAACTGCATGCCAACTCTCACGGTGCAGTACTGCATCGCGACACAGGGCATTTTCCCGTCGCAGGGATGATCGTCAGGCGCCAAGTGCCCCGTACTGAATCGCGACTGGCATTGACCATCGCATCGCCATTTCATAGGTAAGCGGCACGCCGCACCGGAGGAACCAAGTCATGACACAACCTTTCATCGGCGAAATCCAGTTGTTCGGATTCAATTTCAACCCGCGCGGCTGGGCATTTGCCAATGGCGCGACTCTGCCTATTTCGCAAAACACAGCCCTCTTCTCGCTGATCGGCGTGATCTACGGCGGGAATGGACAGACGACTTTTCAGCTGCCGAACTTTGCCGGTCGAGCGGGATGCGAGCAGGGCAATGGCCCAGGCCTGAGCCCTCGAACGTTAGGACAGCCGTTCGGCGTCAATACAGTGACGCTATTGAGCACGCAGATACCGCAGCACAATCACGGTGTGAATTCTTACCTGCAGCCAGATGCGGCAAAAAAGACCGGCACGCCGGCAGCCAATTCCGCGCTAGCCGTGCTTTCTGCAGGGGTTCCCAAGCCGTATATCGCAACGCCGATCAACACGACTTTCGCGCCCAATATGCTGAGTTCCAGTCAGGGCGGTGGCTTCCCGCACGAAAACCAGCAGCCTTACCTGGGTGTCAATTACTGCATCGCATTGCAAGGCATCTATCCGTCGTTCCCGTGATGTGACGAACCCGATTCTGCCGGCGCCTGCGAGTTTTCCGCCGGAAAGGTCTGAACGTGCGCAGGCGCCTGAGTTCCTGGCCAAGCGTGGCTTGAAGCTACGCTGGATGCGCAACACCGATCTCCCTTGGTTACGCGACCTCTATGCCACGACTCGCAGCGAAGAAATGCGCTCGATGCCATGGGACGCCCAGACCAAGCGGCTATTTCTGAACCAGCAGTTTGCACTTCAGCACGAACACTTTGTCGGTCACTTCAGTGACGCCGATTTTCTAGCCATTGAACGTGAGCGCGGCAAACCGATCGGGCGCTATTACGTCACTCGCGGCGATCCGATGCACATCGTTGACATCGCATTGCTGCCCGAACACCGTGGCCGCGGCATCGGAACGGCGCTGATTGAGCAAACGTTGGCGCAGGCGCGCGATCGCGATTGCGGCGTGCTTCTGCATGTGGTGAAAGCCAACGCCCAGGCTGCGAAGCTCTACCAGCATCTCGGTTTCACTATCCAGGGCGACGTTGACTCGCACTGGATGATGCGCTGGTCCCCCTGAGGCCTATTTCGGCCGCCGCAATGCCCTGCAAAGACCGTTTGCGGCCCCCTTAGACGCAATACGCTTGGCGCATCGTCGCACCGCCCCCTGGACCAGTTCATTCATTTGCGAGGACGCTCTCTGGGCAAGTGATTGCCTCGCCCCAGTCGGCGGCTTGCGCGTGGCAGCTGCGTATCGAGATTGGCTGATAGTGTCGCCGCTGCCTCATGCAGACGAGAAAGATAGCGATCAAACGTCGCCGCCTCAGTGTCATTCAAAGTCGCAACAATCGTTTCGTTAATGCGCCGCACTTGTGGCAACAAATCGTCGCAAACGGCGCGCCCAGCATCGGTCAGGCTGACGAGCGCGCTGCGTCCGTCACCCGCGACGGCCACGCGCGCGACCAGCCCTTTCTGCCGCAGCGAACCAAGCGCCTTCGAGGTACGCGCGCGATCAAGGTGGATTTCCGCCGCCAGCGCCGACGGCTGCATTTCAACGCCGAGCTGCAGCGCCACCATCAGGCGCCACTCCCGCCGGGTGATGCCATAGCCCCCCTCACACAGGCGCACCACCATCGCCCCCGCATCAGCACTTAGCCGTGCCACGCGAAAGAGCAGCAAGTCATCCAGCGTGGCAAGACGACGCGACGGAGTCTGATTCAGTGCGGTCAATTCAGGCAGCGCTGGCAAGGCAATGAATAGTTGATTTGAACAATTTTCCGCCACGCGAGTACATTCCGCCAGATAGTTACAAGGAGGACTCGATATGCAACGCTACAACCGCATTTTGCTTGCTGTGCTCGCGCTCGCCAGCGCATTCGCCGTCGCACCAGCCACGCAAGCTCAGGACAAACCACCGCTGAAGATCCTGGTCGGCTTTCCGCCCGGCGGCTCTGCCGATGTCATTGCGCGCCTGATCGCCGACGGCATCAAGGCCGACTTCGGAACTATCGTGGTTGAAAACAAAGCTGGCGCGGGTGGGCGAATTGCACTTGGAGCAGTCAAGGCGGCGAAGGCTGACGGCCAGACCGTAATCATCCTGCCGAGCGGTCCGATGGTGTTGTTCCCGCATGTCTACAAGAAGCTCGAGTACGACGCTGTGCGCGATTTCACGCCCGTGTCGCTGATTGGGCACTTTCAGTTTGGCGTCGTCGCAGGCCCGGCATCCAGTGCGAAGAATGTCCAGGAAATGATTGCGCTGGCCCGTGCCAACCCTGGCAGCGCGAGCTACGGCACGCCCGGGGCGGGCACGCTGCCGCACTTCATGGGCGTGCTGCTCGAACAATCGGCAGGCATCACCATGAACCATGTGCCGTTCCAGGGCGGCGGGCCCGCCAACACGGCGCTGTTGGGCGGCCACATCCAGTACAAGTTCGACGTCGTGTCCGAGACCGCCGAACTACACCGCACCGGCAAGGCCCGAATCCTTGCAGTCACCGGCGACAAACGCGACCCGCAGGTGCCCGAGGTGCCCACGCTCGCCGAGGCTGGCGTGCCGATGCGCGCCACGGCATGGTTTGCGATGTATGGCCCTGCCAACCTGCCGCCGGACGCGCTGAAGCGGCTGGAAAGTGCGGTGGCCAAAGCCGTGCGCGAGCCAGGCCTGCGCAAGAAACTGGTCGATCTTGGTTATGACCCGGTGGGTTCCACCTCCGCCGAGCTCGCCGCTGCCCAGCGCGCTGACCTCGCCCGCTGGGAAAAGCCGATCAAGGCCACTGGCGTGCAGCTCGACTGAGGGCAGCGCGAGAATGATCATGTCCGCACTTCACACCATCACGGCGCCCAACGTGAAACGGATCGCCCGCACACTCGCCGCAGCCAGCGTCGGGCTGCTCGCCTCGCTCGCCGCTACGGCAGCGTTGGCGCAGGCCTACCCCGCCAAACCGATCAAACTGATCAACAACTTCCCGCCGGGCGGCCCGTCTGACTTTCTCGCGCGCACGGTCGGCGAATACATCACCGCGAGCAGCAAGCAACCGGTGATCATCGACAACCGCGCTGGCGCCGGCGGCAACCTTGGCGCCGAAGTGGTGGCCAAAAGCCCCGCGGATGGCTACACCGTCCTGTTCGGCATCGACACCACGCTCACGGTCAATCCGCATCTATACGCCACGCTGCCGTTCAAGCCGGACGACCTGGAGCCGGTCATCATCATGGCCTCGTCCGGGCTGCTGCTGGGTGTGCATCCCGGCACCGGCTTCAAGTCGTTGAAGGAGTTGATCGCAGCCGCCCCGAAAAAGCCGCTCAGCTTCTCCAGCGGCGGCAGCGGCAGCCCTGGCCACCTTGCGGTCGCGCTATTCAACGAGGCAACCGGCGGCAACGTGCAGCACGTGCCGTACAAAGGCAACACGCCTGCCGTGACCGCAGTGCTCTCGGGTGAAGTGGAAGGCGGCGTGCTGGCAACTCCCGGCATGCTGCCGCACGTAAAGGCTGGCAAGATCACCGCGCTCGCCGTCACCAGCCGACAGCGCGCGCGTGGCGCGCCGGACGTGCCAACCGTCGGCGAACTCGGCGTCAATGACCTGCAGCTCGAAGTGCTCTATGCCACCTGGGTGCCGAAAGGCACGCCCCGCCCGGTGGTGCAGTACCTGCAGAAAGCCATCGCCGATGCGCTCAACCGCCCGCAGGTGCAAAGCCAGTTCGCCACGCTGGAGATGTTCTACGACGGCGCGACAGGCGCTGACGCCGCGAAACGCCTTGCCGACAGCTCGGCCCGCTACGCCCGAGTCATAAAGAAAACCGGAATGAAGGTCGATTGATGAGCGCGACCCGGCCCAACATCATCTTCATCGTTGCCGACGACCTTGGCTTCGCCGATCTCGGCTGCTACGGTGGTCGCGACGCTGCCTTCGGCCGCGTATCACCGGTTATCGACCAGCTTGCCGCCGACGGCCTACGCTTCACGCAGGGCTACAGCAACTCGCCCGTGTGTTCGCCCACCCGCTTCGCACTGATGACGGCACGCTATCAGTACCGCCTGCGCGGTGGCGCCGACGAGCCCATCAATAGCCGCAGCAAGGGCAGCACGGTGCTTGGCCTGCCCCCGGACGTGCCCACGCTGCCGGGCATGCTGCGCGACGCGGGCTACCACACCGCCTTGATCGGCAAATGGCATCTCGGCTATCCGCCGCACTTCAGCCCGCTGCGCTCCGGCTACGACGAGTTTTTTGGCCCGATGTCGGGCGGTGTGGACTACTTCACCCATTGCAGTACGACCGGGGCGCATGATCTTTACGTCGGCGAGGAAGAAGCGCAGCAAGAGGGCTATCTTACTGACCTCATCTCCCAGCGCTCGGCAGACTATGTGCGCCGCATGGCCGACGACGCGCGCGGCGGCAAGCCGTTCTTCCTGAGCATGCACTACACGGCGCCGCACTGGCCATGGGAGTCGCGGCACGACGCTGCGATTGCAGCTGACGTGCGCAGCAACCTCTTCCACCTCGACGGCGGCAACATTGAGACCTATCGCCGCATGATCCACCACATGGACGAAGGCATCGGCTGGGTGGTGGACGCGCTGCGCAAGGAGCAACTGCTCGACAACACGTTGATCGTCTTCACCAGCGACAACGGTGGCGAGCGCTTCTCCGACAACTGGCCGCTGGTGGGTGGCAAGATGGACCTCACCGAGGGCGGCATCCGAGTGCCGTGGATTGCGCACTGGCCGGCGGTGATCGCCAGCGGTGGCGTGACCGAGCAGCACTGCATGACGATGGACTGGTCTGCCACCATGCTTCAGCTCGGCAGCGCGCAGCCGCCGGCCGATCACGCGCTAGACGGCGTATCACTCGACGGCGTGCTGCGCGACGCTCGACACCGCTTCGACCGCCCGCTCTACTGGCGCATGAAGCATCGCGGCCAGCGCGCGCTGCGCTTCGGCAACTGGAAGTACCTCCGCGTTGACGGCCACGACTACCTCTTCGACCTGAGCCAGGACGAACGCGAACGCGCCAACCGCGCCAAACGCGAGCCCGACCGCCTCGCCGCAATGCGTGTGCAGTGGGAGGCTTGGGACGCCACGGTGCCGGTCATCCCAGAGGATGCGACGGTGAGTTTGGGGTATGGGGTGGCGGACATGCCGCAGCGATAGAGACCGATACAGCATCTTCAGATCGTGAAATCGCGTCCAGGATTCGACGTGCCGTCATTCCCGCGAAGGCGGGAAGCGAGACCTCAGCCCTGATCGCAATCGGAATCGGTCTCGTATCGTTCGCTACAAATATTACGTAAAATACGTATTTATATGTAATTTGCTAGGACAGCATCCATGCAAGGCATCACCGCCACTTTGCTTGCGCGCAACACCAGCGCAGTCCTGGATCAAGTCGTTCGTGAGCGTCAACCGATCCTGATCGAACGCGGCCGTACGGTGATCGCGCGCCTTTCTCCTGAAGCGGGCACGATGACGGCCGCGCAGGCGCTCGCCAATTTCCGCGCGCCTGTCCTGAGCGCACGCGAAGGGCGCGCGTGGCTGAGAGACAGTCGCCTGAACGCTAACGAAAGCCTGCGTGATCCGTGGGAGTAATTCTCGATACTTGTGTATGGGTCGCGATCGCATCTGGCACGCTGGCGCGTGAGAACGTCATCGCGCGGGCCGGCGACGCGCCCGTGTTCACTTCCGTCATTTCGCTCGGCGAGCTCAGCTTCGGCGTGCACGCGTGCCTCGACCCTGCAGAGCGTGCCCGCCGCGCCGCCGTGCTGCGACAAATCGAGTTGCGACCGACACTCGACGTCACGGCGCAAACTGCCGCTGCGTACGGTCTGCTATGCGCTTCGGTCAAAGCGGCTGGTCGTTCGCCTCGTCCGCGAATGAACGATTTGTGGATTGCCGCTCAAGCCATCGAGAATGGCCACACGCTAATGACGTTCAATGAGCGTGACTTTGCTGACTTGCCTGGCCTGAGCGTCGTAGTCCCTTAACGACGCTTACGTCGCCGCACTTCGGTTGACTAAGCATAGTTTGAGCACAGGCGCAGCGCAGCAACGCCGATGGTGCCGCGCGACACAAAGCGGAATAGACGCGAGACATCGTAGGGCGGGGCGCCTGCGATCCCGCCGAATGCGGCAAAGAGTTGGCAGACTCGCTAAAACGGACTATCCCCACCAAACTTCGGCCCGGCCGATTTGACTGACTGGATGGCGCCGCCCGGCATATAGGAATCCGTGGCGGCGTAGTTTTCGAAGCGGGTGAACTCGCCGCGGAAGGTGAGGTTGACGGTGCCGATCGGGCCGTTACGCTGCTTGCCGATGATGATTTCGGCAATGCCCTTTTGCGCGGACTCCTGGTTGTAGACCTCGTCGCGATAGATGAAGAGGATCACGTCGGCGTCCTGCTCGATGGCGCCGGATTCGCGCAGATCGCTCATCACCGGGCGCTTGTTCGGGCGCTGTTCCAGCGAGCGGTTCAACTGCGACAGCGCAATCACCGGCACATGCAACTCTTTCGCCAGCGCCTTCAGCGAGCGCGAGATTTCCGAGATTTCGGTGGCGCGGTTTTCGCCGCCGCTGGCGCTCTGCATGAGCTGGATGTAGTCGATGATGATCAGGCCGAGCCCGCCGACCTGCCGCGCCAGCCGGCGCGCGCGGGCGCGTAGCTCGAACGGGTTCAAGGCCGGCGTTTCGTCGATATACATCGGGCTGGCGTCAAGCTGCGACAGCGCATCGGTGAAGCGCTGCCAGTCGCCCTCAGACAGCCGGCCCGTACGGAGCACGTGCTGGTCGAGCTTGCCGACCGAGCCGATCAGACGCATCGCCAATTGCAAGGCGCCCATTTCCATCGAGAACACCGCAACCGGCTTCTTGAGCTTCACCGCGACGTGTTCGCCGATGTTGAGCGAGAACGCTGTCTTGCCCATCGACGGACGGCCGGCCACGATGATCAGGTCGCCGCCCTGCAGGCCCGCGGTCATGCGGTCCAGGTCGGTGTAGCCAGTGGCGGTGCCGGTCACGTCGCTGGGGTTGTCGCGACGGTAAAGCTCTTCCACGCGATCAATCGCCTGTGCGGCGAGGTCCGACAGTGAAAAGAAATTCTGCTTGCTGCGGTCGCCTGATTCGGCGATTTCGAAGACCTTGCCTTCCGCCTCGTCGAGCAACTGCTCGCTGGTCTTGCCCATCGGGTTGAAGGCGGCTTCGGCAATGTCGGTGGCAACCCCGGCCAGGCGGCGCATCACCGAACGGTCGCGCACGATCTCGGCGTAACGGCGGATGTTGGCGGCCGTCGGCACGGCGTTGGCGATGGCCCCGATGTAGGCGAGACCGCCGACGTAGTCCAGTTTTCCGGCAGCGCGCAGGCTCTCCGACACGGTCACCGCGTCGGCCGGGTGGCTGTCCACTGCCAGGCGGTTAATGTGCTCGTAGATCAGCCGGTGGCCCTCATTGTAGAAGTCCTCCGACTTCAGCAGATCCGCCACCTTGTCGATAGCGTTGTTGTCGATGATCAACGCGCCGAGCACCGATTGCTCGGCTTCGATCGAATGCGGAGGGGTGCGGAGCGCCTGTACGTCGGAATCGAGAGCCATTCGACCGATTCTATCGGCGCCGGCGCCCTCGGCCGGCGTGCGACGAGCGCTATGGGC
>Ga0208826_1002821_pt1 | contig 12581 bp, 11 predicted proteins | sample AD_UKC115_MetaG_FD_184451 | JGI IMG/M metagenome (GOLD analysis project Ga0208826, IMG submission 184451) | Active sludge microbial communities of municipal wastewater-treating anaerobic digesters from Hong Kong - AD_UKC115_MetaG (SPAdes)... | ecosystem: Engineered > Bioreactor > Anaerobic >... | reverse complement strand
TCATCTGCAGATCGTTGAATACGGATAATGTCTTTTCGAACCGCTTCTGCGTAAGCGCCAAATTCTTGTCCTAATCGGATAGGAACTGCATCCTGCAAATGTGTGCGGCCGGATTTCAGAAAGGGAGATTCAAATGACCTAATCGACTGGGATTATTAAGAATCAACACCTGATTCTGAACTTTCTGAACTAAGAAAATAAATTGTCTTACAAATGTCATCATCTTATCTATTACATCTTTAATTGACAGGCAATTGAAGGGTGTTAAAATGGAAGTATCAGTCTTATAAAAATAAAACAGGAGATAAAAAATGAAGAAGTCCTTATATTTGTTTGTTGTTTTGGCTTTGCTTGCCATTTCAGCATTACCGGTTTTTGCGGCGGATAAAGCAGTTGGCGATTATAAAATTGCATTAATCCTTCCTGGTTCTATCAATGATCAAAGCTGGAATGCAACAAACTATGCAGGTCTTGTGGAATGTAATGAGACACTTGGAACCAACATCGAATATGTTGAAAACGTTCAGGCTGCGGATTATGAATCCACTTTCCGTCAATATGCTGAACGCGGATATGATATGGTTATGGCTGCCGGTACCCAGTTCGATGAAGCTGCAAATGCAGTTGCTGCCGATTATCCTGAAACGGTATTTTGTGTAGTCAATGGTTCTGTCAGTACAGGCCCCAATGTTGCACCGATTTTCCCGCGAGAATACGAAGGTAGCTATGTCGCAGCTCTGATTGCCGGCGAAATCACTGAAAACGGTCAGTTTGCTACTATCGGTGGTTTCCCGAATGAAGCGATGGAAAACCTTCTCTCCGTTTATGAAAAAGTGGCAGTTGATATTGCCAAAAAACGCGGTATTGCTGATGCTGCCGCTGTCCGTGCATATGCTAACAGTTGGTCAGATATTGCGCTAGGTAAACAGATGACCGAACAGATGATCGATAACGGCGCAGATGTCATATTCATTTATGCTAATGAAGTCGGCTTGGGCGGTATCCAGGCTGCAGCTGAAAAGGGTGTGAAATTTGTGGGCTTCTCCGGTGATCAGACTACAATCGATCCAAAAACTGTTGTCGCTTCTGTTGCGTTCGATTTTAAAGTTTTCTATAGCTGGGCAGTTCAAAAATTCCTGAACGGTGAACTGGAAGGCAACATGGTTCATGAAGCTGGTATTGCAGAGGGAATCTTTGTCCCGGTTTTCACCGAAAATATCAGCCAGGAAATTCAGAATAAAGTTTTAGCCGCTATCGAAGAATATAAAGCAGGCGGAATCGATTTGACTACGTTGTTCTAATTCAAAATTGAGTTTAGCAATTAGAAAATTATTAAAAAATCGATTCCAAAACGGTTGATATGAATAAAGACTGGCGGCGTCACGATTATGGCGCTGCCAGTCTTATTAAAAATGGCAGAATGATGAATACTCCTTTTTTCGAATTAAGAAATATAACAAAATACTTTTCTCAAGTGATAGCCAATAAGGATGTCTCCTTCCCAATTTTCAGAGGAGAAGTTCTGGCGCTGCTCGGCGAAAACGGAGCAGGGAAAAGCACGGCGATGAAAATCCTTTATGGCCTCTATAAAGCAGATTCCGGTGACATTCTTATGAATGGTGAAAAAAAACGGATTCATTCACCAAAAGATGCGATGGCTTTGGGAATTTCTATGATCCAGCAACATTTTTCTTTAGTACCGGCGCATACAGTGACTGAAAATATCATCCTCGGAAATGTTCATGGCCGAATTGATTGGAAAGCTCATGAACAGGAAATCTTAGAATTGGCGCATCAGCACGGTTTTAATATAATGCCAGATAAGTTGGTTCGGGATCTGGCAGTGGGGATGCAGCAAAAAGTGGAGATTTTAAAGGCATTATATCAGAATACGCACTTGCTGATCATGGATGAGCCGACTGCAGTGCTAACCCCTCAGGAAGCAGAAGTGTTAATGCAGTTTGTACGCGGATTTACTGCAAACGGGAATTCGGTGATTTTCATTACTCATAAATTAAAAGAAGTCATGGATGTTGCCGACCGGATTATTGTTATGCGAAACGGTATAGTAAGCGGTGACCTGAAGCGGGCTGAAACCAATGAAAGGGAGCTTTCCCGACTGATGATCGGCAGGGAGATCATTGCCAACGATGAAGGAAACAGGAGACAGCCTTCGAAAGATTCCGACGTCAGGCTGGTTCTGGATGGTGTTTCGATTGAAGAGCATGGCCAGGTTCCAAAATTAAAAGGAATTTCTTTTTCAATCCACAGAGGAGAGATATTTGGTGTGGCAGGTGTAAGCGGTAACGGGCAGCAGGAATTATGTGAAGTCATCTGCGGCGCCATAAAACCGACTTCCGGCAGAATTTATGTTGACGAAAAGGATATTACAGAAAAAGAGATCCGTGATCGGATTGAAATCGGGATCGGTTATGTACCTTCTGACCGGCATAAAGACGGCATGGTCATGGATATGACGTTGGCAGAAAATATGATGCTGAAAACCAGTTCTGATAAAAAATGGCAACGGAATGGATTCCTCGACAAACGAGAACTGGATGCATACACAGAAGCAGCGATCAAATCTTATGATATTAAAGCTCCGGGACCCAATGCTGTTGTAAAAGGACTCTCCGGTGGAAATCAGCAGAAAGTAATTGTTGCGCGTGAAGTTAACACTGGAACCTCAATTATCGTTTTTGACCAACCTACCCGTGGTTTGGATCTGGGTGCAATCGATTATGTGCATAAAACAATTCTTGCTGAAAGGGAAAAGGGGAAAAGCATTTTGCTCATATCTACAGAATTATCAGAAATCTTTGCGTTGGCTGATCGCTATACTGTCCTGTATAAAGGTGAAACTCAGGGAATCTATAACCGTTCAGAGCTTACAACAGAAGAAATCGGGTTATTAATGGCGGGTTACGGCCTTGAAAGGAGCAGCGGAAATGAATGAGCAGTTTCGGGATCTATTATTAACAACGCTGTTGGCTGTTCTGTTCGGTCTGATATTCAGCGGGCTGATGCTCTTATTTTTAGACAAAAATCCGATTGAAGCATTTGGTATTCTGTTTTCCTCCCTGTTTCGGGATAAATATACTTTCGGCGACATATTTGTTAAAGCAACACCGTTGATTTTTACTGGATTGTCTTTTGCGTTTACTTATAAAGCCAATTTGTTTAATATTGGTGCTCAGGGACAATTTTATATCGGATCTGTGATATCAGCAGCCGTTTCTCTTTCTCTTCAGGATGAAATGCCGGGTGCACTTGCCCTGATCATCGTATTTATTCTTACAGTGATTGGTGGAGGTATCTGGGGCGGATTTGTCGGGTATGTAAAAGCTCGGTTTAAAACGAATGAGTTTCTTGTCAGTATGATGTCAACCTATGTCGCGCTGAATATCATGGATTATCTCCTGCGAACGGTTCTCAAGGAGACAAAAGGGGAATATCCTCAAACTGATTCACTAAGCAAGGCAGTCTGGCTTCCCAAATTAGTTCAGGGAACACGCCTGCATTGGGGATTTGTTATTGCGGTAGCTGCTGCTATCGGAATTTGGATTTTGTTGTATAAAACTTCTCTCGGTTTCCGTATCCGGGCTGTCGGATTTAATCCGGAAGCTGCAAGGATGTCAGGAATTAACGCAAAAAAGCTGTATATCATCACGTTTTTCATCAGTGGTGCTTTGGCAGCGGTGGCAGGTTTCACCGAAGTAAACGGAATGCAGCATATGCTCGTACAGGGATTCAATCCGAATGTCGGTTCGGAAGGATTGGGAATTGCAATTCTGGCAAATGCAAATCCTATCGGGATTATTTTTGCAGCGATTTTGTTTGGTATATTACGCACCGGCGGTTTGATCATGAGCCAGATGGCGAATGTTCCTTCAAGTATCATCGAGTTGATGCAAGGTTTTGTGATGATTTTTGTAATTCTGTCTTATTTTGTTCGATCAAAGCTTGAGATCAAACGTGAAAAAAGTAAATTACAGAAGGTAGCTGGAATATGAGCATAGGTTTATTAGCACGTGCGTTAATGATGAGTACTCCTCTGCTGTACGGTTCAATTTCTGAGGTTTTCGCGGAACGTTCCGGAGTGATGGTTACGGCAATTGAAGGGATCTTCCTCATCGGTGCCTGGGCAGGCTTTGCCGGAACCTATCTTAGTGGGAGCTTATTCATTGGGATTCTTTGTGCAATGTTAGCCGGTGTTTTAACGGCAGCGTTATATGGCTGGATCACAATTTATTTAAAACAACATCAGGTCGTGACTGGGACTGCGATCAATATTCTGATGCTCGGATTCTGTGCATTTTTTCAACGGGTAATTTTTGGAGTACCGACAATACCACTGACCGTAAAACCGCTGCCAGTCATTCCGATCCCGTTTCTTTCTAAGATCCCCTGGATTGGGCAATTGTTTTTTACTCAGAATATTCTGACTTATTTGATGTATGTGATTGTTCCGATTTCTTATTTTGTTCTTTATAAGACATCAATTGGTCTGACGATTCGTTCTACAGGGGAAAACCCGGAAGCGGTTGATGTGGCTGGAATCAATGTAGAAAAAATCCGTTTTTCCATGGTGCTGATCGCCGGTGTCATGGGTGGGATTGCCGGAGCGTTTTATTCGATTGGTTATCTCGGAATGTTCGCTACGAATATAATCGGTGGACGCGGATGGATTGCATTCGCAATTTGTTTCCTGGGAAATTGGAATCCGAAAGGCGCCTTTATAGGAACTCTGATTTTTGGATTGGCGGAAGCCTTAGCGATCTATATGCAATCGATCGGTGGAAATGGTTTATTCCCGAATGAATTATTCATCGCTTTGCCATATATTTTAACCATCGTTCTCACAATCTCCCGGAAATCTTACAATGTTCCGGCAAAGCTGGGCGTGCCTTACAAAAAAGAAGAATAATCCTTTAAAAAAAGGATTGATAAAAAATTTATAATGGGTGTCTCGAATTGATACATCTTTAGATTGCAAATCATAAAACATAAGGCCACCAGAATGGTTGGAAAACGTACTAATTGTTTTCAACCGGCTTTAGGAAAGAATACCTCCATCAGTCATCTGATATAAATTGGAAAATACTTTTTCAATTTCTTCTAAAGATACCGGTTTACCGGTATCTTTGTTGATCAATTCCCCGTTTTTTACTTTTCTGGTCGATAGCTCAATGATTGTGCAACGTTTTTCTACAGCTTCTTTTACAAGCGCTGCGCCGGCTGAATATCCGATTAATGGATTCAGAGCAGTGACAATAATCGGATTTGCTTCAAGCCAATGAGCTGCTTTCTCGGAATTTGCCTGAATTCCTTTTACACATTTATCCGTAAATGCGTGAATGCTACCAATCATGATTTGCTGCGCTTCAAATAAATTATGAGCGATCACGGGCATCATTACGTTTAGTTCCAGTTGTCCAGCCTGAACAGCCAGGCTGATGGTTGTATCGCAGCCGATCACATGGAACATGGCCATATCCAGCATCTCTGCCATGACAGGGTTGATTTTCCCGGGCATGATACTGGATCCGGGTTGGAGTGCGGGAAGTATGATTTCATTCAGACCGGTTTCCGGACCTGATGAAAGAAGACGAAAGTCATTCGCAATGCGAATAAGTGTCAGCGCTGATGTTCGTAATGCTGCAGAAAAATCTGCCATATCGGCCATCGATTGCATCCGTTCAAACAGATTTTCCGAACAACGGAATTCGATACCGGTATATTTGGAAAGTTCTCTGACCATCCGTTCATGGAATTCCGGGTGAGCATTCAGTCCGGAACCAACTGCCGTTCCGCCGATTCCCAATTCCCGAAGATCATCTGCAGCTCGTTGAATACGGATAATGTCTTTTCGAACCGCTTCTGCGTAAGCGCCAAATTCTTGTCCTAATCGGATAGGAACTGCATCCTGCAAATGTGTGCGGCCGGATTTCAGAATCGATTGAAAATCTTTTGCTTTTTCCCTTAATGCTGCTTCCAGATTTTCTAACTGATCAGTCAATTCTTTGAGTCTTAACAAACAACCAATCCGAATTGCAGTCGGAATCACATCATTTGTCGATTGAGCCATGTTAACATGATCATTCGGGCTGATTTTAAGATTTTGAGCCAGTTGGCTGGCGCGATTTGCGATGACTTCATTCAGATTCATATTATGGCTGGTTCCGGCACCGGCTTGAAAAGGATCAACCACAAATTGATCCGTCCATTTTCCGGATAAAATTTCATCTGCAGCCTGGCAAATGGCAGTTTTTATTTGTGGATCTAATAAACCGAGTTCGCAATTTACTGTTGCCGCTGCTTTTTTGATATACGCTGTGGATTCAATGAATGAATACCAGGGTTTTAAGCCGGATACTTGAAAATTTTCGACTGCACGCTGTGTCTGTGCTCCATATAAGGCATCAGCTGGAACTTGAATTGGACCCAGTGAATCCGATTCGATTCGAAAGCGTTTCTGGTCCATTATGCACCTCCCTGCCCATAATAAGCCGGGTCTGTCGGGGTGTTTCCTGATGGATCATGGATATAGGTATAATCCCCAACCTTAGCCCAATTGAAAAGCCAATGCGCATCTCCAATTGACATATTGATACAGCCATGCGATTGCTCATAACCATACCAGGCACGCCAGTACGCTCCATGGAAAGCGCGCGCCTGGTCAAAATACATCGTGAAAGGGACGTCTTCCAAATAATAGTAATCGGATTTATCTGCTTCAAAAGAGCCTGTCATATCCTCCGATTCTTTCTTTTCATAGATCTGAAAAATTCCAGGCTGTGTATAAAATGGTTTCATACCAGAAGCGATCAAAGCGGCATAAACCAGCGAATAGTTATCGTAAACCATCAAAACCTGCTGATATAAATCAACTTCGATCCAACGTCCCCCTTTAATTTCTTCTGGCGGAGTGGTATTAAACAATGCAGCGCGAAAATGAATTCGATCCAACCATTGGTTTTCACCAACTTGATACCAGGTTGTATCCTTCCCTTCCACGATATCGAATACTGGTAAAACATCTTCGCGATTATAGTAGACCGCTGTGTTGATTCCGCCATTGAAATCTGGTTTCATGTATGGGTTCAATCCTTCAAAAACCCATCCAAAGTATTGTGCTGGAGTGGTTTTAAAGGTTCTGCCGAGTGTAGTGTAAGACACTGCTGCAGGTGATGCCCGCAGCCAAAATCCTTTTTTGGATTGAACAAAATGTCCGTTGTCAGCATCAATCCGGTTCTGAAAAGAGACGTAACGGATGGTTCCGCCCGCCAGGTATTCGATCGGATTTGTTCCGGCAGCTGCATCCTCGTATGTAGCATATAAAGGAATAACCTCAGCGTTTTCCACGTTTAATTTTGCATATTGATAGGGGACATTTGATAAGTCCTCATCGATTTTCCCTGCGATAAATGGCAGCGATGGGTAACTTAGGCCTTTTTTTGCCAGATCTGTCAAATATTGTGCAGGACCCAGCGGATTGCAGATTTCAGGATCGATTGGATAGACATCCGGAAAACAAATAGCGTCTGAATTATTATTTGGATTCAAGGTTGGTTCTGCAGATGCAGTTGGACTAACTACAACAGAAGGAGTATGCTGAACAGCACCGGTTGGTTCGGCGTTGATAATTTGAGTGGTCTCTTGTGACAAACCGGATTCACATGTTGTAAATAGCAAAAATCCGCAAAGAATGATACTTGTAAAAAAAATTTTGAAATCTTTCATTGATAATCTTTCTGAAAAAAAGACAGGTATCTTGTTCCTCATCAGCAATTTGAAATATGGCGAGAATTATTGATTGCAGTGTTGTATTTTCGCAAAACGTAATAACAACATTGCAACAAGTTTTTCGATTGATTCGAAAGGTTGATATATTTTTTGAAGTGCTGATTCCTCATTTTCGATAATTTTAACCTGAATTTCTGGAATCTTCGATTTTCAGGCTGCAAATCAACGATTCGAAATATAAAAAGAATCGTTGTTATTCTACTAATTTATCGCTCTGTATAAAACCATCGCAATAACAATGAATTCTTCCGATTTTTCGGATCGTTGAACCAGCAAGGGCTGAAATTCTACGATATAATCAAAAGAAAAAAATAAGCGTTATCCCTCTATATGTCATTCATTCCGGGGATATGGATTTGATGAGGATTATTGAATGAAAATTACGATGGTTGTGCCTACATATAACGAGTACGAGAATCTTCCAAGGTTGGTCAAAGAGGTATTGTCTCTGCCGCTTGAAGATATTTCGTTATTGATTGTGGATGATAACAGTCCGGATGGGACAGGTGAGCTGGCTGAACAACTTGGAAAAGAATATAACGGAAAAGTGAAGGTACTCCATCGCCCTGGAAAATTAGGATTGGGAACTGCATATAATCAGGGATTTCAACGCGCTATAGCCGATGGCGCTGACTATATCGGGCAAATGGATGCCGATTTTTCGCATCCCATCGAAAAGATCCCAGAGATGGTTGATAGATTGAAAAATTATGATGTCGTGATCGGTTCACGCTATGTTCGCGGCGGAAAGCTGGATGAAAAATGGCCTTTTTACCGCAAATGGTTATCCGGTTTTGGAAATTTCTACGCCCGAACCATTTTGGGTTTACAAATCAAGGATGTAACCGGCGGCTTTAAAATTTGGCGTCGTGAGACATTGGAAGCTATGCCGTTAGATCGAATTAAAGCGAATGGATATATGTTTCAAGTTGAAATGAATTACGTCTCTTCAAAACTGGGTTTTAAACCATTTGAAATCCCTATTTATTTTAAAGAACGAACGCACGGCACTTCGAAAATGAATTTTGCTATTCAAAAAGAGGCAGCAATTCGCACTTTGAAGATTATCAAGATTTACAAAGATATTAAACCGATCCGTAAAAAATAATACGTCATTTTCATCGAGAAAACGTATCAACAGCAATCCTGGAAAAAAGTTATCGATCCGATAACTTTTTTGCGTATTAATGAAAAAATGTCTTGTTATGCAGGAAAAAAAAAGTAACTCCAGCCAAAAAGTAGGACCTCCGCTGCTCAAATCAATGCAGACTGAGAACTGCATAGTGCATGGGTTTGTCCATTTTTACGCTAAAATTTGAATTTTTCAAGGTGCTTATTCGAGATACTCAGGAGGACACACATGGCAACATGTCATTGCGAAAGTGGCGTCAGCCAGACGAATCAATCTCTTTTTGTGTGGCACCCGTTACATAATGGGGCAGAGAGATTGCCATGCCCCTTCGGGGCTCGCAAAGATAAATATCACCACAATGGGGCTCGCATGGCAATTTGTCATTGCGAGGAGGGCGTCAGCCCGACGAATCAATCTCTTTTTGTGTGGCACCCGTTACATAATGGGGCAGAGAGATTGCCATGCCCCTTCGGGGCTCGCAAAGACAAATATCACCACAATGGGGCTCGCATGGCAACTTGTCATTGCGAGGAAGGCGCCAGCCCTTGTCAATAGCCGGGGGATATAATTTCGAACTGCTGTTAGGGTGACGTGAAATCGCTTTTCGTCAGAAAACTTACAAATTCTCCCGTGGAAATCCCAGAAAATATTTTTTCGAAATTGATTCTATTCAGATGGCGATACAGAGATTCGGATTCATACGGAATTCCTGTCAATTCTTTTTCAATTTGATAAGGATCTTCCGGGGTGAAAAAATCACCGAACAAATGGATTTCCTGAATTATTCCATCGGTGGTTTGCAGAAATACTTCGACATTTCCGATCTGAAATCGTCTTTTGCAATGGATATTATAGATAGGCGATTTCCCATAATTCCATTCCCACGTTCGGTATCGCTCCTTTGCGATTGTATCAATTTTGTGAAGGTCTGACGCCGTAAACTCGGTCTTGCAGATGTCCTCTGATTTCCCTATTATTTCGTGGAGCAACGCTTCTCGAAATGCGTAAATATTGATAAATTGCGGCAGAAAGGGTTTTAAATTTGTTACTCGGCTGCGAACCGACTGAATCCCTTTGTTTTGAAATTTTTCCGGTTGCACCTTTAACGCTTGTGCGAGTATTGACAAATCAGAATCAAACAATAATGTCCCGTGACAAACTGAACCGAATTGATTGTGATAATATGCATTTCCGGATATTTTTAAACCGTTCAGAAGAAGATCATTGCGACCGCTTAGCGCTACCGGAGCCCCTAGGTTTCTCAGCGCATTTACAACCGGCATTGTAAAAGTGTGAAAATCAGTCATCTGTTTTTGATCATGAGGGATGATGAAGCTGTAGCATAAATTTCCGAAGTCATGGTAGACCGCTCCTCCACCGGAAAGGCGGCGCACAACCTGGATGTTGTGTGTATTCACATACGATTCATTGATCTCATCATGGGTATTTTGATGACGGCCAACGATGATCGAGGGCTTGTCAATAAAAAAAAACAGCACATTTTCCTGTAGATCCATTCCGGAAAGGATATATTCCTCCATTGCCAGATTGACTGCTGGATCTGTGTTTTCATTGGGAATAAAGCGCATCTGACTCAAACTTCCTTTAACTTCTGCGATGCATTATCGGATTCTTGATTTTGGATGATTTTTCCATTTTCAAAGACGGTCTTACCTTGAATTACGGTTTTAAGTACTTTTCCGGGTAATTCCAAACCGGCAAAAGGGGACCTCTTTACGTTTGATTGGAAAGCGGCAGGATCAATCTTCCATGTATGATCAAGATCGATTTCAATCCAGGAATCGGTCTGTTCCGGAATGTTAAAGATCCGCATCGGATTTGTGCAGCAGCGGGCAATGACATCTTCCAAAGTCAGGAACCCGCCTTTTACTGCGTATAGATATAAAGAGAGTGCTGTTTCTAAAGCGGAATATCCCTTACAGGCAAGTTTCCCTTCCAATCCATTAACACCAATTCCCAGGTGATCTGAAGAAAAACAATCAATCAAATGAATATTTTTCCAAATTGCTTTGCGGTCTTCCTCGGTTCTGAGATTTGGGATGAGTGCCAGGTTTTCTGCAGATAGTTTATGGCTGTGTTTTTGACTCAGAAAAAGATGATGCGGCGCCGCTGAACATGTTACATTCGTTCTCAATTCTTTTGCCTCACGAATCAGTTCAATCTGTTCCTTCGTGGATACATTTAGAACGTGAATTGGCTGGTTGTGAATTTTTGAAGTAAAGAGAATGGCTCCAAGTTGTTTGATATTGGCATCGACACAGATGGGTTTATCGTCCGGCCAGGATCGAAATACGGAATTTAATGCATGCATATTGTTTAGTATCGACAAATTATCTGTGGATGAACCGGACAATAAAATGGCAGCTGCGTTCGCGATTTCTTCCAAGTTGCGGGCATTATTCATAGTAGCCGCTGCAACGAATCCGATCTCACAGATCGATGATCGGGCAGCAAAGTTAGTTTCAAAATTCAGACTTAAAGAATCGGATAAATTGACTTCAGAATCCGGATGAACAAGAATCGTTGTAAAACCGCCTGCAACGGCTGCGGATGTCAGGCTGGTCCAGTCCTCTAATTGATCTGATGTTGCTCCAAAGCGATGGGTTTGGATATCGATTAAGCCGGGTAAAGTATGCATCTGATTCCTTCCTGTGAATATTGTCGATTATGCTTTTGTTCACTTTGTATTTATGAGGCAAATTCGTCAAACGATTTTAATTGGAAAAAATGTTCTCGCTTTTCGATCTCTTCTTTGTTTCGATAATTAAGTATATCGAATTCAATTCTTTTGAAGGCAAAATTCTTCAGCAATTCGAAATTTGAGAAAACTTTATGAGGAAAAAAGAGAAAGCCTGTTGTTGTGTTGTTTTTTTTTTACTCCGCACAATCAGCGCACAACAACGAATGATTCCTTTCACATTACGACTCGCAAAAAGCTTTAAAATTTGGGCTATTCTTCCCAGGTTCTACCGTAATTGACTTCAATTTTTCTGAGTACTGCATCCTCAAGATCGATCTCGCTGATTTTTGCCAACTGCATAAGGTAAAGAAAAACATCAGCCAATTCAGATGCCAGTTCATCTTTATGGAGAATTTCATCGGTCCATTGAAAATGTTCTAATACTTCAGCCGCTTCAATACTGAGGCTGCATGCCATATTACGCGGGGTTTGTTTCCGTTTTGTATCCTCGTCAAACCAGCCTTTTGCTCTGACGAGATCTGTCATCATTTGCGATAATTCCTCAATCGTTCTCATTAAAATCCCCGGCTCTATTTTTTGAATTGAAAAGAATCGTCTTTCTTCAGTCACCGGATGGCATGGAGCAGTATTCCGGTAGATTTTTTCCGTTTCTTCCGCCGCATATACTACCAAAAGCCATTTTCCCATCTTCAGTTACTGAGTAAAACTGATTTTTATTTGCCAGCATACGCCAAGTGAATGGTGCGGCTCTGTTTTGCCATGGCCAGGCAAATTTCCCCTCCAGTGTTCTTCCGTTTTCCATTACAGTTGCTTCGATCAGAACCGGTTCACCCTGCGCATCATAAAAGAATCCAAGGACTTCTTTTCCCGTCTGTGTGAACCAACTCCATGTTGTATTGATTGCAACAGGATCAAAAGGAT
>Ga0208826_1002820_pt1:0-10000 | contig 12583 bp, 10 predicted proteins | sample AD_UKC115_MetaG_FD_184451 | JGI IMG/M metagenome (GOLD analysis project Ga0208826, IMG submission 184451) | Active sludge microbial communities of municipal wastewater-treating anaerobic digesters from Hong Kong - AD_UKC115_MetaG (SPAdes)... | ecosystem: Engineered > Bioreactor >... | reverse complement strand
CATCGAACTCACTGCCTACAATGGATCATCCCTTGATCCCCACGAAATATACTTATCCAAGGGATTAACTTCAGTAAATAAGTCTTTAAAAAAAGGAGGCCGAGTTTTAGCAAGCTTAAGGGAGATACCCTACGTTGCCCGGCCGGAAACCCTCGACATCCTGGATGAAACAGAAGAAGCAGGTTTTTCCATCTTGAAAGTAGGCAAACCCAGTGAACTGGTTTACAACGCCAAGGTAGACCGTTACCATGTGGGCATAGTCGCGCCAGGGGGTTTGAATCCAATAGCCGCCATTAAAGAAGCCGGAATTCCTGTGGATCCCAAGGCCGTGGAAACTCTTATGGATATATCCAAGATGGAAGAGTTTTAAATGACCAATCCCCTTCCCATTTTAAAAAAATGAATATTATATGGAACAAGAATATAATCCCAATAAAATAACACTGTTTATTCTAAAAAACTGTTTATTTAGTTATTGTAATAGATCGTGCCACTGAAGTGTAACCGATTATCCAAGGATATTGTAGTTAAATGATTATTTTACAGTTGGATAAACCCATAAAATCAAAGTAAATGTTTTTATAATACATTTCTTATTATAAGTCAATCATTTATTGGAAGAATCACCAAATTAATTTATATCATGGAAGGCATATTCAACAACTTCATAGTTGCAACATAAATTTGATTTGGAATAAGATCCATAAGTGAGTTAAAGGGTGATGTGATGAAAAAAACTAAAAAAAATGTCTGTGCTACTTGCGATGAGATTTGTCATTACATTGAAGAAGAAGTTAAACCAGGAGACACTGTTAGGCTCTCCCTTGGGCGGTGCTACATACCTGGAAAAGTGGTTAACAATAATGAAGGAGTTATCCAGATCGAAATTGACAGCGAAATGATTAAAGGACTGAGTACCATCGATGTTTCTAAACTCAAAGAACATCTGGTGGAACTGGAACATGAATGTCCGGATGGAATGTGCTGTACTCTTGAAGCAAAGGATTAACTCTCCCTTCAATTTTTAATTCTTAAAACTTGCAGTTAACTAAAAATAAACCTCATTTTAAAATTTCTCCGATAAATTTTTTATAAATTTCATAAGATCTCTGATTAAAATCGATATGTTTATATATGCATATCGTTAATTTGATTATAGAATTAAAAGGGAAGTGAAGTTTATGGTTGTATTCATTGATATGGAAAAATGTGGTCAAATTAAAGAATGTCCTGGTGAAGGATTATGTATAAAGATCTGTGAACAGGGTGCAATTAAAGAAGTTGACGGTGAACTGGTTTTAGTTCCAGAAAACTGTGACGACTGCGATTTATGCATTCAGAACTGCCCAAATCAAGCCATAAGCAAAGGATGATAACATGAACTTTGTGGTAAGGGAGGGAAAGGAAAACCGTTCCCTCACCCATAAGAACGAAAAATGCGTGGGATGTGGGATATGCTCTGATATCTGCCCCACCACTGCAATCAAACTGGGACCAATACTCCCCATAGCCCGAGGGCTACTTAAAACAGATTTCATAACTATCGATGAAAATAGATGCTGTCTTTGCGGTTTATGTGCATCATCATGTCCATTTGATGCCTTAGAATTAGATATTGATGGGACAAACACCAAAGACATGAATAATTATCCCCACTGGACTCATGAAGCTTCTATCGATTCTGAAACTTGCATCTACTGTGGACGTTGCAGTACTGCTTGCCCCCAGGATGCCATTTTCCTCCACCGATCCCTGCCGGAGGTGAAGGAACTGGTTCGTGGTGAAACCGAAGTTAACCAGGAAAAATGTATCCAGTGTGGAGTATGTGAGGAAATGTGCCCTGCTGATGCAATTAAAATGGATCGAAATGATATCAACTCAAGTAATCCCTCCGTAGCTAATTCAGTTGATATTGATGAATCCAAGTGTATATTCTGCGGTATATGTAAACGGGCCTGTCCAGCTGATGCTATAAAAATCGTTTGTACCACTTGTATGGAGCGAGACCAAATTGAGACCCCTGAAATCGAAGGGAAAATAATTCTAGATAATGACACTTGCATAAACTGTGGATGGTGTCAGGAAATATGCCCGGTTAATGCTGCAGAAGTTACCAAGCCCTTTGAAGGAGAAATCTTCCTTCGGGATGATTTCACCTGTAAGGGTGAATCCTGCCATGCCTGTGCTGATGTATGTCCCTGTAACGCCATCACTATTGTGGAAGGTAAATCAACCATCAACCCCAGTTTCTGCATCCTTTGTGGTGCCTGTGCCAAAGCCTGCCCACAACAGGGCATTACACTCAAAAGGAAAAATATGAACCTGGAGAATGTTAAGTCCAAGGCATGGACCAGTAGATTGGCTGATCTTCTGGATTAACCTTTAAAAAAAATTCAAATAGTTCACAGTGTTCCAAAATTTATTCTCTTCCTCCTTTCTTTTTTTCTTTCTTTAGTTCCCTAAAGAGTTGTTTCATTTAATTCAATTTTCTATAATTATTGAAGAAAAAAACTGTGTTATTTAAACTAATTTTTACAAGCTGAAACTCGTAGATTCCTAATGATTTTCTTATCTACAAATTTTTCTAAACTTTATAATATCACCTGTTTTAACGTGAATATGATTAATAATGGAAAATAGAGATATTATCCTCTTTATATCAATGGGATCATCACAAAGGTAATATTTCCACCCATGCCCCCTTTATTAAATTCGAATACCTTAATAACCAATACTATATGAATTGTAATATTATACATTTCGTTTAATATTCATTATTAAATCTTTAATTTAAATTAATAGATCATTTATAGATTTATTTTTAAAATTATTTAATCGATATGTATTTATATATAATTCGTTAAATCTTGTTTTACATAACAAAAATTAAATGGAGGTGAAAAAGTGAAAAACACAGCTATATTACTAACGCTAGCATTTGTATTCACTTTGACCATTTGTGGAACAGCATCTGCTGCTGGAAATGAAAGTTATAACTTAGGACAAGCGGCAACGCAGAATGCAATTGCAGACACCCAATTAGGGTTCACTTCTGCAGAAGGAACATTGATAATAACCAATGCTGGTGCAGCGGAACTAAACGGTGACAGTACAGAAGGTGGACAGCAAGCTGTGGTTGATACCACCGCACCCTTAAACCAAGACCAACAGGTGACCTATGGTAAAGGAAACCTGGTAGTACTCAACAAACCCAACGATCCCCTGGAATATACATTTGTAACCAAAGATAACAACGTACTTTTGGCCAAAAAATTCCAGGTTAACTCTGATGGCACTCTAACTTCAGGTGCTACAGTCTACATCTCAGAAAACATGGCCGAATCTAACTGGAACACCATAATAGCTGCTCTGGGTAACAACGCCTTTGACATAGTAGCCATTGCCAACTTGTGGGCCAATGGAGCGCCTAGTGACCTTCTGAAAATTGCAGGTACCAGTGGAGTTTCTGAAGGACTCTTAACAGGTTATGTATCTTCAAAGAGCTTTTATGAAAATTTCCCATTGACCAGCAGCCAGCAATCCTACCATGTAATGGTTAGTCCGGGTGCCGGAGACGATGATGTTCCCATGACCATACTGGATGTAGTACCTTTAAAATGGGTTGGAAGTGGATCATCCCAGGTTTACAACTACCAGGCACTCAATAATGGTGACCCCAACGAAAACATCTACATCATGTGGAATATGGACACAAAAACTGGTATTCTGGCCCTAATGAAACACAACGCTGACCTGTTAAACCAGTTCACAGCACAAACCGGCATAACCGTGAACAGCGGAAGTTTAAGCGAACTAAAATACATGACATGGCTCTTTGCCAAGATGAAAACTGACCCAGCTTCACTGGTTACCGTGGAAAAACTAGCCACCATCAACAAAGCCGATTTCGATTACCTGTGGGGTACAGCCATAATCGACCCCGATGATCCTACCAAGACCAACGTGATCTTCAACCCAAGTCATGGGTTTGACAAGGCATACATCAACAATCTACCTAACTACGCCCACAACTACCAATATCAGAACATTTTACCACTCAACAACTACGCATCAATGGAAATTATTGGTTCTCAAGCAGCACAAATAGCTCAGGGATTACTGGGATTTGACAACGGAGATTCCAATCTGCTGGTTATAACCTCAGCAGGATACAGTCTTCTGGACAACCAGGGAACATTAGGCGCCTTAGATGGGATTATTAGTGTGACCGGTAGTACCATCAGTAACCTTTTCAGCCTCAAGAGAGGACTATGGACACCATTATGGTTCCTATTCACACAAAAAGGTGCTAACGGAGAGCTAAATTCAGTATTACTCCAGTACAATGAGAATACCAAAACTCTGGAAGTATTACCGGTGGTTTATGATGGTGTTTCATATGATGTTTTCGACATCAGCGGTGCTAATCTGGCAGGTGGATCAGGATCTGCAGGTTGGGACAAATCACTAGCAGTGTACAATGCCTACACTTACAACATACCAGACTCTGCTCAGCAGGATTATTATCTGGTAAGTTTAGCTAACCAGTGGGCTCATGGAATGCCTTACTCCTTCCTAAAATCCGCAATAGGCGGTGGATGTCCCGGTTCTGGACTTACCCAGGGTTATCTTATTGCCGATTATGTGAAAAACATCTCACCCCTAGGGGCCAATGAAGCCTATATCTACCTAGCAGTAACCGCACACTGCAAAGAACAGGTCATTATTGACAGTCTGGGATTATCTGCTGCACAGGGAACCTACTACACTACTGGGCTGAGATATTCCACTGAAAATAGTGCTGCGGGCATATTTGTGCGATGGAATACTGCAACCAACACTGGTGAAGCAATGCTTCTGGATTTAAACACTGCCATTATCAACCAGTTACAACCAGCCAACAGTAACTACTACAAGACCATGTACTGGGCTGTCTGGTACCTAGACAAGGCTTTCCCTGGAAAAGCATTATACAGCACAGTACAGACTGCATTTACTGTGGTCAGGACCATACCCCTAACTCAAAGTGATCTGAGCAACATGGTTGCTGCTGGTGGGGATCCAGCAGATTTCATCAAAAACTTCGTGATACCCACCCCCACACCTACCCCAACTCCAACCCCAGTAACTCCTGGTGGAAATGGACAGGGAAGCAGCTGGGGACAGCAGTTATCAGGATTTATTGCCGGGTTTACATCTAACAGTGCCCTACAAAGTCAGGGAACATCGGAAGCCAATATTGCCCCTGGTTTACCAATAACTGCAGCCAGCGCTACTACAACTGTAGCCAGTACCGAACCTACCTCTTCAGATTCAGGACTAGTATTCTGGATTTTGGGAGCTTTAATGGTGGCTGTTGCCGCAATAATATTGTACCTTGCCCGTAACACCATTGCTGATGCAGTATGGGGATCAGAACGGTTAGGAAAATAATATTTCCCAAATTGGAGGAGTATTTTCTCCTCATTCCTTATTTTTTTAAAATAACAATTGTGTATTAAACTTCATTAACCAACAGCTCCGCAAGAAGAAACTGATAAATGGAGAAAACATGGTTTTTCAATTTCAAAATGGACACTTGGAAATCCTGGAAGAATTTAAGAGTTATAAAAATCAGGTATTCAAGGTTAAAACATCAGGAAATAATTATTATGCCCTTAAAGTATATCAAAATGATTCTAAAAATCTTAATTCATTAAATGAAGCTTTTAACTTAAAAAAATTAGATTTAAAAGGCATAAATATTCCTAAACTATTTTTCAAATCTTCTCCAGATGATCCAGCAGATTACCTGTTACTGGAATACGTACCGGGAAGAACCATTTCTCACTTGCTGGAAGAACTAGACCAGGATAGAGATGATAAAATAAATGAATTCAAGCAATGTTTAGAAAATCTGGGGAAGTGGATGGCTTCTTTACACGAAATTAAAGAAAATAATGGTAGTTTTTTGAAGGGTGACTGTAATCTACGCAACTTCATCTGGAATGGTAAAAAAATATGTGGTTTAGATTTTGAAGAATCCACCATTGGCGATCCTTGTCAAGATCTGGGAGAGATCTGTTTTTTTCTGCTAACCAATTCACCCCCATTAACACCCCTTAAAATGGAAATGGTTGACTGGTTCCTGAAGTCATACCAAGAATATTCAGAGACTAAAATTAGGAATATATCTGATTTTATAGCTAAAAGTGCCAGGAAAGCCTATAAAAGACGTGCAAATTTCAATCGTATCTAAAAAAAAAGAAAAATTAATGATTTATTTTTGAATCTTGCACTGATCGACTGCTGGTTATTCTTTGCCAACCATAACTTCAGTGGCTTTAATAATTGCTACTACCTCATCGCCAACTTTAATGTTCAAATCTCCCACTGATTCTTTAGTTATTACTGCAGTAATCTCAGTTGGATTCTCTATTTTTATTTTCACATTGGCAGTGATAGGTCCTTCCTCAACTTTCTCTACCTTTCCTTTGATACCATTTCGAGCACTTATTTTCATGTGTTACCCCTCTAGTTTTTTAATCCTGTAAGTATATATCTATTAAAACCTTGGAATATAATTTATGATTTTTATTTAGGGAACAACCAGGGGAAATTATTATCCACTTATAGTTACTACTAACTTATTAAAATGCCTAAAACCGAATTTCACCACCCCTATTAACAAAATGTTATTTATAATTAGATAGGGATACTAAAAATTCGATATGCTTATATATACAGATCGACATACCCAAGATCACAATCCCAGAGGAGATTGAAATGGAGAAAAATACAAAAATAGCATTGCTAGCAGTTATAATTATCGCAATTGTAGCCGTAGCAGGGCTTGTCTTCAGCGGATATGGTCAGCAGCAAACTCTTAAGATCGCTACAACCACCAGCTTAGAAGACACTGGTCTGCTACCGGTTTTAGAAGCAGCTTTCGAAAAACAAAACCCAAATATTGATGTGCAGTTTATTGCAGCCGGAACCGGGCAAGCCATTGAATACGGGAAAAAGGGGGATGTGGATCTGGTAATGGTTCATTCCAAAACTCAAGAACAGAAGTTCATTAACGAGAGTTATGGAACCCAGCGTTATGTGTTCGCCTACAACTATTTCTACATTGTAGGACCAGCCAGTGACCCCGCCCAGATCAACGGAACAAATGCTACTGAAGCATTTTCCAAGATCAGTACTGCTGGTGCATCCAACCCTAGCTTGGTTAAATTCGTGTCCCGGGGAGATAATTCAGGAACCCACAACAGGGAAGTGCAGATCTGGAACAAAAGCGGTGCCAACTACAACACCACCATCCAGGGACAGGATTGGTACATAGAATCAGGTAAAGGAATGGGAGACACATTAAACTTGGCCAATGAAAAATCAGCTTACACTCTATCTGATTCCGGTACTTACCTTGCATACAAAGGAAACATCACCCTGGTTCCATTCGTTACTCAGGATAAAGATCTGCTGAATATCTATTCCATGATACCAGTAAATCCTGATAAATTTTCCAATGCAAACTACAACGCATCAATGAAGTGGGTAAACTTCGTGCTTTCCTCTGAAGGTCAAACCATTGTTGGGGAGTATGGTAAAGAAAAATACGGCCAGCAGTTATTCATACCCCTCGGTGGAAAAGCCGAACCAACTAACTGATTTAGGTCAAGGTTAGATAGTTAATTTTTTATAAAGGGGAATCAAATCCCCCTATATGATTCTTTTTTTGGTGGTTAAGTGAACGAGATCATAAATGCATGTTTCGAAGCAATACACTTACTGATAACTCTGGACCCCGAAGTCATGGAAATAACCCTAAGGACACTCTACATCTCCCTAACCTCAACGGTTATAGCTGCCTTAATAGCAGTCCCCCTAGGAGGGTATATACACTTTCGTAAGTTTAGGGGAAAAAGAACCCTAGTTAATATTATACAGACCCTTTACAGCATGCCCACTGTTCTAGTAGGTCTCCTGGTTTTTCTGATAATATCCAATCAAGGGCCATTAGGCAATTTGCATCTTCTTTTCACTCCCGGAGGGATGATAATGGGCCAGACCATACTTGTACTTCCTATTATAACTGGTTTCACTATTCTAGCGTTGAGTGGAGTTAAAGATGAAATCAAAGATCTTTCATTAGCTCTGGGGGCGAGTGAATTTCAAGCCATTGAAACCATTATGCACGAAGCCAAATACGCCCTATTGGGAGCACTTATTCTTGGATTTGGCAGGGCCATATCGGAAGTGGGAGTGGCAATGATGATCGGGGGCAACATCAGAGGCTACACCAGAGTTATAACCACCACCATGTCCCTGGAAACATCCAAAGGGAATGTAGAGCTCTCCATAGCCTTGGGAATAATTCTCCTCATCCTGGCCCTAATCATAAATCTGGTACTTAACTATGTCCAGGAGAAATAACATGAATCTGCTGGAAATTCAGAAACTGTCAAAGCAATACGAAGAAAAAGATGTATTAAAGGATATTAATCTTAGTTTGAAAAAAGGTAAGACTCTGGGACTTATTGGTCCAACTGGGTGTGGTAAAACCACCCTTTTACGTATAATTGACCTTATTGAAACCCCTTCTTCAGGAAGAATTATCTTTAATGGACAGGAAATTCCTAAAACAAAAGAGGAACAGATAAAGATTAGGAGAAAGATGGGAATGGTCTTCCAAAAACCAATTGTTTTAAAAGGAACTGTTTACGATAACATTGGTTATGGTTTGAAGATCCGGGGGAAAAATAAGGAGTTTTACCACGATGAAATAAAGTATCTGTTGGACTCACTGGGCTTATCTGGTTATGAAGAACGTGACGCATCAACCCTTTCTGGAGGTGAAACTCAGAGAATGGCCCTGGCTAGAGCCTTGGTGACTGATCCTGAACTTTTACTCTTAGATGAACCCACTGCCAACCTGGATCCTCAGTCCACTGAGAAAATTGAAGATTTCATTGGAAAACTGAGGGGTGAACGAAAAACCACAGTGATAATCGCCACCCACAACCTGATACAGGGGCAGCACCTGTCTGATGAAATCGCCATACTCAACCAGAAAATATTCCAGATTGGTGAACCAGAAGATGTTTTCAGGAAACCTAAAAATAGATTTGTGGCTGAATTTGTGGGAGTTAAGAATGTGAAAAAGGGGATATCCCATATAGTAGAAGAGGGTCTGGCCTTGATCGATACTGGAACCATAACTGTTTATTCATCAACAGCATTGGAAGGTAAAGTTTACCTAAGCATAAGACCGGAAGACATAACCATTTCCCAATCAAAAGTCGAAACCAGTGCCCTTAACGAATTTAATGGTGAAATTAAAGAGATTAAGGATTCAGGAGGAATTCTGGATCTTAAAATTGATGTGGGTGAAGTTTTCTCAGTTTTCATGACACGAAAATCCTTTGCTGATATGGGGTTGACCATTGGTTCACAAGTATGGTTACAGTTTAAAGCCTCGGCAGTGAATGTTTTTGAGGTTTAAACATTTACTCCATTTTTTTAAATTTTAAACACAATTTTTTAACTTAATTTTTTTGTAGAATGATTTGACCCCTCAATTTTATTATTGATATAAAAAAGATGAAATGGGTGGATGAACCCACATCTCACCTTGATTTTGGCAATCAGATTAGAACACTGAATATTATCAAACAGTTGGCCAATAATGGTCTTCGGTGATAATGTCCTCCCATTTTCGATCATGCATTTATTTCCACTAATAACTGGCACTTATGAATGGGAAAAGATTTCTGGCTATTGGTAAACCGGAAGATGTGATTACCACTGAAAATATGAAAAAGATCTATGGTACAGATGTTAAAGTAATGGACATTGGAAAAGAATGACTTGTATTCCCTAAAACTTATAGATCTTTAATTACTCTTTAATTACGCTATTTAATAGACTGTGCACATAAAAGATTTATTATCCTGGCAACCTGGATTAAATAGTTTACAACTTTTTGGGATTGTTTTTAAAAATTTTTTAGAAAAACTTC
>Ga0208826_1002807_pt1 | contig 12639 bp, 8 predicted proteins | sample AD_UKC115_MetaG_FD_184451 | JGI IMG/M metagenome (GOLD analysis project Ga0208826, IMG submission 184451) | Active sludge microbial communities of municipal wastewater-treating anaerobic digesters from Hong Kong - AD_UKC115_MetaG (SPAdes)... | ecosystem: Engineered > Bioreactor > Anaerobic >... | reverse complement strand
AGTACTCGACCTTCATGGGCGCCCTGAAAAAGGCGGCCATCGAGATCGACCGCAAGGTACTCGCCGACATGGCCGTCTTTGACGCGCCGGCGTTTACCGCGCTCGTGGAGCGCGTCAAGAAGGCCTAGGCCTCCCTTACCGACCGCTCTCGAGCAACCCACAAAAGGGAGGCACAGCCTCCCTTTTGTTTTTTCTGGACCGTGATGACATGACGCAATCGCTCGAACAAATCATTGCCTCCGCCAGCGCCGACTTCGCCGCCTGCGCGGATGCACCGTCGCTGGAGAACGCCAAGGCGAAGTACCTCGGCAAAGCCGGCGCCGTCACCGACCTGCTGAAGGGCATGGCTACCCTCGCGCCCGAGGAAAAGAAGACTCGTGGCGCCGAGATCAACCGCGCGAAAGACGCCATTGAGGCGGCGCTCCGCGGTCGCCGCGACGCGCTTGCTGCCGACGCGCTCAATGCCAAACTCGCGGCCGAATCCATCGACGTCACACTTCCCGGTCGCGGCAAGGGGCAGGGCGGCATTCACCCGGTCATCAAGACTTGGCAGCGCGTCGAGGAGATCTTCGGCTCGATCGGTTTCGACGTCGCCGACGGCCCGGAGATTGAGGCCGACTGGTTCAACTTCACGGCGCTGAACAACCCGCCGAACCACCCCGCGCGTTCGATGCAGGACACGTTCTACGTCGACATGAACGGCACCGACGGCCTGCCGCTGCTGCTGCGCACGCACACCTCGCCGATGCAGGTGCGCTATGCCCGCATGCATGCGGGTGACGTCACCAGCAAGGGCAAACCGATCAAGGTCATCGCGCCGGGCCGCACCTACCGGGTGGACTCCGACGCCACTCACTCGCCGATGTTCCACCAGGTCGAGGGCCTGTGGATCGACGAGAACATCTCATTCGCCGACCTCAAGGGCGTCTACACCGACTTCCTGCGCCGCTTCTTCGAGAGCGACGACCTGCAGGTGCGCTTTCGCCCGAGCTACTTCCCGTTCACCGAACCATCCGCCGAAATCGACATGAAGTTCGAAAGTGGACCGCTGAAAGGCAAGTGGCTGGAGATTTCGGGCTCCGGCCAGGTTCACCCCAGCGTGGTGCGCAACTACGGTCTCGACCCTGAGCGTTACATCGGCTTCGCCTTTGGCTCCGGGCTCGAGCGCCTCACCATGCTGCGCTACGGCATCGGCGATTTGCGTTTGTTCTTCGAGGGCGACTTGCGCTTCCTGAAGCAGTTTGCCTGAACCCGAGACTTGTCGTTCCCGCGGAGGCGGGAACTCAGACCGAGCGCAACTCAGGCTGAAAAGAACACCAATTTTCAGCAGTTCCAGGTCTGGATTCCCGCCTTCGCGGGAATGACACGGTGATACAGCTTTTTAGTAAAGCCCATATCCCACTGGGCATAGACCATAAATTAAACAGAAATCGACTTTTGCGTAAATTACCGTTCAGGCCCCATTAAATAAGGCTTTCACGGAAAAGTTGATGTTCCCAGACACCGCACGAGACTGACCATGCAATTCTCCGAATCCTGGCTCCGCAGCTTCTGCAACCCGTCCATGACGACGGACGAACTCGCTCACGCGCTCACTATGGCGGGGCTGGAGGTGGAGGAGGTGACGCCCGCGGCGCCGCCCTTCACCAAAATCGTCGTTGGCGAGATCGTCACCCGTGAGAAGCATCCGAACGCGGACAAACTCTCGCTGTGCACCGTCAACGTTGGCGCACACGCGGTAACGCCGCTGCAGATCGTCTGTGGCGCGCCGAACGCCCGCGCTGGCATCAAGATCCCCTGTGCCCTGGTGGGCGCCGAGCTGCCGCCGGGAGAGGACGGCAAGCCCTTCCTGATCAAACCGGTCAAGATGCGCGGCGTCGAATCCAACGGCATGCTCTGCAGCGCCCGTGAACTGGGCATCTCCGCCGATCACGCCGGTCTGCTCGAGCTGGCCGCGGACGCGCCCGTCGGGGCCGACATCCGCCAATACCTCTCGCTCAACGACAACAAATTCCTGATCAAACTGACTCCCAACAAGGCAGATTGCCTGTCGGTTTATGGCGTCGCGCGTGAGGTGCATGCCATTACCGGTGCGCCGTTGACACCCGCACCCACCGGCGAGGTGAAGGCCACGCTGGCCGACGTGCTGCCCGCGAAGGTGCTGGCGCCTGATCTCTGCGGTCGCTTCGCTGGCCGCGTCATTCGTGGAGTCAACGCCAAAGCCTCGACACCCGCGTGGATGCGCGAGCGGCTGGAGAAATCCGGCCAGCGTTCGATTTCGGCGCTGGTGGACATCTCCAACTACGTGATGCTCGAGCTCGGCCGCCCGAGCCACGTCTTCGATCTCGATAAAGTCCACGGCAAGCTCGAAGTGCGCTGGGGCAAAGCGGGCGAAACGCTCAAGCTGCTCAATGGCAACACCGTCGAGCTCGACGACAAAGTCGGTGTCATCGCCGACGACCACGCGGTTGAATCGCTCGCCGGCATCATGGGTGGCGACAGCACGGCCGTGTCACTGGACACGCAGAACGTCTACGTCGAGGCCGCGTTCTGGCACCCTATCGCCATTCAGGGCCGCGCGCGTCGCTACAACTTCTCGACCGACGCCGGACACCGCTTTGAGCGCGGTGTGGACTGGGAAACGATTCCGGCTCACCTGGACCGCATCTGTGCGCTGATCCTCGATATCTGTGGCGGCCAAGCCGGTCCGCTCGATGATCAGATTGTCAACGTGCCCGCCCGCAAGCCCGTCACCATGCGCATCGCGCGTGCGCAGAAGGTCATCGGCGTGCCGGTTTCTGCAGACGAAATGAGCGGCATTTTCACGCGGTTAGGCCTGCCGCACCGGCGCTCCGTTGTGGAATCGACCGGCGGCACGGATGAGGCCATCATCGTCACCCCGCCCAGCTACCGCTTCGACATCGAGATCGAAGAGGATCTGATCGAGGAAATCGCCCGTATCTACGGCTTCGACAACATCCCGGCGCTGCCGCCGGTCGCCCGCGCCGCGATGCACGCCAGGCGCGAGAGCACGCGCAGCCTGCACGAGCTGCGCGCCGCGATTGCCGCAGCGGATTACTTCGAGGCCATCAACTACAGCTTCGTCGATGAGAGCTGGGAGCACGAGCTGCTCGGCAACGCTAACCCGATCAAGCTGCTGAACCCGATCGCCAGCCAGATGGCGGTGATGCGTACCTCGCTGATCCCCAGCCTGCTGGCGAACATTCAGTACAACGCCAGTCACAAGGCAGATCGCGTTCGCGTCTTTGAGTTGGGCAAGGTTTTCCTGCGCGACGCCAGCGTCACGGACGGCGAGCTCGCGGTAGCCGGGATCGACCAGCCGCTGCGGCTCGCGGGTGCCGCCTGGGGTGGCGCGGTAGCCGAGCAATGGGCTAGCGCCAAACGGGCGGTGGATTTCTTCGATGTGAAGGCAGATTTGATGGCGCTATTGCCGGCTGACGCGACCTTTGCAGCGGGCGAGCACCCGTTGCTGCACCCCGGCCGCTCAGCGCAAATCACGCAGGCAGGGGCGACCATCGGCTGGCTCGGCGAACTGCATCCCAAGCATCTGGCAAAGTTCGAGCTCAGCTCAGCGCCAGTGGTGTTCGAGCTTGATGTGGCGGCGCTGCAACAGTGCCCCATGCCGGTGCATGTGCCGGTCTCGAAGCAGCCGCTGGTTCGCCGCGACATGGCGCTGGTGGTTGCAAATTCCGTTAATTCCGACGCGCTCACGGCCAGCCTGCGCGAGGCGGCGCCAGCGTTTGTGCGCGCTGTGGAAGTGTTTGACGTGTACCGCGGCGCTGGTCTGCCAGAAGGCAAAAAAAGCGTTGCAATTCGGGTACTTATGCAAGATACTGAACGTACGTTGGCAGATAACGAGATCGAGGGAGCATGCCAGCGGATGCTCGACAATGTTCAACAACAACATGGCGCCGCACTGCGCGCCTAGTGCATAGACAGTAGTAATGCCTGAATCGGTTACCAAAGCGGAGCTAGCGGATGTCCTGTTCGAGCGACTGGGCTTGAACAAGCGCGAAGCGAAGGACATGGTCGACTACTTCTTTGAAGAAGTCCGCGAAGCCCTGGAGCGTGGCGAAGACGTCAAGCTCTCCGGCTTCGGCATCTTCAATCTGCGCGAAAAATCGCAGCGCCCCGGTCGCAACCCGAAAACCGGCGAGGAAATCCCGATCACGGCGCGCCGCGTCGTGACCTTCCACGCCAGCAACAAACTCAAGGCGCAGGTGGACGCCGCTCATGCCGAGCGAGAGCCCGTCGCTGGCTGAACTGCCGCCGATCCCGGCGAAACGCTACTTCACCATCGGCGAAGTGAGTGAGCTTTGCCTGGTCAAACCGCACGTGCTGCGCTACTGGGAGCAGGAGTTCACCCAACTGCGCCCGGTCAAACGCCGCGGCAACCGCCGCTATTACCAGCACCATGAAGTGCTGCTGGTGCGCCGCATCCGTGAGTTGCTCTACGGCGAAGGCTTCACCATCATCGGCGCCCGTGGCCGGCTGGACGAAGAGGCCAACGGCGCCCAACCCGCCACCCGCCGGCGCAATGTCACCGCAGTCGTCACGTCCGGCCGCACCGTGCTCAGCCACGTTGACGGCACCGACTTGCGACAAGAGTTGCTTGAAATCGCCGCGTTGCTTGACCCGAAGCAGCCTGGCTGATTGCCGTGCGCGTTGCGTGCTCACGCCGCATCAACTCGCAGCGATGGCCCTCCCGCATCACACTCGTTCACTCGCAGCTGGCAGCACATGCTGCACTGCTACAATCGATAGCTTCGGCGTATAGCGCAGCCTGGTAGCGCACTTGCATGGGGTGCAAGGGGTCGCGAGTTCGAATCCCGCTACGCCGACCATACTCACAAAGGGTTAGCTGGTTAATCACCGCTAGCCCTTTTTTCTTGTTCTGCATGCATAAAGCCCCGATCAGCCGTAGCGTCCGCTTGCGCTGCTCTACTATCTGATTAAGTGTCCGTAACAATTGTGCACATGGATATGGCACTCATTGGAAAATTTCGAAGAGCACTAGCGCACGGCGCCGCGACGTGCACGATCGCGCTGAGTGCCTCGGCGTGGGCGTTGCCAGCGCTCGTTACTCCGACAATCACCGATCCCATCGCGGGGAGAGCGTATTCCGGAAGCATCATGCTTGCTGCCCGACTTCCGCTTGATTTGTCGGTTAGTGGTCTACCTGCCGGATTGACCGCTACGCACAACGGTTCCGGGACCATCGCAATCAGCGGCGTGCCATCCGCGTCTGGCAGTTCTGTGGTGTCCATTTCCGCCACCGACGCCACTGGCACTGCAAACTTGACCGTTACGGTGAATGTCCGACGCACGTCCAGAATGGTCACCGATGTTGCCGCCGGTAACGGCCATACCTGTGTGGTGCTAAGGGGCGGCGTCCGCTGCTGGGGTCACAACGATGCCGGGCAGTTAGGCGATGGCACATCAGTATCAAACATATCTACCGTTCAGGCGATACCGGAGCAGCGCGGGGTAACCGCCGTCGTCGCTGGATACGCACATTCCTGCGCCTTGGTATCGGGCGGGGTCATGTGCTGGGGTGCAAATGATCTGGGACAAGTTGGCAACAACACCCGAGTTACACAGTTGCGACCTGTCTGGGTCATTTACCCGGGAAGCAACGTCACGTCGCTGTCGGCTGCGCTGGACTCTACATGCGCGGTCGTCGACGGAGCCGTAATGTGTTGGGGCGAAAATCGGCGCGGGCAGCTCGGCAACGGCATTACCGGTGACGTGATGGTGCCCACTACGGTCGCCGCGATCGCTGGCGGCGCGACGGCGGTGTCTACTGGCGGGCAGCATACGTGCGCCGTCGTTTTTGGTGGCGTGCGGTGTTGGGGCTCCAACTGGAGCGGAGAAACCGGCGCTCCGCCTGGCTCGTCTACGCTCGATCCGTTTCAAGTGATTCAGACCGGCTCTGGAGTGACGGCGATCGCATTGGGTCGCGAGCACTCTTGCGTTATCGCGTCCGGTGCAATGAAGTGCTGGGGCAGGAACGAACCCTACAACGTTTTTACCTCTGACCCGGCCGTGCCGTTCAATACGCCGACGCCGGTGACTGTGCTTTCCCATGGAACGCTGCGGGTGGCCGCAAATTTGTATAGAACCTGCGCCGTTACGTCTGACGCGACGATGTGCTGGGGCGAAGGTTATGAGCCTGGTGCCGCGCGCACTATTGAGGGGACGACGCCGCCAACGGCGATAGCATTGGGTATCAATCATCGTTGCGTGGTTATCAACGGCACTGTTGAGTGTTGGGGGGGCAATAACGGCCGTCTCGGTGGAGACGATGGCGAGTATCGGGCGACGCCGGAGGTGGTGTTCCCGACTGGTAGCGGCGTGACTTCAGTCAGTTTGTCGTCGCGCTATCCGCAAGGCTGCGCCGCCGTGTTGGGGGGCGTGCAATGTTGGGGCGAAGTACCGTATGACCCGCCCCATCCGTACAAGGAGTACGTCAACGCTTGGGTTCGCGTGCCGCGCCTTACGTCGGGCTTGGGATTTGACCGCGTGGTTGTGGATAGTGGGGTCTGCGCGTCCGGCGTTTCGGAAACTGTGTGCTGGGGTGGTAACAGCGTTGGGCAGCTCGGTGTTGGCCACACATCAACTGTGTCCGGACCAGTAAATCCTTTGCCGCCGGTGGGTGGACCGGTGAGCGGGTTGGCTACCGGTGCAGATAGGGTGTGCGCCATCTCATCGGGTGATCTTTACTGCTGGGGACGCGATTTCGTGTCTGGTGGATTCACCCCGGTTCCTCAAAACGTGTCAGTGCCTGCAAATGAACACGCAAACAGTGTAGTGTCAGTCGGTTCGACGCACTACTGCTGGATCGCCTCAGGAGGTGTCCGCTGCGCGGGCGACAATACATATGGTCAGGTTGGACCGCGCGATTACTTTACTGGCGTAGTTTTGCCGCCGGTTGCTGCCGGTTCGGGGGCGACTGCGCTGCTTGTCAGTTACAACTATTCTTGTGCAGTCGTCGCAGGCGGGCTACGCTGTTGGGGCAAGTTTCCTGGCAGGGCGGAGTCGGCCAACGCGGTGGTCGACGTCTTTCCAGCAGGCAGCGGCATTACCTCATTGGCTGGAACTGCAGGTCGAATTTGCATGTTGCAGCGTGGCGCAGTCAGGTGCTGGGACTATAACGCCTTGCCAAGTGATGCCGTTACCCTGGTTGACACCGATGCCGACATAGCATTGGCGTCCGGGACTTGCATGCTTGTTAATGGCGGGTTGGCCTGTTGGGGCGCCAACTTCCGCGGGGGACTCGGTTTGCCGTATGCGAACGCTTTGAATCGAGTGGTTTCCGATATCCCAGTAGTTGGTGTTCCAGGCAACATCAGCGTGTCCGGCAGCGGTACGGTCATTTCTGACGTTCAGGACATGCAGTGCCGCAGTACGTGTAACGTGATGTATGAGAAGGGATCGATGGTCAGGCTGCTTGCGGTGCCATCCGAGGGCTTCGCGTTTGCAGGCTGGAGCGGCAGCGCCTGTAGCGGCATCGGTCCATGCACGTTTGCTGCCGACTCGTCGCCAAATGTTTCTGCGTCGTTCGTGCCAGTAACGCCGCTCGACGTGACGGCGAGCGTTGCTGCGCCAGGTGGTCGGACCACGCTGGACGTCCAGATCGTTCTGCGCTATCTCAGAGGCATTCGAGGAGGAGGGCTGTTGCAAGGATTGCTCACAGCTGACTCCACGAGAATCGACCCCGTTGCGGTCACGAACTATCTTGACAATCTGGCCTACGAACTTGATGTCGATGGTGACGGCATCCTCTCGACAAACGATGGACTGCTCTTACTGCGATACGTGCTTGGGTTTCGCGGGGAAAAACTGGCGGCAGGCCTCGATATGCCCGGTTCGACTCGAACGGAAGCACGCGATTTGGAGCGGTACATCGGAGCGCTATTGCGCTAGTTGACGGTCGAAATTTGTCCTTCGCAAAGTTCGATAGCCAGCCATCGATGCATTCATTTTGTGTTCGGCCGCCACATCCGATTAGGCATCCAATTAACGATCAAGGGGCCAGGGTCGAAATATCTTTTGTTGATTGACTCCGCCTGCACGCGTTGGTCGGTTCTCCCTCGCGCCGGCGCGCTCGCTCGTGAAGTGCGCGCTGCGCGAGTGGACGTGACGTTGCAAATGGTGTGATTCGTTTGGTGCTTTGAGTGAGGTCGCCACTGGCAGATAGGGGCGCACGGAGCCTGTTCGATTCTTGACCAAATCGCTCCTAGGGTCGCGATTTGTCCCCGGCGGCTTCGAAGTTCACCGTAACGGTAGCGGACAAGTCGTGAAATTCATCGCCACCATCAACGGCGCCGATGCGGTGATTGCCACGGTCACTGGCGTTCTGATACCGGGCCTTGACCTCTGCGGGTTGCCGCCATTTGGCCTGCGTGACCACCGCGACCCACGCGTTCGAGCGCACGCGCGCTGCGGGATCCCTGTGTTTCAGAGGTCACGCAAGCTTGAGATGGTAATGATCGGCATGGCCAATCATGATTCCTACCCAGGAGCAACGCAAATGCCGCGTGAGACACGTCCAGACGGTTGCGACACGAGGCATGCAAAATCATGGCAGACCAATACATCGGGGGTACTGTGGTTTTCAGACGCTTGGGCCTTATCGCCCTGGCTGCGTATGTGCTGTGCGCAGCCCACATCCACGCCGACACGCTCTCACGCGACGCGACCTTCGGCAGCAATGGGGTGTTCAAGACAGAGGTTGGCCCGCACACCGACAGCTTCAAGGGCGCCTACGGCATGGCGCTGCAGGCGGATGGCAAGGTGGTGCTGGCCGGTGTCTGCAACGGCGCGGCGGAGAGTGATTTCTGCGTGGTCCGACTGACGGCGGCTGGGCAATTCGACACCACCTTTAACGGCACCGGTTCGGTGATCTCGCCGGTTGCTGCCGTCGGCGCCTATGGGCGTGCGGTGGCGGTGCAGGCTGACGGCAAGATCGTGGTGGCTGGCGCATGCGCCGATGTCGAGTTCGACCAGCTCTGCGTGGTGCGCTACACCGCAGCCGGCGCACTGGACACCAGCTTCAACGGCACCGGCAGGGTGGTGACGACCTTCGCCAGCAGCGGCGCCGAAACCTCGGTGGCCAATGCTGTGGCCATACAGTCGGACCAGAAGATTGTCGCGAGCGGGGTTTGCAATGTTGGTGGCAACCTGATGTTTTGCATCGCCCGCTACAACACCGACGGCTCGCTGGACCAGTCGTTCAACGCGTTGGCGCCGCCGGATGGCCGCGGCATGCGTGTCACCGCGGTGGCCACCACCGGGTCAAGCACTCCCAACGCGATACTGGTGCAACCGGATCAGAAGATCGTGCAGGTGGGTGCGTGCAACAGCGCAACCAGCTCGGGCATACGGATGTGCGCGCTACGCCTTAACCCGGACGGCAGCCTCGACAGCACGTTCAACGGTTCGGGCTCGCTCGTCGTCGCATCGGGCGACTGCAGTGTCTGCAGCGAGGCGCGCGCGGTTTACATCCAGACGGACGGGCGACTGCTGCTGGCAGGCGCGTCCAGCGAGGTTCCTTCACGCTTTGTGGCGCTGCGGTTGACGGCCAGCGGCGGCGTGGACAGCTCGTTTGGGTCCGGCGGCGCAGCGGCGGCGACAGTCGGCATCGGTTTTGCGACAGCCTTTGCGGTGACACAGCAGGTGGACGGACGCATCGTGCTCGCCGGCACCTGCGTTGACGGCACCACAGGAAATGATTTTTGCGTGTTGCGGCTCAAAGCCGATGGTTCGCTCGATCTTTCGCTCGGCGGCACCGGGCGGCATGTGACGGCGGTGACCACCGGCGCGGACAATGTGCGCGCGGCACTGTTGCAACCGGACGGCAAGCTGCTGCTCGGCGGGTATTGCAGCCTTGAGGGCGCGACGTTCTGCGCAGTGCGCTATGGCCTGTCGTGCACGATGGATGTGGACGGGGATGGCAGCGTGCTGTCCACTTCCGACGCGCTGATCCTTACCCGCGTTTCGCTCGGAATGACCGGCAACGCGGTGATCAACGGCATCAACTTCCCGGCGGCAGCAACGCGGCGAACCTGGACCGCCATTCGCGATCATCTGGCCAACACCTGCGGCATGGCGCTGGCGCCTTGACGCAGGTACACGGCGCATTGATGCCGTGCTGATGCCGTGCTGATGCCGTGCTGATGCTGTGCTGATGCGGCGCTCGGCGCCGCCACCGCTTGCCGCTATGCTTGCCGGTCGCGCCGTGACGCGCCCGTTTCAACACCCGTAGTAGCAGTACCCGCATGGCCTCCAGTCTTCTTGCCCTGATTGACGATATCGCGACCATCCTTGATGATGTCGCTGTTCTGACCAAAGTCGCAGCAAAAAAAACGTCAGGCGTGCTCGGTGACGACCTGGCGCTAAACGCACAGCAGGTCTCTGGCGTGGCGGCGGATCGCGAGCTGCCGGTGGTGTGGGCGGTGGCCAAGGGCTCGGCGCTGAACAAGGCGATTCTGGTGCCACTGGCACTGGCGATCAGTGCCTTTGCGCCGTGGGCGGTGACGCCGCTCTTGATGATCGGCGGCGCCTTTTTGTGCTTCGAGGGCTTCGAAAAGCTCGCCCACAAGTTCCTGCACAGCAAGGCGGAGGATGACGCCCATCACCAGCAACTGGTGGATGCGCTGTCGGACCCGAAAGTGGATCTGGTGCAGGTGGAGAAGGACAAGGTGAAGGGGGCGATCCGCACCGATTTCATCCTTTCCGCCGAGATCATTGCCATCACGCTGGGCACGGTGGCGGACAAGCCGTTTGCCACCCAGTTCACGGTGCTGACCGGCATTGCCATCATCATGACCATCGGCGTGTATGGCCTGGTCGCCGGCATCGTCAAGCTGGATGATGCCGGCCTTTACCTGAGCCAGGCGCAAGGCGAGGGTGGCTGGGCCCGCTTCAAGCGAGGCCTTGGCGCCGCCATCCTGCGCGCGGCGCCGTACCTGATGCGGCTGCTGTCGGTGGCTGGCAATGCGGCCATGTTCCTGGTTGGCGGTGGCATCCTGACGCACGGCATCCCCGCCGTGCATCATTTCATTGAGGCGACGGCCGCCAACTGGGGTGGCATGGCCGGCGCAGTAGCGCCGACGCTGCTCGACGGCGTCTTCGGCATCGTCGCCGGTGCTGTGGTGCTGGCATTCGTCACGCTGGTCGGCAAGGTGTGGCCAAAGCGAAAGGGCGCGGCAGCCGATTGAACCGGCCGCCGCGCCAGCGGCTCGCGCGCGACGACTAGGGCGCGACGCCCAGGCGGCAGTGCAATCCCGCGTAGTCGCGCACGCTCGCCCAACTGAAGCGGCTGGCGTTTGACGACAAAGCGCCGGTGATCGCCGCGTTGCCGGAGAGCCCCAGCAGCATGCGCACCAGCAGCACGCCGTCGCTGCTGGCGCCGGTGCTGTTGCTGCCGTCGAGATCAATCGTGCAGCGCGTAGCCGGGGTGGTTTCCAGTTGCAGGCGCGCGATGCAGCTTTGCGGTGAGCTGACGCCAGCAAAGCAAGAGCCTGATGTGACCAGTTTGCCGTCGCCGGTGATCGTGGCGGCGGTACCCAGCCAGCTGGCCTGTGAACTGCCGCCGATGGGCGTGGGCTCGGTGTCGAGCAGGCGCGTGGTTTGCCCGCCAAACTGCGGCGAGGGCGCGCCGTTCGCCGCGTACGCGGCCAGACAGATGCCGTAGCGCTGGAACGGCGTGGTGGATGCCATGCACTGGGTGACCATGATTAGCGAGCCGTCCTCGCGCTCGAGCAGGCCGTAGACCGACATCGTGGTTGCGCCCAGCGCAACGCCCATGATGTAGCCGCTGCTGCCAAAGGTGGTGTCGATACCGGTGGCAGGCTGAAAGCGGAACATGCAGCCTCGGAAGTTGCCAGTACTGATCTCGGTGCAGGTGCCGGCGCCGATCAGGGCGCCGTCGGACGCGAGTACCAGTCCGCCCAGCGTGGCGGCGGTGCTGCCTGGTACCGACGCGGTGTACGTTGACAGCAGCGAGCCATTGCTCGCGATGTCGGCGTAACACATGCGATTCACCGCTGACGAGGTGCCGGTGTCGCAGGTGGCGCCGAGATAAACCTTGCCGTCACTGCGCGGGATCAGCGTTTTCACTGCGCCGCCGCGCAATGTCGACCACACCCACATCGCGCCGCCATTGAACGAGGGGTCAAAGCTGCCGTCAGTCAGCAGCCGGCCGAGGCAAGGCTGGCCGGCGCCGACATTGGTGCAGACGCCACCGACCAGAATCTTGCCGTCGGCAGTCATGGTCATCACTTGCACCGATCGCAATTGGGGAACCGTGATCAGGCCGCTGCTACCCACATTGACGTAGAAGCCGCCGGACGGCGAGATCTTGTGGATGCAGCCGCTGCCGGCACACATGCCACCCACCCAGAGGTTGCCCTGTCGGTCGCGCGTCAATGCGTTGGCGCCGCTACTGCCGAAGCCGCTGATGGTGACGGTGCCACTGCCGCCAAAGCTGCTGTCGGCACCGCCGCCCGCGTTGCGCTTGCTGATGCACAGCTCAATGACGGAATTCAGGCAGTAGCCGGCGACGAACACGGCATTGGTCTCGGTGGCCAGCAGGGCCTCGCTGCGGCTCTCGGA
>Ga0208826_1002804_pt1 | contig 12655 bp, 5 predicted proteins | sample AD_UKC115_MetaG_FD_184451 | JGI IMG/M metagenome (GOLD analysis project Ga0208826, IMG submission 184451) | Active sludge microbial communities of municipal wastewater-treating anaerobic digesters from Hong Kong - AD_UKC115_MetaG (SPAdes)... | ecosystem: Engineered > Bioreactor > Anaerobic >... | reverse complement strand
GGCTGCGATGCCTGTACTCGGCACCGATCAGTCGAGTCCAAGTCGGGGTGTAGCTTAGCCTGGTAGAGCGCTACGTTCGGGACGTAGAGGCCGGAGGTTCGAATCCTCTCACCCCGACCAGAATTCCCTTGTACATCAAGGACTTGTAGAAGCCGCGGATTTCGCGGCTTCTTTCATTTTAGGGGTGCGTGCCAGAAAACATAGTTGGTTGACCCGTCTTGGCTAAACCTGATTGGCTTCAGGAGTCTCCAGTTTGCCCGGAGACCGCCACGGCAACCGTCGCGAGTCGCAGCCGCGCTTGCGTCACGGTCAGGGGCCGCGATGACCGGACAGCACACTTCCCACTCAATCAACTCCCCACCGTCGAAGCGTGCATGAATGCGCTGCACCCGCAGGGTTTCAAACTCAGCGTCAACCAGCTTCGACTCCGCGAAGTCGAAACGGCGCACTTCGGACGCTTACCCCATTGGTATGAGTGCACCTGCAGCGGGGGGCGACACGGCAACCATCGGATCGAAATCGGACCACCGTCGCCCGACAGCCCCATCATGCGCAACTTCGCCTCGCCGCAAGCCCCGTCGCAATTGAAACCAATAGCTTGTTCAGCGTAGCCCTTACTCAGCTAGCGCCTTGAGCAACGCGTCCCGTCCATCTTGGTAGAACTCAATGTCGAGCTTGGTCGCCATCTCGTCCGATAGGTCGAACAACTGCCGTCGACACGATACGGGCAGAAGCAAAGCCTTGGCACCTTTCTCCACTGCAATTTCCGCCAAAGAAACGGCATTGTGAACAGGCTCAATGGTGCCGCCAAGAGTAACCTCGCCAACAACCACCAGACCACCGCGGACTGACTTCTTCAGCAACGCGCTGGACAGCGCGATGAGCGCGCCCACACCCGTCTTGGCACCGGCCTTTGCCGCATCGAAGCCGCGCAGCTGAACCGAGAACTCGTGCGACCGCGGGTCGCGGTCGCCGACCAGCTGTTGGGCTCGGGCGTACAGGTTCTGCTCGGCGCAGCGGATGGACTCCTTGAAGGCGGCCGGCACCGGGTTGTTCAGCACACGCACACCGCTCCCAGGTCCTTCGTTTACTTCCAGCCGGAACAGGCCAGGATGCTCTTCGTCGCCGCCCGGGCTCAGTACCCAGACTTGGCCGCACTCCAGCGGCTCATCGCCGATGCCGCCCTGGCTTCGCAGCTCCGGCGTGCTGACGAACTTCTCTACACCCTCCGCGCCCAGGGTGTAGCTGAAGTGCGTGTTGCGGAACTCGGCCGCGCCGATGCGCTTCTGCTGCTCCTTGACGCGGCGGCGCACTTCCAGCGCCAGTCGCACCGCCCACTCTAGGTCCTCTTCGCTGACCGCAGCATCCGAGCCAGGGTAGAGCAGCTTCAGCAGACCGCTCACGGTCTTGTTGACGCCGTTCAGGTCCCGGCCCGACAGCGCACCGCCCCATCGCACGCGCCCTTGCAGGGTCGAGACCCGGCTTTGGTTCCGCAGTTGCGTGAAGCACTCCGACAGGAAGTCGCTCACCAGTCCGAAATGGGCTGTGAACAATGTTGGGTTGAGCTTGGGCACGTCCCAGCCGGGCAGGAAGCAGTGGATGCGGTCCATGAACGCCGTGTCGTCCCGCATCTCGGGCGGCAGGGGGCCAAAGAGGTGGCCGATGCGCTGCTGGTGCTCGACGTCTACGTCGAAGTTTCCGACCAGCACGATGGAGCCGTCTGCCCGGATGCTCTCCTTGCCCCGGGAGAACTCGCCGCTCTCCATGTAGCCCTTCATGATGTTGACGCCGTCCTTCTGGTCGAAGGACACGCCAGACACCTCGTCGAAGCAGACGACGTCGTACTGGCAGACCAGACCGCGCTGGCCGCTAGCGTTGTTGACGAACATGCGGGCCACGGTTGCCTTGCCACCGGAGATGAGATGCGCGTAGGGGGAAACCTGCTGGAACAGGTGCGACTTGCCCGTGCCCCGAGGGCCAAGCTCCACCAGGTTGTAGTTGCGCTCCACGAACGGCACCATGCGCAGCAGCAGCGCGTCCTTGGCGCGCTCCGACAGGGTCTCGGGTTCGAAGCCAACGCTGCGAAGCAGTAGGTCGCGCCACTCGGCGGTGGAGAACTGCTCCCGCCCCTTGGCCAGAACATCCAGCGTCTCGCGCTTCGACAGTTGGATGGCCCGCAGCGCCTCGACACCGAAGGGGCGCCCGCCCTTCTCCTGCGCGATGGAAGCGTCGTAGCCAAGGGTCACTTCGGCGTAAAAGCCGCCGGTGAGCATGCGCTCGTTCTCCTTGACCATCTCCGGCGTGAGCCGCACGTCCGTGAGGCGCAGGCTGGGCAACGTCGCGATGTAGGAGTCGGTCTTGGAGTCCAGACGGGCCGTGACGATGTCAATAATCTTCACGGAGCCGGCTTCGCGTGCGCGGGCCTTGAAGAGCTCCTCCTCGCCTGCCTTCACCGTCCGCGACGCCAGCTGCCGCTGGACGATATCCAGACCTTCCTGGATTTCCGCCTCGTCGGTGGTGGCGCAGTAGCGGCCCAGCAGGAACTCGACAACGTACGTGGGCACCGGGAACTGGCGGCTGAAGGTCCGCACCAGGTCCTTGCGCACCACATAGCCTTCGAAGGCAGCGGTCGCCTTCCTGTCCAAGTCGTCGAGTTGCATCGTCAATCACCCATCTGCGACCCGTCTTGAGCCGGTCGCCCGCCTTGCTGTTCTCTATCTCCGTGCCAGGTAACGAGGTAACAGCGTCGCACCTGGCCTGACTTCCTTCAGCCGCCCACCGTCGTGGCCTGCTTCTGGAGCACCTGCCCATCCGCAGCCAGGACCACCACGACCGCAGCAGCGCCCATGTTGTCATCGTCAGCCACGGCGACGCTGGCCTTGCGGGCTTCCACGGGCTTCACGCTGGCCACCAGGCTGGTATTCGCCAGCGCGGGCTTTGTCCGCACGTCCACCGTGAGCCCAGCAGACGTGCTGTCCACCTCGACCACGCAGCGCAAGCCCTTCCAGGTCACCGCCTTGATGGTGACTTGCGCCGCTGCGGACGGCGCTGCCGTCACCAGTTCCAGCACAGGCACCAGACACTCCTGGAGGCTCAGGCCGCCGTGTGCGTAGTTCGCGCCTGCGATGAAGGAAGACACCCCAGGCGCATAGGCCACTTGGACATCTTTACACCAATCCCAACCGAAGGTCAGTGGCGTGCCGTGCGCGGTGTCCTTGAGCACCGCACACCGCCCCCAACGGGTCTCGGCCTGGTGTTTGGGCAGCTCCGTCTTTGGCAAACCACCTGGGACTAGCAGCCAGCCATGGTCGGTGACCAGGCGAATTCGACGCCAGCCGGCATCGCGCAGCTCTTGCACCCGCTCGACCACCTGAGCGAGCTGGGTGTCAACGTCGCGGGCCAGGCGAACCCCATGCTCGTGGCCATAGTGGTCCAGGTCGCCGGACTCCGTCCACGCGCGTCCACTCGGGTCACCCGTCTCGTGCTTGTCCAGCGGCTGTATGCCGTTGTCGGTCAGCAGCTTCCTGAAGTTGTGGCCAGAGAGTGGCTTGCCGTCCGCCGCAACGCGGGGCTCGAACTCCAAGTCTTCAGCCGTACCAGAGACCTGCCGCGCCACTGGCGAGCACCACGCCTTGCCGGACGCCGTGACCGACGGCATGCTGGTCCAACAGGCCGACAGCTTTGCCGAACCCAGGCTTTCTAGCTTGGCACGCAGGCGCTGGGCCACGTCGTACCGCAACCCATCTATGAACACCGTGCAGGTGCCAGCATCGCCCGCAGAGAGGTCCGGCGCGCCCTGTAACGGCGGCAAGCGGCCTGCTTGTTTTACCGCTTCCTGAAACCGTTTTGCCACCTCTTCCAGCCACGGTAGGTAGGCCGCGCGCACTGCCGCACCTAAAGCATCAGAGTCTGCCTTGCTTTGTACGCAACCGAGGGCCTGCGTCGCGGCATCGTCGACTCGCCAGCCCGACTGTTGGTAGTTCGCAGCTAACTCCGATGGAGTATTGCCAATCGGAGCCGCTGCACTCAGTTCGGCCAGGCGAACCAGATGCTCCAGGGCCGATACCAGAGGCGCCTGCCCCATCCGAGTCCACAACCAGCCGCGCCTAGCGACATGTTCCTTCTCGGCAGCAAGGATTGCCTTGCGGGCCTGTGTGGCGTCCATGGCACCGCAGGCCAACAACGCATAGCGCAAGGCCGCCTCGCCCTGCTCGTTGGCCTGGGGGTAGCCAGCGAGCAGGGCCATGTCCGGGAACAGCCCCATCTGCGGCGGTTGAACCTTACGAAGCAACGTCAGCACCTCCGGGAAGCTCGTGTACGAATCGCTGTAGAGCTCAGCCACGGCCGCCCACTTGCCGTCGCTCCCTGCCAGCTTTTCGGCCGCTACCAGCGGCCCATCGCTGAGCGGGTCAAAACCGAAGTCAGACTTGGCCCGCTTAGAGAACACGTCCCACCGCACGCCGGCCCAGTCCTTCTGCGTGGCCTGGGGAGCGTTCATCCACACCAACAGGTCTCGGGTTGGGTTCGGTGCCAGCAGGCTCAGCAGCCACTCGGCGTTGATTTGCCGGCGCTTCAGTTCGTCCAGGGGTCTGTCGAGCAATACGCCGGCCGAAAGCACCTGGGCCAAGGCTTCCTGGGTCGCCTTGTCTTGCGCCACGTCCAGCCCAAGGCCACCGTTCTTCGAGGACAGGAAAGCACTGACCGTCCAATCCTTGGTGTTGACCTGGCTCCAGAACACGCCCCGGTACTGCAGCTCAGCCAGCGGCTGCAGGTCCCGCGGGCAGCTCTCGATGGCCCGCAACTCGGCGCGGCTCACCCCGGGCAGGTAGACGACGGGCACACCCTTGAACTGCACCTCCGGCAACACACGGGCAATTGCGCACTTCAGCCACACGGCTGGGCCGCTCCTGGCGTCCAGATTGAAGTCACCCAGCGTCAGAAGCTGCGGCATGCTGGCCCGAAGCTGCGCCAGGGAGCTCTCCCACTGACGTTCCTTGTCGGTCCAGAGCACAGCCGCAGCGGCTGCGGCGGTGTGCGAGTTGCCCGCAGCAGCCTTGACGAGCGACTCCGACAGTCTGTTGGCAAGGGTCGCCGTCATGCGTTCAACCTCCCACTGGGCTGCTGGCGAGACGTCAGCAGCGATGCGCACCGGCAGAGCGGGTCGTTCGACGCACGTCCGCATATCGCGCAAGGCTCGTAGTAAAGGCGCTCCTCGACTTGAACCTGCGGCGGGTTCTGCTCGACGCGGAAGTAGTACGGGTTGTAGCGGTACAGCACCTCCCCGGGAACCAGGCTGACGTCCTCCCGCGCCGCGATGTTCGAGCGCATCGACAGGTCACCAGGCTCATTCGGGCTAACCTCACCGCCCGAGCCCAGCAGGCTGGCGTTGAGCCAACTGTTGCGGGCCCCCGGGGTCGCCAGGGCGAACTCGAGGTCGTGCACCTCCGCGACCGCCTTCCCCTTCTGATTGAGCGACCAGGCGGTCGCGGTCAACACGAGGTTCTCGTCGATGTTGACCTCCAGACCCAAGCGCTCCCGGAACGGTTGCGCCTTGCCATCGACCTTCAGCAGCATGTTGCACAAGGGCCGGCGCTTGTCGTTGGCCAGCACCCGTGGCCCAGGCCGGTGCGGGCTGACCAGACTGAACTTTCCGTGCCCGTCGCTGGGGTCCACGCAGTAGAGGTCGAAGCGCTCGCGTCGGTTCTCCCGCTCGATGGGCATCTCCACGCCCGCCTGCAGCAGCGGCATGTAGGAGTTACGCGCCAAGGCCAGCTCGACGTTCTTGGCCAGATGCAGGCGCGCTTGGTCGTGCGCCACCCAGGCCGCCCCCTCGGCGATGGCGGAGGCACTGCGCTTCGAGACGTGAACCCGTCCGGGACCGAACAGTTCGTCCAGACGGTTCTTCACCATGGGCATGTTCACCATGCCACCCGTGGCCAAGCAGAGCTCCACGGACGCCGTAGAGAAGCCCTCCCGCTCCAGCAGCCGCTCGATGCGCGCCACCCCCTTTTTGACCAGGTGACCCACGATATCTTGCAGGTCATCCCTGGACAGGTTCACCTGCAGGTCAGACTGATTGTCGTCCTGGTAGTACGGGTCGACGTAGACGTTCCAGGTGCTGCGGTCGCTCAGGCGAATTTTGGCCTTTTCGCACTCGTGCAGCAGCCGCTTGCGGGCCTCGGGCAAGACCTCCACGTCATCTCCGAGTCCTTGCTCGGCCCGCGAGCGCTTCTCCACCTCGTTGCGCAGCTCTTCGTCGAAGACGTCACCACCAACCTCTTCTGTCCCGTCGTTGGCCACCTGCACCAACAGTCCATTCAGAACCCTGCAGAGCGTCAGGTCCAGCGTGCCGCCGCCCCAGTCGAACACCAGCAGCAGCTTGCCGTCGTACCGGCGAATGAGGTCCGAGGTCCCCTCGGACATGCGCAGGTAGCCATACAGCGCTGCGAGAGGCTCGTGAACGAACTGCACCACACTCATGCCGGCCTGGCGAAAGGCCTGGCGCAACAGCGCGCGACGGTGGCCCTCCATGTTCACCGGAATCGTGGCCACCACGCGGTCCATCGGCAGGTCACGGCCTGCCTTGGTCTGCAGCACGAAGCGGCGCACATGGTCCAGGACGTGCTCGACCATCTTCACCGGGTCGCGGCGAACACCGTCGATGAGCTGCTCCTCGCGCCCGAGGAGTGTCTTGGGCGAGCGCACGGTGCTGCCCTGTACCCCGAGCCCCGCGCTGGTGAGCTTGTCGTGAGCCTTGCGGCCCACCTCTACCTTGCCACCTTCGAAGCTGACGACCGAAGGAATCGGCTGCTCGTTCTCAAGGAAGGTGATGACCTCATTGCCAATGACCACCGAGGCCAGGCTGTTCGTCGTTCCAAAATCGAATCCAACCACCGTCATGTGTCACTCCTCCCTCAGCTCTTGAACTTCGGCTCTCAGTGCGTCGACCACATGCTCCGCCCGCTCCACCATGACCGGGACGCGGGGCGTGTCCTTGCGCAGCGCAGATAAACCGACCTCGAGCATGTCGACGCTGTCCGTCAGTCGCTTGACCAGGCGACCGCGAAGCTGTTCCAGCTCGTGTTGCAGATGGGTTCGTTCGTCAGCGTGCTGGCGGCGCAAAGCGGCCATCTCGGCAGCAGCGCTTTCCCGCAGCGCCTGCAGCTCCGCCTGAACCGCTTCGAGCTGCTCCGCGGTGTCGGAGAGCTGGGTCTCGGCGGCAGACAAACGGTCCCGTAGGCTTGTCGCCTCTCGCTGTGCCTGGTCCTGCTGCGTTCGTGCCTCGATGGCTTGCTGACGGAACCGCTGGCATGCCAAGCCCACCCCCGCCGCCTGTCCAACGTCCGTCAGAGCCCGCAGGCGTGCGTTGTCATCGGGCAGGTCTCTTGCCGCTGGCTGCCATACCACCTGGAAGAGCAGCGATGCCAACTCTTCCGAGTTGAGACTCCGGTTCACGCCAAGCCAGGTGACAAACAAGCGGACCGCGTTGTTTCGCAGGTCCCGCAGGTCGTTGCCCTTCAACGGCTCTGCACTTGCGCTGGAAGGCGACTCGAACGCCGCCACCTTGGCCAGCGCCTCTGCAGGCGACAAACCCTCAGGCAAGTTGCGCAGCGCCCCTTGCACCCCGGTATCGCTAAACACCGGGTGGCGTAGCATGACGTTTGAGACAAACGAAGTCAGCGCGGCCTTCAAGCCTGGAAGGCCGGTGACCTCTTGGCTCAGCAGCAGAATCTGCCGCGGCACCGCCAGAAGCGTGTCGCCCTTCGCCACCTGCAAGAGGCGGCTGAGTGCGGCATCGTCGAGCCGAGCGTTCTGCGCGATGTGCTTCTCGACCTTGGACTTCAGCGTCAGCGGTTGCCCTTTGCGTCCATAGGCGTACTCGATGAACTGCTCCAGCGTCTCCGGCTCTGCTTTGGGCTTCTTCCCGGCAGCCTCGCTCTTGGTCGCCTCTGAATTGCCTTCGCCCGTCGTTGCTGGGCTTAGCGACTCGCCAGCTTTCGCGTCGGCCGCAGCCAGCTCGGCTGGGAGCGTCGGAACTGCGGCTTCTGCGGTCGAAGGGGCCGACGGCGCTTCGGGTGGTAGCACAACAGCAGCTTCCGCAGCGGCCACGAGAGGCTCGACAGCAGGCACCGACCCTTGGGCCTCAATCTTCAAGGCTTCCGTTGGCACGGGAGCCGGCGTCACGGGTGCCGTCGTATCGGGTGCCGTGACAGGGGGCGTTCCAGAGGTCGCCATCGCTTTGTTTCCTTCTTGTCGTTGCCGCTGCTCGCTCTTGACCGCCAGAACTCTTGCTCGGTAGTCGTACCGCTTCGGCTTCTTGCGCTTTTGCTCTTTCATGGTGTCGAAAGTCGCTCTAGCATCGCGTTCGACCAGGCGCTGGTGTCCGGCTTGCCGGCCAACATTCGCGCCAGCTTGCGGGCCTCCGCATGCGAAGCCGATTCATCTCGAGCTGCCAGTGCTTCGCAGGCCAGCAGCATGCGCTTCATGTGGTCGTAACCACTGGCTGGCGCACGGCGGAGATGCGCCAGCAACTCATCTGCGCGCGCCTTCAAACCCACCAGACCATGGCTGGCATCGGCCAGGATTTGCAGCGTGTCCTGGTCGGTCAGCAGGTCTTCCACTGCACTGCCTGGCGCGGGCGAGAACGCCTCGTCGAAGTGCCAGGGCAGCCCCTGCAGCAAATCGGCGAACGCTCCTGCCGCATGGCGCAGCGCACCTTCGGGCGCCATGTACTCGGCGTCGTCGAACTGGTTGAAGTGGAAGGCCACAAGCGAGCGCACGCTGCGGGCCAACGGTCGGTCGAAGCCCGAGAGCTCTTCCGATGAGCGCAGGAAGCGCTGGATGTACTCCTCGTGCTTCAGCCCACTGTCGGGAGAGCGCTCCTTGGCCATCACCCCGTACAGGTAGTGCGAGATGCCGTCGCAGTACGGCATAGCGCTGGCAAAGGCGCGGCAGTCTTCGTTGAACCGCGAAACCGACTGAATGTTCAGCATCCGGTCTCGGGCCAGTCGCAGGAAGGCGGCTTCAACGCCCGCGAGATGGGCTTCCTCGGCAACCCGGAAGTCCAACTGACAACGCGTGGTCGCGCCCTGGTTGCTCAGCTCCACATTGGCGAACTCACGCCGCATGGCTGCCAGCTGTTGCCCCAGGCGCGCCGGGTGAACCGCCTGCCCATTCAGCAAGCAGGCGGTCGCGTCTTCCACCAGCACGTCGGCGGGGCCAAGCGGTGTCATCAGCACCTGCGTCAAAGCGCCGACGGGCTTGCCCCGCAGCAGCAGGGCAGGCTGCCGCACCGGATGCTGCTCAAACCGGTGCTTGCGAAGCGCCTCCAGGTCCAGGAACGACTGCGCGCAATGCTCGCAGGCGTAGCGAACCGGCGGGGGCGGGATGTAGACGTATTCCCCCAGGCCTGTCGGCTCGTGGAACTCGGCATAGCCGGTGTGCCAGAAGCCCATGCTCAGCTCCCGCCCGCCTTCGCCCGAGCGGCTTCCTTCTCCGCGCGAGCCAGATGGTGGTCGTTGATGCGGTCGCCCTTGAAGACCTTGAACCAAGGTGCGCTCTCAACGTCCTTGCCACGGTCCTTGTCCCAGGTGATATTGAGCTTGGGCTTCTTGTTGTGGCGCAGGACCTCGGCGGTCATGAAGGGGCGGATGTTGAGCCGCACGCCGTCGTTGAGGTCGGGGTTCCAGCCGATGGGCTGCTCGGAGAGCTTCTTCCAGCGGACAAAAATGTCGTAGGGCGGCTCGCCTTCCAGGATGAGCTCCAGCCGGCGCTTCAGGTCTTGCGCGGCGGCCAGGCGGGTGGGCGCACCGTCCACGCCTGAGCGAACACCGGCCTCCTGCTGGCGAATCCAGTCGCCCAGGTAGGTGTGGATGAGGCGCTCCAGCTTCTTGTGGTCGAGCTGGTGGTAGTTCACCAGCGCGGCGAAGCCATCCTTCAGGCCGTCCCATATGTGCCAGATGAAGGGCCGGTGTTGGAAGCGCCTGGCGTGCTGCTCGAAGAACTTCTCGCGCAGCCAGACGTCCAGGCCCTTGCCAGCGCACTCGGCATCAGCCAGCAGCTTGTCGAGCACGGCGGGCTTCCAGCTGCCGGGCTGGACGTTCTCCCAGGCGGCAATCAGCAGCTTGAGCAGCCGGTCATGCGCAGGCGTCTCACCACGCACCGAGGGCAGGCAGGCGATGCCATCGTCGTCGGTGTGCTCGGCCAGCTGCTCGCAGCGGGCAATCCAGGTGCGAGCATCGTCCGCCATGTGCATCGCTGGGTCTGTCTCTGCGGGCCACCGGTAGCCAAGCAGGCGGGCGACCGCAACCTGTAATGGCTCGATGGCTGGCTTCGGGTGGCCGTGAAAATTCCACTGGGTGGGGTCGTCCGTGTACGGCGCTGGCAGGCCGTTTGGATAGCGCTCAATCGCTTGCTTGCGCCATTTCTCGGCGTCAAACGGTATCTTCAGAAGTGTCTTCGGGGCAAGTTTTAGTGATTTGTCGATGCTTCTTACCGCGCGACTAAATTCTCCACTCTCGCAAAACGCCCAAATCGCTGGCAAATCACGCGAATCATTTGGCACCAGCGCACTGCTGTTCGAGTCAAAGGGCTCGCCGGTATAAAGAGCCGAGTCGACATTTCCCATGAGCCCTACAATGATGCCCCTTTTGCCCCAGAACGGCTTTCCAGCTCGCCAGTTTTGAGCTGCATGATTTAAGTGTTTGACGCTTTCCGCCAACGCCGCCAGCCGCCCGGATTCTTTCTCCCACAGCAGTATCTTCTCTCGCCCCCCATAGTGCTCAGTCCTGTTGACTGCGGTCTGAGCAAGTTCCCAGGCTTCACCCTTGTGAGGCACCTCCCAGAATAGGCCGAAGAATTGATTCAAGTCTCCGGCGTGAAGCCCGCTGCGAGCGTCGGCATAGTCCATCAGAAGCTTGGAGGATTCCGATTGCGGCGCGATGAATCGAGCATCAGGATTATGAAGAATATCTTTCGACGTTAGACTAAGTAGCAGTCGCTCCTTCAGAGCTCCCGAGTTGGCTTCAACGGAATTCTCGGCCGTGCCATCAAGAAGAGCAATTGAATCCCCTGGCCCAGTTTTAGAGTAAATGAAGAGAGCGGGATTGGCTCGAATAGCGGAGGAAAATGCATTCCACCCTAGTCGCGCCACCAACGTCGTCGAATAGCTCTTGAGAAAATGCTGCCGATATTTGGTGTACGGCCCTAAGTACATCCACTCCCCAAGCGTAACTAAGGCAGCGCGGCCAGAGGTTGGCTCAAGCAATTCTGCGCATCTCTCAACAAACAAGAGAGCTAGCTCATGCTTTGCTTCCGGGTAATTGGTTCGCGCAAAATCGACCAACTCGCCAGCTTGATACCCGACGCCAAGATACGGCACGTTAGTGACGACCAAGTGGTACCGCCCGTCCAACAGCCGGGCCGCATCCAGCAGGCCCTTGGCCGTTAGCGCCAAGTCCCAACTGTCGTCCTGCAGCTCGCTGGCCTGCCCCCACAGCGTGGTGTGGCGCTCCGTGGCTAGTGCACGGCCGAGCAAGTCGCGCAGGGTGTCGAAGCTGGAAGTGGCCAGGTCGTTCTTCAGGGTGCGCGCTGGGTCCAGCAGGCTGCCCAGCAGCGGTGCCTGGGCGAAGCTAGCATGCAGCAGTCGCAGTTCCTGCCGCAGGTAAGCCGCGTTCGGTGCGTCATCCGGCACGAGGGCCATCCAGTCCTCGGGCTTAGCGGCCACCTTCAGGCCGCAGCAGGCCACCTGCGGCGCGGGCATGTCGGCGCGCACGCCCAGCGGGTCGCCGTTTTCGTCCGGGAAGCGCCAGGCCGCCAGGGCCAGTGCGAACACGGCGATTTCCACGCAGCGGGCGTCCAGTTCCAGGCCGTGCAGGTTGTCGGCCAGCACGGCGTCCACCGCGTCCATGGCGCTGAGGCCTTCGGCCGCCATGCGCATCGGCACCAGCAGCAGGAAGGCCGCCACCAGGAAGTGACCCGAGCCGCAGCAGGGGTCGAGCAGCTTGAACTCTCCAAGCCGGTTCGGCCAGCCTTCGAACTTGCCGGCTGCCGGGGTGCCGTCTTCCAGCGTGCGCAGGTAGGTCAGCGGCACGGGGCAGGTCTTGCCTGGGTGGCGGGTCACCCACCAAGCACCTAGCGAGTTGTGCAGCAGGAAGTCCACCATGTAGGGCTCGGTGAAGAGCTGGGTGACGGCAGGCAGCTCGTCGGCGCCAATCTTCACTTCCGAGGCGTTAACTTCGTCCTTGCGCTTGGCCTGCCAGAACTGGTAAACCCAGCCCAGGCTGTCGCTGGCCTTGAACACCTCGGCCGACAAGCTGGCCAGCAGGCGCTCCAGCTCACGCTGATACTCGGGCGCGAAGGCCAGCTCAAAGACGGGGCTCTGCGGCTTGAACACCTGGGGCAGCATGCGAGCGGCCAGCTTGCCAGCCAGTTCCCACTGGGTCTTGGAGCCGAGCTTCTCGCCCTCCAACATGGCCTGTTCGTGGTCGACCAGGTTCTGGCAGTCCTCCAGCGACACCGGTGCGCCCAGCTCCCACATCAGCAAGCCGTTCTCGGCCAGGAAGCGGGCAAACAGCATGCGGTGCCAGTGTTCGTAGGCCACCTCCCACACCAGGTGCTGCAGACCCTGGGTGTCGTCCTTGGCTTTCACGTCTCC
>Ga0208826_1002802_pt1 | contig 12667 bp, 4 predicted proteins | sample AD_UKC115_MetaG_FD_184451 | JGI IMG/M metagenome (GOLD analysis project Ga0208826, IMG submission 184451) | Active sludge microbial communities of municipal wastewater-treating anaerobic digesters from Hong Kong - AD_UKC115_MetaG (SPAdes)... | ecosystem: Engineered > Bioreactor > Anaerobic >... | reverse complement strand
CTATCAAAAGATGAATAATTTACAATTACAAAATCAAAAGTTTAGGAATGAATTTTTTGATGTAACTTTAATAAATGATAAAGAAACAGATTATAAATTCATTTTAAAAACTCAATTAAATAAAACTATTAAATCTATTAGATAATGGCTAAAGATTGGATAAAAAAAGCTATAAAACATAAAGGAAGATATACACAAGACTTTTCTGATTATGACCTAGAAGGAAGTCCTCAATGGAATCTTGCTCAACAATTTAAAAAAGGTAATTTAATTGAAGAGTTTAAAATGGGTGGAAAAATATCAGATAATAATTGTTTAGAATGTGGAGGCAGAATAAAAGCTAATAAAGGTGTGAATGTTCCTGAAAAACAAATACCTACTTCGGAACAAGTTAAAGCTTGGAATAAAGCAAAATATGAATTGAAATTACAATTAGAAAAAGAAGGTAAAGATATTTCATATCTCGACCATAATTTAGATTATGCTAAGTCCTTTTTACAAACTTATAATAAACAAAATAATTTTATTTTCGGAAAGGAAAAATCCCCTGAAGAAATTGTAAAATATTGGCAAGAATATAATAACGATGTTTATTCTGACCCTACTTATAAAAATAGTTTATTACCTTTTAATAATGCTTATCAAAAATCAGTAGAGAATAATGTAAGAAATGATTCTATTAATGAAAATAATAGAAGTGATCCTGATGGAGTATTAGGCAGCTTTACTATAAATGATACAACTCCCTTTAGAATTTTACAAAAAAAAGGTACAGATGAATCTGGCGAGGCTGTAATTATACTTAATCCTTATAGTCCACAAAAATTTACCATTGAGAAAAATTCCATAATTAAAAAAAATACTCCTGTAAGTAGTGAACAGCTTTTACAAGAATTATATAATGTACCTAATTATGGAGTAACCTCTTCTCATATACCTAATTCTAATAATTCTCCTGCACCATCATTTCAAAATGGAGGAATTGTCAAAGCATGGATACAAAAATTTATGAAGGGTGGTTATATTGCAGAAGATGGTTATCCCAATGCTCAAGAATTAACTCAGCCTACAACAAATTATTACAATTGGGGAAATTATAACAATTCTTTTGTAGACCCAGCATCTCTTAACCAAAATCCATTTAACGTTAATAAACAGCAAATGCAAGTTCCTATGGCTCAATCAAATATGCCTCAAAATATAGGTACAAGTTATTTTACTCCTTATAATGCAACTAATGATGAAGTTAATAAAGGGAATGCCTTAGCAAATTCTATGATGGGAGGTAATACATCTTCTGGATTATCTTCAACAATGGTAGACCCAATATTAGGAACTATAGGTGCTGCTGGAGATGTAGCAATACAAGGAGGAGCTGCTATTGCAAATATGGTTGGAGATAAAAAATCAGCAGCAGCATTACAAAAAGCAGGAAATATTGGTAAAATAGGAGAACAATTTGGAAATTTAATACCTATACCTGGAGCTGGAAAAGCCGTAGGTGCAGTAGTTAGCGCACTTGCAGCTCCTTTTACTGCTTGGGGAGAAAAAATAGCAGAAATTCAAACAAATAAAGAAAATGCAAAAAAAGATTATGTTGCTACTAATACCCCAGGTATATCTCAACCCTCTTATTATGGTCAAACAAATAAATATGGTTCTACCATAAAAAATATAGAAAAAAGGATTATAGATGATATACATTCTGATTTTGATAAATACATGAAATTAACTTAAAAGGTTATAAATTAATTTTGTAAATTATATTGATGGAAATAGTTAGCACTAAAATAGTTAATGGTAAAAAGATGTATCTAATAGATGATACGTCTAATAAACTATTTGCTAATAATGGAGAAAATGTTAATCCTTATTATGTTCCAATTCAAGAAATTAATAGTTCTGATAATACAAAAACTAAATTAACTCCAAAACAAGAATTATCAAAAAAAGAAATTCAACAATTAAAAACAAGTCCTACTGCTGTACAAAATATAAGAGATAGGGAAAAATTTGAAAAAGAGGAAAGACTTAGAAAATCAGAACAGGCTTATCAAAAAAGAATTAAGACTGGAATCCAATCTTCTCAAGACTTAGCAGATGAAATAGGGGCTATAGGAGACAAGATTTCTTTACAAAATATACCAAAAATAGGGCAATATATACCTAATATATTAGATGTAACAGGAGGAATTGGTTCAATGGCTTCTGGTTTAGGACAAATTCCATTAAATTTAGAAAATAGAAATTATGGGCAAGCTTTATTTAATTTAACAACTCCTTTGACAGTAGGTGCTTTAGCAGGTATAGGTAATCCTACTACAGGTCAATTTATAAATAATCTGGTAAATCCTTTAGTTGGAATAGGAGATTTAACAAAATCAGGTCTTAGAGAAGGAGTTGATTTGGTACATCCAATAGGTAGACAATTAAGAAAAATAAATAAAGAGGGAATTCTACAAGGTCTTAGTGAACAAGAAATTAAAAAAAGACAATTACAAGAAGTAGGAATAACTTCTCTTCAAAGAAAAGGATATTTCCCTGGAGCTTCCGAAATATTTAGTGAGTATATTACTCCATATGGTTATGACAATGCAATAAAAAGGATTTTAGAAATACCTAAAAAAATTATTAAAGGGGATAAAAATATTAAAAAATTAAATGATGATATTTCTTTTATAATACCAGATGGCACTAATTTATCTAAACCTAGATATGATTCTTGGAGACTTTATTCTGGAATGCCTCAAAAATATAATACTTTTAGAATAGCAGAAACTTCACCATTAAATCATCCAAGTTACACACAAGAACAGTTAAATAATTTAGAAAAATTTTCTTTAAATGGGGAAAATGCTTTATTAATGAATCTTTCCTCAGAATATGATTATCTTAGATATGACTGGAGTGATGAAGACCTATTAAATAATATTGACCATTTAAAAAAGGAATTAAATAGTATAAATAATTTACAACAAAAAGAAATTGACTTCTCTGATTCAGATTTTTATAGTACAAATGTAATGGGAGGTTATAATAGAAGATTTTTTGATAATAAAATGGAGTATAATGATATTTGGGATTTAGATTTAGGAGGTTTAAAAGTAGATAGGTTTTTTGGTAAACCTTTCTTATCTCACGGACAATTAGATTATTCTTTTGAACCTGCAAAAAATGAAATTAATAGAATCTTAAGTAAAGCCTCAAAAATTAACTCTAATATTAAATACCCTAAATACTATAATGTTGGTGTGGATTATAATCTTCCAAATAATTTTAATCCAATAATAAAAAATAAAAATTATAAATAAGCTTTTAAGATATTATCTAATATAAGATTAAAAAAATATAATATGGCACAAAGATGGGTAACAGAAGAAGAATATAATCAAATGTTTGAAAATGGAGGTGATGTTCAACAAAAAAATCCATTACAACAGTTTTTTGAACAACTTCCTCCTGAATTACAACAAAAAATACAAATGCTTCCTCCTGAAAAACAACAAGAGGTGTTAATGCAATTATTTCAGAAATATCAAGGACAATCTTATGGGCAAAATATGTCTGAGCAACAACAATTTGCAGAGGGGGGTTCTCCTAATGAAGGTGTACCTGTAGAAGCTGAAAGGAATGAAAATATAACTACTCAAGATGGTATTCAACCAGAAACAGAAGGAGGCTATTTAGAGCAAAAATCTTTTAATCCTATTAGTGGTCAAGCTACTTATGAAATCCCTAATAATGAATATAATCAAACTCATCCTCAAGGAGGAGTAGATATGTATTTAAAAGAGGGAGACGTAGTAAATTCTGATAAAACTAAAGTGCCTGTAGAGTTTAAAGTATATGGAAAGAATTTTAAAAGTAAAACTTTTAAAGAAGCTTCTGATTTTATTTCTAATAAAGAAGAAGAATTTCAAAAAAAAGTAGAGGAACTTGAAAAAGGAGGTAAAATAGATAAAGTTACTGAAAATTCAGTTGCTTTAATGTTAACTAAACTTGCTATTGATAGAAATAATTTAAATGCTTTACAAGAACAAGTATTACAATCTAAAAAACAAAAGGAAAATAGTGATGAATTAAATACTAATAGAAAAGAATTTGGAGGTTTAATAAAAAATTTAACTAAATCTCAAGAAGAATATAATAAAAAATATGATAGGTTTTTAAATGGTTATACTTCTGAAAAACCTTTTTTAAAAGCTGAAGAAGGTTTACAAGCATCATTAAGTAAATTTAAAGCATTTTCAGATAAGATTATAGCTAACCCTAATATGTCTAATCAAGATGTAATGTCAAATTTTCAAAAATCTGGTTTATACAGTCAACCTTCTGATAATACATTTATAAATAAATTTTCTCAAATTCCTTCTTCTTACAATCCTTTATCTATTTCTACTTCTTATTCACCTACTTCTTTTAAAAATAAGAAAGGTAATATTACTGACGATGCATTAATTAGAAAATCTATTCAATATGCGGGTGATATTAAAGTAGACCCTGCATTAGGATTAGCTATTATAGATATTGAGTCTAAAGGAAATAAAAATGCAAAATCCCCTACTGGAGCTGAGGGTTATATGCAATTAACTAAAGGAACTGCTAAACAGTATGGTTTAGACCCTAATGAAAGAAGTAATCCTGATAAAAATTTACAAGTAGGTTTTAAACTTTTAAAAGATAATTATGATACCCTACAAAAAAATGGAATAGAGCCTACTCCTATAAATATTTATTTAGCTCATCAACAAGGGATTAGAGGGGCAAAAGAAATAATAAGTAATGCTGTTAATGGTACTCCTATATCTGAAAGTGTGAGGAAAAATATGGGATATAATTGGGGGGATAAATCTGGTGCAGAATATTTAAGAATAACTTCAAATAAAATAATGCCCCTTTATAATTATTATTCTAATGTTTTAACTAAAAAAGATGAACAATATTCTTTGGATGCTCATACTTTAAAGAATAAATTTTCTCTTTATGGAGACCCTCTTGAAATAAAAAATAATATTTTAAAAAATGGTGTAAAAGGATTTTTACAGAAAATAAAAACAGGAACTACAAATTTAGCTTCCAATTCATATAATACTAATGAAGCAAATCCTCAAAGTTTTGAACATGGAGGTAAAATATTAGCATCAAAGGGATTAAAAGTATGGGGAGGAGATAAAAATGGAGTAAATAAAGCTAATTATACAGATGAAGATTTAAATTATATAGCAAAAACTTATTTTCCTGATAAGTCTTTTAATTCAAATTTAGAATTTCAAAAAGCATTAATACCCTTTTTAAATGAAAATTTTGGAGGTTATCAAAATTATGTAATAGCTAATCCTAAAGGTACAAAAACAGGTTTAGACACTCCTGATTCTTTATATGATGGTATAATGGGAGATGATTGGAACTCAGCTATAGACCTTTTAAAAAAGAAAGAGGAAGTGGAAATGCCTTCTTTTAATTTTAAAATAAATCCACAGAAGTGGAGAACTGAATTTTCTGATAATAAAGGTAATCTATTTACTTCAGCTTTACCTACTGAAAGAGAAGGAATTATTAATAACGAATCTCTTAAAGAATCCGCTATAAATACTCCTATTCCTAAAGAAACATCTTCTAAGGATATTACTTATAAAACTCCTAAAAATACTTCTTTTTTAGATAAAATAAGATATGGAATTGGAGAATCTCTCCCTTATTTAGATAATATTATGTTAGCTATGGAAGATAGGATTATGCCTACTCTTCAACAACTTCCCTATGATAATCCTTATGATAATATGAGAACTGATTATAATATTCAATCAGGATTAAATGAAAATCAAAGGAATTTATTAACTATTCTTGCAGATACTACAGGAAACCCTTCTGTAAGAAATGCTAGATTAGCTCAAGTAAAGGCTAATTTTGATAATAGTAATAATCAATTATACAATCAAAAATATAATCAAGAATTATCATTGGAAAATCAAAAAACTCTTGGTCAAGGTGAATATAGGAATCAATTCACTACTAATAATATGAATTTACAGAAAAAATATGAACAAGAAGTTCTTCAAACTATTGAAAATCAACGGCAACAACAACATATGGCTATTAATAGTATGATGAATAACTATCTTAGAAGGCAAGAACAAAATCAAGCCTTAGCATTAATAAATGAAGATAAAACAAAACAATATAATCCTTATACAGGAAAATGGGATTTTAATCCTGAGAATGCAGCATTAAATTATGCTTTTCAAAAAACTACTCATTCAAGAAATTCTTCTAATAATGATAATATTATAACATTAGGTAATAATAGATTCTTTAAAAAGAAGAATGGAGATTACATGTGTTTAGATTGTAATGATAAAGAATCCCAAAATACAAAATATGGAGGAAAAATAAAAAGAAAATAACTTAAAATATTATACTTGCATATTTCAATTTAATCCCATAATTTTGTAAATTAAATAGACAGAATTATGGGATTTATACTATAACTAAAAATAATTATACCATAACTAAAGAATATTAATAAACTAATATGGCTATATCCTATCTATCAAAACCCCTTCAATCAGAAGTAAAACCTTTTCAGGAAAATCTCGATCTTATATCTAAGGTATCAGCATATAAACAAAGTAGATATGACAAAGTTATAGATACTATACTTCAAAAACAAGATAGTCTTTTAAATTTAGATACTTCTAAAGGTAGTGAAGAAGCTACTCAAAAAAAAGAAAATATGTTAAAACAAGCTGATGTTCAATTAGATGCTTTATCTAAAGTAGATTTATTAAATCCTGAAAATATCAACAAAGCTGAAATTATATTTGAACCTATTACTAATGACCAAGATATTATACAAGCAGCGGGTATAACATCTTTTGTAAACAAACAAGGAAAATATTTTGATGAATGGAAAAAAGATGGAAAAGGTTTATATGATGCTAAAAATGAAGCTTACTTTAGAGAACAAGTACAAAAAAATACTAATATGTCTTTAAAAGAAGTAAAAGAAAAAGGATATTCACAGCCTTTAGCAACAGAATTTGTAGATATAGATAAATGGTATAGAGAATCTGTCAAAGAATTACATCCAAATATTACAATGACAATTGCTCCTGATGGAAAAGGGAGAATTTTTAAAGATAAAAATACAATTTTATCTGAAGAAGATGTTTTAAAAATGCTTCCTACTAATAGTAAAATAATTGCACAAGCTGAAATAAATGCTCACTATGATTATGCAGATGTAAAAAAGGATGAATTATTATCAATACAACAAAAATCCCTTCTACAAGAACAACAATCTGTAAAAACTGCTATGAATGAAGCAAATAAACAAATAGGTTATTTGCAAGACCAAATAAAAGCTATTGAAAATGGAACTACTGAGGGGAATACATTAGTTACTAATTCTGGGTTTTTGAAAGACCAATTAATTGAACAATTAAAAGATAAAATTAAAGGTTATCAAGATTTAAGTTCTAAATTTAATGAAAAATATAAAGAATATGGTACAAAAATAAGTGATTTTAATACAACTTATAAATTTGATAAAGGTATTTTTAATACAGAATTAACAGAAAATGAATTAAAAAACCTAAAAACATCTGTGTGGTTAAATAGTAAAAAACAACAATTTGCGGATGCAATGTCTTATCAAGAAAGAATTCTTGATATAGAAACAGACCAAGTTCAATTAGAAGAAATGAAACATCAATGGGGTTTGGAAGATAAATATATTGACCATGTGTATAGAGAAATGGAAGAACAAGATAAAAAAGATAAAGAAAATAGTACTAAAACACTAGATATTTTAGATGCTTTTGGGGCTACTCCTGCTAATGATAAAACTACTGAAGTAGATAATAAAGAAAAAGGAAATGAATTTAATAGTTTAGTTAAAGGTTTTAATGAGTATGCAACTAATATTAACAAACTTAAAGGGAGATTTATAGAAGATAAAAAATTTGAAGATGAAAACTATGATGAGGTTAAATTTGAAGCGGATAAAAAGGATTTCATTAAAACTTTAGCAATATATGACAAAAATAATTACAAATTATCAGATAAGATACCTAATTCTGAGGAAACATTTGCACAATTTTTTCAAAGAAATGCAAAAATAAAAGAATACTATACTACTAAACAAAGTATGGATGATGTTTATAATAGTCATTTAATGACTATTGCTAAAATAAATGAGAAGGCTGAAAAAAGAGCATTAGGTGAAACTGGATTTAGTAAAGAACCTAAAGATATAAAAATAGAAACTGGAATAAATGCTGCCCCAATTATAACAATACCAAAATCAATGTATGAAAGATATATTACAAAGAGTTTAACACAAAAGGATTATAATGAAATACGAAATATAAATAATTATCGTTTTATTGAGGAGGGAGAAAATCCTGATAAATTAATAAAATCATTTGTAGATAATTTTAGGAATGAAGAAAAACTTATAAATTTTCAAGATTTATATCTTAAATATAAAAATGAATATGCTAAAGAATTTCAAAAAGGATATTTATTACCAGGATTATACTTAAAAGAGATTACTGGAGAAAAATCAACAGGAAAACATATTAATGAAAGTGCTGTTAATTATATAGGAAGTTTTTACAAGGATAATCCTGAAATAAATATTAAATATTTCTATAGAGATGCTAATTCTCCCTCTGGATGGTCAGTAAATTATAGTAGTACTACTAAAGATGCAAATAATAAATCTACTTCAGTTATAGACCAAAAAGCCTTACAGCCTGATTTTGTTAAAGATACTAAACTTAATTTAGTAGGTAATGTATCAGATATAAAAAAAGAATTAGAATTACAAAGGATAGGTAATCCTGATTCTAAAAGTCAAATATTTATGTACAATTACTTGGGAAAAGTTTATAAACTTGTACAACAAGATGGAGCTTATAAAGCCTTAGAAAAACAAAAAGATGGTACTTTTAAATTATTAAAAGAAGACTCTCCTTCTGTTGATATATTAGTTCAATCAATTATAGAAAATAGAGAACAAGAATTAAATAGAAAATAATGATAGATAATCTTATAGGCAGTTTAGATTTTACTGCAAAACTTCCAGTTGATATTAAATTAAATACAGAATTACCTAAATTCCCTGATTTATCTCCTATAAATATTAATAATTTATTTGAACAAAATAAACCATTATCATTTGATGATATTTATAAGAAAAATATGGATAAATATGGAAAAGCTGAAGAATTAGGTAAACCATATTTTATAAACAGATATGAATATGAAAGATTTATAAATTCAGATAAAGATAATAACAGCTTTTTTAATTGGAAACCTAATCCTATTTTTAAGAACCCTTTATATTTCAACAATGAAGAATTGAATAGTTTAAATCAATCTGGATTTAGAAAATTTATTAATGGTACTTCAAAAGCATTACCAAGTGCATTAAGTGCATTTGTAAATGGTTTAGACCCAAGATTAGGAGTTCATGACAATGAATTTAATAATTGGATGAGTGATTGGAGTAAAGAATTGGAATATACTCACCCCAATTATTATACAGATGATGAAAAAACCCATCCACTTTCTTTTAGAAATATAGTTAGTGGTAATTTCATAGGGGATAAATTATTAAAAAATGCTGGATTTACAGTAGGTGCTATAGGGTCAGCAATAGCTTGGGATGCAGTTATATCTGGAGCTACTGCTGGTATAGGAGGAATACCTGCTACAGAATTAGCATTAGGTAAACTAATAAATACACTGGAAAAGCAATTTTCTACAGCTCAAAAGGTAATTAGAGGTGTAGAAAGTTCTTCATTATTAGGTAATACTATTAAAAATTCAAGATTAGCCTATGAAGGTATAAAGGATTGGTCTACTGGACAAAAAGCATTAAATTTAGCTAAATTAGGTTTTTTAAATTATGTAGGGTCTAATGCTGAAGGGGCTTTAGAAGGATTTCAAGGTTTAACTGAATTAAATACAACTTTAATAGACCAATTTAAAAAAGATCATGGAAGAGACCCTGAACCTTTTGAGTATGCTAATTTAAAGAAAATTTCTACTCAAATGGCTAATACTAGATATGTTTTAAATCTTCCTCTTTTAATGATTACTAATGCTATAGAATTTGGTTCTTTATTTTCACCCTCTAAGATAATAAGAACTGGAGGTATTGGTTTTGGAGAAAAGGTTGCAGTAGATAATACAGGTAAACTTTTTTTTAGAGGTTGGAAAGATTTTTCAAAACTTGAAAAAGTAGGTCATGTATTAGGAAGTGAAGCTATAAAAGATTTTTTTGCAGAAGGTTTTCAAGAAGGAGCGCAATATTCTATAGAAAAAGCAACTGAAGATTTAGGTTTTAAAAAATATAAAAACCCTAAATTTAGGATAGGTTTATCAGAGTATATGGAGTCACAAGCACTGGGTATTCAAAAAACATTTTCAGACCAAGAGGGAAAAGAATCAATGTTTATAGGAGGACTTACAGGGTTATTAACATCAGGTATTACTCATGGTTATGATAAATTTGTATCTAAACAATCTGAAAATGAAAATAAAATTATTCAAGAAAACATAGATAAATACAATGACCTTTCAGAAAACGGAATATTTGATTCTGAAGCTTTTAAAAGTTATTTAAAATCAGTAACAGAAAGAGACCAAATTAATTTTGATGGAACAACAACTCATCTTATTTTAGATGCTCAATTAAGTAAAGCTATTAAGGATAAAAATATTTTTGCTGTAAAAGCTTTACAGCATGATAAATTATTTAATTTAGTTTCAATGGCATCTAAATTAGGTAAAGTAGATGCTTTAAAAATTAAAATAGATCAATTAAAAGATTTATCCATAGAAGAATTAGGTAAACAATTAGGATTAGAAGATTTAACTGAAGAAAAATCTAAACAATTTAGAAATAATATAAACGAGTACATAGATAATATAAAAGAAAGAATAGATTCAATGTCTGATATTATAAAGACTATTGATAATGGTTTATTAAATAAACATAAACCATATACAGTTGAATATTATGCTTTTAATGAGTTAAAAAATACTTTTGCACATCAATTATCAAATATAGAAGATATACAAGGGAGAATGTCTGGAGAAATGGATAAAATCCTTTCTTCTAAGAAAAATCCTTTATCTTCTTCACTATTAAATTCATTAATAGGTAGAGAAGAAGATGATGATGATACTTTAATGATTGATGATTTCACTAAAAATTTTGTATCTGATAAAGGATTTGATTTATCTATTTTTGATAATAGATATATTAAACCTTATAAACAACAATTAAATAAATTAAACTCTGATATAACTACTTTAAATCTACTAATAGAATCCTCAAAATTAGCAAAACTCCCACATGAGGGTTATAAATTAAGATTAAAAGAAAAAATAAAAGAGTTAAATGCATTTTTAGAATTTACCAATCAACTTAAAGAAAAGGTTAGTACATTATCAGAAGCTATGCAAAATAATCAAGATTTTATGCATCCTGAAATTATAGATAGTTTCAAAGATTTAACTTCTCATATTGTAAAACATGAAATGAATAAGGATTTAAATAATCCTATTTCTGTTACAGAAACAGATGATTTAGTAGATGCTATTGCTGATTTACACTTATTAAATTCTTCTTTAAACCTTTTTATAGATAAAAATAATAAATTTCAGACTCCTAAAGGTCAAGCGGAGTATATTAAGGAATATATAAAGTGGAAGAATTATGCAGAAAATAAAGTACAAGAAGCTGTTAGAAAAGCTAATTTTGAAACTCTTAAAAGAGATAAATCTACTTCTATAAATGAAATAAAATCTCATATTCTGAATAATATAACAGAAATAGATAAAATAAATGAACAACTTCAATCTTTAAATGAACAATTAAAAGATGCGGAAGACAAAACAGAAATCAAAAAACAAATTGATGAGTTAAAAGAACAAAAAGATAAAATTCTAAAAGAAAACAACGAACTTGAAAAAGTTGCAGATGCTTTAGAAAATGATAAAGAATTAGACGAAGATACAAATTTAGAAAAGCGTAAAAAAGAAATCGAATATTCTATTGACCAACTTGAAAAAGATATTAAAGATAGAAAAAAAGAATTGATTAAAAATGGTGCATCTGAAAAAGATGCTGAAAAAATAGCAAGAAAAGAATTTAATGAATCTGATGGGGGTAAAAATAAAATTGCTCTTGAAAAACTCTATGGTGAATTAGATAAAATAAATAATCAATTAGAACAAAAAGATGAAGATGTTGAAAAAGAAGAAAAACAAACAGAGACTTCTTCTAAAGAAGTAATGCCTATAGAAATTGAAACAACTACTCCTAAAAAATCAATAGATTTAGAATTAGAATCTAAAGAAGATGAATTTGTAACTCAAATAGATAAACAAGAATTTAATGGAAGAGTGCATTTCCTTAGAACTACAGATGTAGAAATATATGATAAACCTGAAAAAGATGGAAAAGGTGGAAGAACAAGAAGGTTTCAATTATTCTTAGAACAGTTTTTAACTTCAAATGGGTTATCTCAAGTTGAGAATCTAAATAATTGGTTATCAAATAACAATCTGAAGTTTGTTATTATGAGACCAACTGATGAAATGTATGATGATAGAACATTTGATGAAAAATATAAGGCTCTTGATAATC
>Ga0208826_1002795_pt1 | contig 12689 bp, 14 predicted proteins | sample AD_UKC115_MetaG_FD_184451 | JGI IMG/M metagenome (GOLD analysis project Ga0208826, IMG submission 184451) | Active sludge microbial communities of municipal wastewater-treating anaerobic digesters from Hong Kong - AD_UKC115_MetaG (SPAdes)... | ecosystem: Engineered > Bioreactor > Anaerobic >... | reverse complement strand
TCACCTTATAAAGATATAAACCGGAGAGATGCCGTACCAGATACTCTTCATCCTCGGGAACGAATGCTTCCGGATCCTCCGTATAATAGCCGCCGGTCACCGTGATGTACGGTTCGTTTTCTTCATTTTCGCTGGTGTCGTAGACCGCGAGCGCGCCGGTGAACTTTCCGCCGGAGACGCGGAAGGACGCGGTGCCGCCGCCCTCGTTGTAGGTCGCCGTCTGGTCGGCGGCGACGAGGCAGTCGCCGTCTTTATTTTCAAAGACGCCGCCGGAGATGTTGACTTCGACCGGGCTGCCGTAGGCACCGGTCTTGGAGCCGCTCGGCTTGCAGGCGACAATGACGCCTTTGTAATAACCGGAACCGTTGTTATTGGTCGAAGCGATATTGTTGCCGGTGGTGTCAATATCCAATTTGAATGTGCCGCCGTTGATATTCAGCGTACCGGCGTCGATCTCGATGACGCTGTCGACTTCCGCCACGCCGTTCAGGTCAAACGTACCCCCGTTAATGGTGACCACCTGATCGGCAGATGGGAGGTACAGCATTTGGCGGAAGGTGCCATCGTTGATAGTAATTTCCTGGCCCGACCATGTTCCGTTATCACTGAGTACGCCGATAAACGTGCCGCCGTTAATGGTCGTAACGCTGTCGGTGAACATGACCACCGCAAAAAAGTTCCCTTCCGGCACTATACCGCTCGAGCCAAAAATACCGGCATTGATGATGAGGGTCCCCTGATTCTTGATCAGTTGCTTCCATGTACCTGCCATGCGAAGCCCCCCGTCGCTGCCGCTGTCGTTAATCGTAAGCGCAGCATCAGCGGCAACTGTCAGAAAATTGTTCGTCGTCGTGGTAACCGTGTGACCGTTTAAATCCAAAATGATGTCTGAAGAAACCGTAAAGAATGTGCCCTCGTAGCTGAAGTCACCGGTCAGCCGGATCGTATCGCCGTCCACGGCGGCACTCATCGCGGCTGTCAAATCTTCGGCGCTGTCAACTTTAAAGACGGTCGCCGCGAGCGCCGTGACCGGCAGCAAGCCGAACAGAAGCAGGGCCGCTAATATAATCCCAAGAAATTTTTTCATGTTTTCTCTTCCTCCGTTTCTTTTGTTCGCTATTATCTTCCGGCATACGTCAAAAAGAGATCGGTCTTTTCGAACATACCACCGGAAGCTCTGTCTACCATATTAGTCAAAAAAACAAAAAATTCAAGTATTTTTGCCATTTTTCTTGTTTATTTCCATAGGATTCAAGCTGTTGTTCCATTTTTAGGTTAACAAGAGAAAAAACGAAGAAAAAAGGGTTCCACGGGATTCCTTTTTTAAGAAAATATATGGGTGGCTTTTTTAATTTTATTTAAGACGTATCTCCGGCTCGAGGCTTCCGGAAATTCATAGGGAAATCTTGCTTCGGCAAAGATTTTCATAAAAAGCGCCCTCCCCGCAGGCCACGGAGAGGGCGAAAGAGATATGGCAAACCGATGCTGCCGGGAATCGGGCGGTTTCTCCCGGCCGGAATCGGACAATCCGGCAGGCGAGTGGACCGCCTAAGCCGCCCGCCGCGCGCTCCGGATATCCCGGATCTTCACCGCCAGGAAAGAGGACAGCACCCCGCTGAGGATGTCGTTGGGGAGAAAAACCAGCGACCCCACGACCAGCAGCTTCGGCAGGGAGATCTGATTGCCCAGATAAAAATTCGACAGGCAATAGAAATAGGAAAGCCCGCATACATGTACAAAAAAGATATTGAGCATGCTCAAAAGAGCGTACCCGCGAACCATGCACACCAGATGGTTTTTCAGGCTCCCTGAGACGACCGCAGACAGGAGAAATCCGATCAGGTACCCAAAGGTCGGATGGAGAACATAGGAGATCCCGCCGCCGCCCGCAAAGACAGGCAGCCCTGCAAGGCCGAGCAGCAGATAGGTCAGCACGGAGAGCACGCCATAGCGCCGCTCCTGGAAAAGAACCGCGAAGTTGACGAAGAAAAACTGCAGCGTCATGGGAACAAACAGAAGCGGCAATCTGATAAAGGCGCCCACGCAGATCAGGGCCGCGAACAGCCCCGCAAGGATTGTTTTCCCTGTATTTGTGTTCATATCCGATCCTCCGGCGGATCCGTGATAAACGAGACCGCCACCACCTGCAGCCCCAAATGGATTCCCAGAACCGGGCCCATCTTCTGCAGCTTGATGGGAAGAGCGGGATACCTCTCCTGGAGCACATGATAGAGATTGCTGGCCGTACGGCTGTTTTCGATATAATTGACTACGGCGCCCTTTGCCTCCGGGGGGACCATATCCGCGAGCTTTTTGATGATCTCCGCCTGCCCGCGGGCCATGCTGTCGGAGACGACCGCCCCGTCCCTGCAGAGCAAGATGGGCTTTTGGTTGAGGATGGTCCTGACGCTCATGCGGACGAAACCGATCCTTCCGCTGCGCTGCAGCGGCGCCATGTCGTCGACGGAGAAGGCGATCGTGATGTTTTCCCGGATCAGGGCAAGCTGCTCCACGATGCTCCCGAGCGGCTCGCCCGCGTCCGCGAGCCTTCTGGCCTCACAGACCAGAAGGTAGATTCCGCCGGCGGTCAGCCGGCTGTCGAACACGGCGATTTTTTCGCTTCCGGTCTGCCTCGCGGCCACATAGGCGGCGCTGTAGGTTCCACTGAGGCGGGAGGAGATGGTGATGCACAAAACCTCGCTGCCCCGGGAAAGTTCCTCCTCGAAGATGCTCAGGAAGGCCTCCACGTTGGGCTGGGAGGTGGTGAAGGTTTCATTCGACCGAAGCAGGGCCTCAAAGCTGCCGTTCCGGTCCGTATAGGTTTCCTGATACCCGAGGTTCCCGGCGAAATAAGGGATGGGAACCACCTGCACGCCCAGAAGGGCGGCCTCCTGTTTTTTGAGATACACGGTGGAGTCGGTGATAATTTTAATCATGAAGATCACCGATCCTTCGGAACCGTTGATAGCGGTTTTCGAGAAGTTCCTCCCGGCAGAGGGAGGCGTTTTCGCGCAGCGCGCGGATCAGCTCGTTTTTGAGATTTTCAAATAGCGCCGGAGCCTCGGGGATGATCTTTTCGATCACGTGCATCGCGAGCAGGTCCTCCGCCGTCAGCTTCAGGCACTCGCTCGCCTCCTCCACCTTGGCGCTGTCCTTCCAGAGAATGCTGGCGCAGCCCTCCGGGGAAATGACGGAGTAGACGGCGTTTTCGAGCATCCAGACCTCGTCGGCGACCGCGAGCGCCAATGCGCCGCCGCTGCCGCCCTCCCCGATGACGACCGAGATCACCGGGGTTCGGAGGGCCATCATCTCCGTGAGGTTTTCCGCGATCGCCTGGCCCTGGCCCCGCTCCTCCGCGCCCGTGCCGCAGTACGCGCCGGAGGTATCCACAAGGCAGATAACGGGCCGCCCGAATTTTTCGGCGAGCTTCATCTGCCGCAGCGCCTTTCGATAACCCTCTGGATTGGCCGAGCCGAAGTTGCGCGCGGCCTTCTCCTTGACGTCCTTGCCCTTTTCGATCCCGATCACGGTGACGGGCATGTTCTCCAGCCAGGCGATGCCGGCAATGACCGCCCGGTCGTCCGCAAAGCGGCGGTCGCCGTGCATCTCGATGAAATTGGTGAAGATCCCCCGGATGAAATCGGCGGAGGTAAATCTGTTTTTGGCCCGGGCCGCCGTGACTTTTTCGTAGGCCGTCATGCCCTCACCTCCCCTGCGTGCAGTTTCAGGATCTGAGCGATATAGGTTTTCTGCTTCCGGCGGTTGACGACGTCGTCCACAAAACCGTGCTCAAGCAAAAATTCCGCCCGCTGAAAGCCCTCGGGGAGCTTTTTGCGGATCGTCTGCTCGATCACCCGCGGGCCGGCAAAACCGACGAGCGCCCCCGGCTCGGCGATAATGATATCCCCCTCCATGGCAAAGCTCGCGGTCACGCCACCGGTGGTGGGGTCGGTGAGCACGCACAGAAACAGGTTCCCGGCGTCGCTGTGCCTCCGGACGGCGCCGCTCGTCTTGGCCATCTGCATCAGGGAGATCATCCCCTCCTGCATCCGGGCGCCGCCCGAGACCGTAAAGCCCACAACCGGGAGATTTCTCTGCGTTGCCTGCTCAAACAGGCGGGTAATCTTCTCCCCGACAACGGCGCCCATGCTCCCCATCATGAAATAGGGCTCCATGACGAAGATCGCGGTCTTATTCCTGCCGATCTCGCAGAAACCGCAGATGACGCCGTCCTTTTCGGCGCTCTCAAGCTGGGCATGGACCAGTTTTTTCTCATAATCCGGAAAATTCAGGATGTTTTTCGAGGTGAGATCCGCGTCGGTCTCCTCAAAGGTGCCGCCGTCGCAGACGAGGTTCAGGCGCTGCCTCGCGTTCATCCGGAAGTGGTACCCACAGTAGGGACAGAGGTGAAGGTTGTCGGAGATCTCCCCGGAGGAGAGATTCTTTTTGCATTTTGGGCAGACCAGAAACAGATCCTCCACGCCCTCGCTCCGGGTGCCTTTTTCCAGTTTGGTATATCCCTCCAACGGGTTGGACGGTTTTTTGAACAGCATGGGAATCCTCCTTTACCCCAGAAATCCCGCGACGAAATCCGTCGTGTAGGTAGAGTTTTCAAACTCTTCGGCGGAGAGGATCTCCGCCTCGAAATCAGCGTTGTGCTCGATGCCCTCGATGATGAGCTCGCAGAGCGCGGCCTTCATCTTCCGGATGGCCTCGTCCCGCGTCTTGGCGTAGACGATCAGCTTGCCGATCATGGAATCGTAAAAGGGAGGGATGGTGTATCCCTGATAGATGGCCGTATCGAAACGCACCCACGGGCCGCCGGGAATAAAAAGCATCTCGATCTTTCCGCAGGAGGGCCTGAAATTCTGATAGGGGTTCTCCGCGGTGATGCGGCACTCGATGGCGTGGCCCCGCGGCTCGATATCCTTCTGGGCAAAATCCAACTTCACGCCCGCGGCGATGCGGATCTGCCATTTCACGAGGTCGATCCAGGTCACCATCTCCGTGACCGGGTGCTCGACTTGGAGGCGCGTATTCATCTCCATGAAATAGAAATCCCCGGAGGCCGGGTCGTACAGATATTCGATTGTGCCGGCACCCCGGTAACCGGTTGCGGCACCCGCCCGGACGGAGGCCTCGATCATTTTTTGGCGGGTCTCCTCCGGCAGGATCGCGGCGGGGCTCTCCTCGATCAGCTTCTGGTTTTTGCGCTGAACCGAGCAGTCCCGCTCCCCGAGGCAGACCACGTTTCCGTAATTGTCGGCAAGGATCTGCATCTCGATGTGCTTGACCGGCTTTAAGTATTTTTCCATGTAGAGCGCGCCGTCCCCGAAGGCCGACTGCGCCTCGGAGGAGGCGGAGCGGTAGCCGCTCTCCAGCTCCTCCATCGCATGGATCAGGCGGATACCCCTCCCGCCGCCGCCGGCCCGCGCCTTGATTAACAGAGGAAAGCCGATCTTCTCCGCCTCCCGCTTCGCATGCTCAAAACTTTCCACGAGGCCGCAGCCGGGAATCACGGGCACGCCGGCCTCCTGCATCGTCTTTTTGGCCATGGCCTTGTCCCCCATTTTTGAGATGACTTCGGCGGGAGGGCCAATGAAGGTGACGCCGTTCTTTTCGCAGAGCCCGGCGAACTCCGGGTTTTCGGATAAAAAGCCATAGCCGGGATGGATCGCCTGGGCTCCGGTTGCGAGCGCGACCGAGAGGACGGCCTTCATGTTGAGATAGCTGTCCTTTGAGAGCGGGCCCCCGATGCAGTAGCTCTCATCCGCCAGATGGACGTGGAGTGCATCCTTATCCGCCTCGGAGAAGACCGCCACCGTGGTGATGCCCATCTCCTTGCAGGCCCGGATGATCCGGATCGCAATCTCTCCCCGATTGGCAACTAAGATTTTGGAAAACATTTGTTATTCTCCCCCGATCACGGCGAAGGAAAGTTCGCCGCAGACGGCCAGCTTCCCTCCGACGTATCCCGCGCTTTTTATAAAGTAAAAAGGCCCTTTTGCCTTTATAATTTCGCTTTTGAATGCAATCGTATCTCCGGGCCTCACCATGCTTTTGAATTTTACGTTGTTGAGGCCGGTGAGGTAGGGCGTGTACCCTTCCCCTGTCTTCTGGCGGTCGGCCAGCAGACAGGCCGACTGAGCCATCATCTCGCAGAGGATTACGCCCGGAACCACCGGGTTACCGGGGAAATGCCCCTGCAGAAAGTATTCGTCGCCCCGCACCGTATAGCTGCCCACGGCCGCCCCGTTTTCGAGAGCGACCTCGTCGACCAGGAGCATGGGCTCCCGGTGCGGAAGGATCTGTTTAATTTCTTCCCGGTTCATCAAAACCCTCCTTAAAAGATTTTGAACAGCACCTGCCCGAATTCGGCGATATCCCCGTTCTTGATGCAGATATCCGCGATCTCGCCGTCGTGCTCGGAGGTGATCTCGTTCATGAGCTTCATCGTCTCGATGATGCACAGCACGTCGCCTTTTTTTACCTTGCTGCCGATGCTCACAAAGGGATCGGCATCCGGCGAGGGCGCGCTGTAATAGACCCCGACGATTGGAGAGCGCACCTCGATCAAATTGTTGAAATCAAGCGCCCTGCCGTCCGGCACGGAAGCGGCAGTTTCCGCATCGGAGGCGGGCTCTCCCTCGGAGGCGCGTTTTGCGTCGGAAACGGGAGCCGCGGGCGGGGGCGGAGCCTCCTGCCGGGAAGCCGCCTTCTCGAGCCGGATCTTTGTCTCCCCCTCGCAGACCTCCAGGGAGGTGAGCCCGCCCTGATTCATCAGATCCACGAGCGTTTTTATGTTCTTAATATCCATTCCGAACACCTCTATATCTTGTTGAAAAGGATGGCCGCGTTGTGGCCGCCGAAGCCCAGCGAGAGGGAGAGCGCCTTGTCGGCGTCATACGCCCTCTTTTGATTGGGCACATAATCGAGGTCGCATTCCGGATCGGGCTCTTTATACCCGATCGTGGGCGGAACAACGCCGGTCTCGAGCGCCAGAACCGCGACGATGGCCTCCGCACCGCCCGCGGCGCCCAGCATATGGCCCGTCACGGACTTGGTGGAGCTGATCGGCACCCGGTAGGCAAGATCGCCGAGCGCCTTCTTGATAGCGAGCGTCTCGGTTTTGTCGTTGAGCGGCGTGGAGGTGCCGTGGGGGTTGATGTAGAGCTTTTCGTCCGGCTCGAGCCCGGCCTCCTCAAAGGCGAGGGTGATCACTCTTGAGGAGCCCTCCGCCTCAGGCTGCGGCGCCGTGATGTGGTACGCGTCGCAGGTGTTGCCGTAGCCGGAGAGCTCGCAGTAGATCCTCGCGCCGCGGCTCTTCGCGTGCTCATATTCTTCGAGCACAATCACGCCCGCGCCCTCGCCCATCACGAAGCCGTTCCGCCGGCGGTCGAAGGGGATCGAGGCGCTGTCCGGGTCGCTCGCTGTGGAGAGGGCCATGCAGTTGGCGAATCCGCCCATGGCGAGCGGATTAATGGCTGCCTCGGCGCCCCCCGCGAGGATCGCATCGGCATAGCCGTATTTGATGGCGCGGAACGCCTCCCCGATCGCGTGAGTCGAGGTGGCGCAGGCCGTCACAACCGGCAGATTCGGGCCTTTGGCGCCGTATTTGATAGCGACCAGCGCCGAGGCCATGTTGCCGATCAGCATCGGCACAAAAAACGGGGAGATTTTCTCCGGGCCCTTTTCCAGCATCTTTTGCGTCTCGGCGATGGAGGTCGAGATCCCGCCGATGCCGGAGCCGATGTAGACGCCGAAGCGTTCTGGTGCGATTTTGCCGGAGATGCCGCTCTCCTCTGCCGCCTGTGCCGCCGCGGCCAGCGCGTATTGGGCATAAAGATCCGTGTGGCGAATCTCGCCCTTTTCCATATAAAGTTCGGGGTGAAAGTCCTTGACCTCGGCGGCGATTTTGACTTTCATCGCGCCCGTATCAAACCGGGTGATCGGCGCAATCCCATGTGTGCCGGCGGTGACGCTGCTCCAAAAGGAAGCAACGTCGTTTCCGACGGGCGTGATGCAGCCGAGCCCCGTGACAACCACTCTTCTCATAAATGCCTCCTACATGCACATTCCGCCGTCCACCCGAATCACCTCGCCGGTGATATAGGAGGCCCGGTCGGATGCCAGAAATACCGCCAGATCCGCCACTTCCTGCGCCTTCCCCATCCGTTTGAGAGGGACGGCGGAGTCGATGCTATCTTTTACCGACTGAGGCAGATTCGCGGTCATATCGGTCTCGATAAATCCGGGCGCGATCGCATTACAGGTTACATTCCGGGGGGCGAGCTCCTTCGCAACGGTCTTGGTGAGCCCGATTAGGCCCGCCTTCGACGAGGAGTAGTTTGCCTGCCCGGGGTTGCCCATGATGCCGCTGACCGAAGAGATGTTGATGATCCGGCCCGCCCCGGATTTCATCAGCGCCCGCGAAAGGTGCTTGATAAAATAAAAGGCTCCTTTTAGGTTGACGCCGAGCACGGCGTCGAAATCGTCTTCGCTCATCCGGAGCAGCAGCGCGTCTCTCGTGATGCCGGCGTTGTTGACCAGAATATCCGCTTTGCCGAATTCCGAGACGATGCTCTCGCAGGCCTCTTTGACCTGGTTGGGATCAGAGACGTCGCACCGATATTTCCGCGCGCTGACGCCGAAATTCCGGGCCTCCTCGCAGACGCCCTCCGCCAAAGCCTCGTCTCCGATATAGATGACCGCGAGATCCGCGCCCTGACGCGCCATTTCCAAGGCGATCGCCCGGCCGATCCCGCGGGAGGCGCCGGTGACGACCGCCGTTTTTCCTTTAAGCATGGGCCACCTCCGTAAGCGTCTCCTCGAGGGAGGCGAGATCCGAGACGTGCAGCACCCGCACGGAGCCGTCGATCTTTCGGATCAGCCCCGAGAGGGTCTTCCCCGGACCAACCTCGATGAACGTACCGAAGCCGTCCGAAATCATCGTCTCCACGGTTTTTTGCCAGAGTACGGGGCTTTTGGGCTGCAGCGAAAGCAGCTCTTTCGGGTCGCCGTACTTCTTCGCGGTGACATTTGAATAGAGAGGCATGCGCGGCTCCCCGAAGGTTTTATCCCGCAGGCAGCCGGCAATCTCCCGGGCGGCTTCCTCCATGAAGGGGCTGTGAAACGCGCCGCCGACCGCCAGCCGGATGCACTTCCCGCCCTTGGCCGCCGCGGCCTCCTGCAGGGGCTCCGCGCTCTCCAAGGCACAGGCCACAACCGTCTGGCCCTCGCAGTTATAATTGACAGGGTAGGCGCCGGGAATCCCCCGGCAAATCTCCTCCACCTCGGCGGCGGAGAGTCTGAGCACGGCCAGCATGGCGCCCGGATGTGCTTCGGCACAGGCCTGCATGGCCTTGGCCCGCAGGCATACGAACTCATAGGCCTCGCGGTCGCTCATCAGGCCCGCATAGGCGAGAGCCGGAATCTCCCCAAGGGAGAATCCGGCCGCGCCGCCGGCGTGAACGCCGTTTTCCTCCAACGCCCTCGCACAGGCCAGGTCTGCCGCAAACAGACAGGGCTGGGTGTTGACCGTGAGATTCAGTTCCTCCGCGGGGCCCTCAAAACACAGGTTCTTCACCCGCTCCCCCGCGAGATCAAAGATGGATTTTGCGCTGCCGAAGCGCTCATAAAGGTCCCGGCCCATGCCCACGCCCTGGGCGCCCTGACCTGCGAACACAAACGCTATCTGATCCATGCCGGCGCTCCCTTCAGTAGGGTTTCCGCCTCGGAAAACATCTCTTCGATAATCTCTTTGGCGGTCTGCTCGGTTTTGACAAGCCCGGCGATCTGGCCGGCCATGAAGCAGCCTCTCTGCTCGTCGCCTTCCACCGCAGCGAGCCTCAGCGCGCCCGCGCCGAAAGCCTCCAGCTCCTCGTTGGAGACGGAAGCGTCGTATTCGCGCGAATAGAATTCCCGCGAAAAGGGCGTCTTGAGCGAGCGGACGGGATGTCCCAGCCGCCTGCCGGTGGCGATCGTATCAATATCTTTGGCTTTAAGAATCTTTTCTTTGTAAGTTTGATGGACGCCGCATTCCTTGGCGACAAGGAAACGGGTACCCACCTGTACGCCCGCGGCTCCGAGCATCAGTGCCGCCGCAACGGCCCGCCCGTCGCCGATTCCCCCGGCCGCGAGCACCGGGATCTCCACGGCGTCGACAACCTGCGGGACCAGCGTCATGGTGGTGAGCTCGCCGATGTGGCCGCCGCTCTCCTCGCCCTCCGCGACGACCGCGGAGGCCCCGTAGCGTTCCACCCGCTTTGCAAGCCCCGAAGAGGGCACGACCGGGATGACCTTGACGCCCGCCGCGAGCCAGAGATCCATGTATTTTGAGGGGTTTCCCGCGCCGGTGGTGACGACCGCGACCTTTTCCTCCGCAACGGTCTGAGCGACCTCCTCCGCAAACGGGCTCATGAGCATGACGTTGACGCCGAAGGGCCGGGAGGTGAGCTCCCTCGCCCGGACGATCTGCTCCCGGACATATCCGGCCGGGGCATTTCCGGCGGCGATGATGCCGAGCCCCCCGGCCTCGGAAACGGCCGCCGCAAGGGAGGCGTCGGCGATCCACGCCATCCCTCCCTGAAAAATGGGGTACGTGATCCCAAGAAGATCACATAAGGAAGTTTTAATCATTCGGATACCTCGGCGGGGCTCACGCCCTTTGGAGAAGCGCCATCAGATCCCCGACCGTCTTCAGCGATTCATCCATTTCGATATTCACGCCGAACTCTTCCTCGAGATTCATGACGAGCTCCACCATATCCAGGGAATCCAATTCCAGATCCGCGAAGGTGGTTTCTTCCGTGACAACACGGTCGGATTCCAGGTAGTCGTTTATCACTTTTGCGATTCTTTCCAGCATATGAGTTTCCTCCAATAAAATAAATTTCGTTTATGCAGCCGGGATCACTCCCAGCTCATCACGCAGGTACCCGCGGTCAGCCCCGCGCCGAATGCCGACATCAGGAGCTTCGCGCCCTTTTGAATTTTTTGCTGCTCCAGAAGTTCATCCAGCAGAATCGGGATGGACGCCGACGAGAGGTTGCCGTACCGCTGAATGTTCATGGGGAATTTTTCTTCGGGCTGCCCGAGCTTTTCCCTTGCAAAGTCGAGGATCCGCCGGTTCGCCTGATGCAGCAGATAGAAATCGATGTCGTCCGCCGTGAGGGAGAGGCTCTCCAGCGCCGCTTTGGTCTGAGTCTCGATCATGCGCACCGCAAACCGGAAGACCTCCTGCCCCTGCATCCGCACATAGCCCCGCTCCTTTTTCTCCCGGAAGGGGCTGTTTCCGCTCCCGTCCTCGCGGAAGAGGATGCCCGTATTTCCCTCGGCGGTCAGGCGCAGATACTGCAGCGCCGTTCCGGCCGTGACCACGCAGGCGGCGGCGCCGTCCCCAAACAACACGCAGGTGGCCCGGTCGCTCCAATCCACATGCTTCGACATCATCTCGGCGGAAAGGATCAGGATATTTTTCACCCTGCCGCCCGCAAGATACATCGTTGCCACATCAAGCGCATAGAGAAAGCCCGAGCAGGCGGCGTTGAGGTCGAAGGCGGGACAGGAGAGGCCCAGCCGCTCCGACGCCGCGCACGCAAGCGACGGCGTGATGAAATCCCCGCCCATCGTGGAGCAGAGCACCAGATCGATCTCCGGCGCGCGGAGCCCGGATGCCAGAAGGGCTTTTTGCGCCGCGCTCTCGCAGAGATCGGTCAGGGATTCCCCGGTACACACATACCGACTTCTCACCCCGGTGTGGGAGGCGATCCATTCGTCGTTCGTATCCAGAAACTCCGACAGCTCGTCGTTGGAGACAGCCTTCTGCGGCAGCGCCCTGCCGGTGCCGATGATTTTTAAACTCATTCCTTATGCCTCTACCTTTTCCTTAAAAAATAAACTCAGCTTCTTCACCGCGGACAGAAGGACCTCTTTTTCCTCCTCGGAAAAATCCCGGCCGATGTCCATGACCATCTTCTTATGAAAGATACTGTGGGCCCTGTTGATTCTTTTGCCCAGATCGGTCAGGCTGATCATGAGCCTTCTCCCGTCCTCGGGGCAGGGCACTTTGGATACGAGCCCCTTTTTTTCGAGCTTCTTGACTGCGACGGTGATCGTCGGCGCCGCCACGCCCAGAGAGGATGCGATCTCGCCGACGGTGCTGTGCTCGCCTTTTCTGGCGATCGCCTCGAGGATATGCGCCTCCGTGACCGTCACGCCCGAGCCGGTAATGGATTTCAGCGAGGTTTCCTCGTACTTTAGGATAAAATTAAACGTATCCACCAACAGGCCGTTCAGGTTCTCCTCAAACTCCGTCATGAGCCGCGCCCCCTCAAAATAATTAATTAGTATAACTAATGATATAGCCGCATGGAGGATTTGTCAAGCCCCCTTTTGCGCGGGAAGCCTTATGGGTCTGTTTGATTGGTTTCCCGGAAGACAATATGGTATTTATAAGGAATGTCGCACGGGAGCGCTGCCGAACCGGGCACACAGCCCGGAGGGAGGAAAAAATATGCCGGAAAATCCAGGAAACAGAAAGAATGCCGTCCAGGAAAAAGCGGTCCTCTCCACGAAGAGCGGTTCTCTCCGGCGGGCGGCAAACGAAAAAAGGCTCAAAAAACGGCGGCCCCGGAAGGAACCGCCGTTTGCAACGAACACGCCCGGCCTGTAGCAGACCGCCGCCGGAG